>Ga0209979_1001365_pt1 | contig 27136 bp, 23 predicted proteins | sample AnhtaG_FD_183114 | JGI IMG/M metagenome (GOLD analysis project Ga0209979, IMG submission 183114) | Deep subsurface microbial communities from Anholt, Denmark to uncover new lineages of life (NeLLi) - Anholt_01485 metaG (SPAdes) (version 2) | ecosystem: Environmental > Aquatic > Marine > Oceanic...
CTATAGATACCACTTCTACTTTAGTGTTGGGTTCATCAGCAACAACCACATCAACCGGCAATAGTAGGCGCACACCTTTTCTGGCTGCCCTTTCCATTAACCTCGTGGCAGTATCCAGCATTTCGGCTTCAATAAAGGACTGACCTACCTCATAGGATTTAGCCTTTAAGAAGGTAGCGGCCATAGCCCCACCAATTAGAAGATAGTCTGCCTTACCTATAATATTTTCTAACATACCCACCTTGTCACTTATTTTGACACCGCCGATAAGAGCAGCGAAAGGATGAGCTGGATTCTCAAGAATGTGACCTAAGGTTTCCACCTCTTTTCCGAGTAGCAGCCCAGCTACTGCCGGAAGATAATTAGTAATCCCTACTATTGAAGCATGAGCCCGGTGAGAAGTGCCGAAGGCATCATTAACAAATATGTCGGCTAATCGGGCTAAGGCTTGAGCAAAGGAAGTATCGCCGGTTTCTTCACCGGGGTGAAAGCGAAGATTTTCCAGGAGCAAAACATCACCTCTCTGCAAGCTGGCTACTGAATTCTCCACTTCAGGACCGATGCAATCCGTAGCCATTCTCACTTGCTGCCCCACAATTTGCGATAGGCGCTGAGCAACAACATTCAGCCGCAATTTATCAACTACTTTTCCTTTAGGTCGACCCAGGTGAGAAATCAGAATAACCATCGCTCCTCGGCCGATAAGATATCTAATAGTCGGTAATGCCGCTTGAATACGGCTATCGTCAGTTATAACTCTCTTCTCATCCAGGGGAACATTGAAGTCAACCCTAACCAGAACCCTCTTGCCACTAACCTCTATATCCTTGATTGTTTTCTTGTTCATTGGCTACCCCTGAGTACTGTCTTAGATATAAAAATATCAGGTGCCCGCTCAAACACCTGATATTATAACTGGGCTTTCATAATGTATAAACCACAATCGTCCTCATACTAGCATTGTAGGCAGACGATTGTCAAGCTAATGCTTCACTAAGAGATTATTGAGCAACCTATTAACTTAGCTTGACGCTAGTGATGCCCATTTGTTACACTCCCAAAATAGAATCTCTAGAATAAAAGTCATTAAGGAGAAATGTGCCCCCTGCCGAGCTTGTCGGTTCGGGTTTCCCCAACTGGCTAGAAGTACTTGCCTTGGCTGCGTCACCAATATCAGAACTCCGCGGCGCAATACCTTGGGCTATACTCAAGCATCACTTCCCATGGTATTATGCCTTTCTATTGGCGGTCATTGGTAATTTATTGCCGGTTCCTTTCATTCTGTTATTCCTTGATACCTTTTCCAGACTTCTAAGCAAGATAGGTATCTTTGAAAGGATGCTTAACTGGCTCTTTGAGCGTACTAGACGGCGAGGAAAGATGATTAATAGGTATGAGCGGATCGGGCTGGCTCTGTTTGTTGCTATTCCGCTCCCTGTAACTGGTGCCTGGACAGGCTCGCTGGCTGCTGTCCTTTTCGGGCTAAAGTTTAAGCATGCCTTCCTATCCATCTTCATTGGGATATTAATTGCTGGCGTGATTGTTACCTGTGTCACTCTCCTCGGCTGGACTATCTTTGGCTTATGGAGGGTCTAGGGTGTAGGGCTAGCACTACGATAGCGTAGCTGGGAGGAAGATCATCTTGACCTTCCTCTCACCTCGTGCTACATTTGAGTAGTAAAAAATGTCCCTGTAGCTCAGTTGGACAGAGCGGCTGCCTTCTAAGCAGCGGGTCGTGGGTTCGAATCCCGCCAGGGACGCCAATTTAGCTACAACTCAAAGCTATCCTATCCTCCAATCCCTGGGCAAAAAACCAGGGATTTTTGCTAAAAGACCAACTGCTTCGGCAAAAAGGAGGACGGGATGGAAACCATAATCGAAGACCAAATCAACAGAATCATTGAAAGGAAGAGCCGGGCAACCCAGCTTGATAACCTTATTCAGGGCTACAGACTCTACACCCGAACCGAGGGCAAGAGCCTAAAAACGATCAGAATCACCACCACAGCGGTCACCACCTTCAGGGATTTCCTTAATGCTAGAAGGTTCTCTATGGCAATAAAGGTTGATCCGCTATATAATGACATATGCTACCTCGAGAGGAGGTGTCCTCGTGAAACTAGATCTAATTGTCCCGGCTACACAAGAGAATCTCCGAAAGCGGGAGAAGCCTCCATGCCCACCCCTGGGTCTGGCGATGGTTGCCGCGCTAACCCCGCCAGAGGTCGAAGTCTCCTTAACTGATGAGAATGTCACAGTTATTGATTTCCAAAAGGAAACCGACTTAGTGGGGATCACGGCACTCACTATCACGGCACAACGTGCCTATGAGATCGCCGATACCTTCAGAGCGAGAGGAGTGAAGGTTATCTTAGGGGGTAGCCATCCTAGCGCCCTGCCCGAAGAGGCAAGTCAGCACGCCGATGCCGTGGTAATCGGGGAAGCCGAGGGAATTTGGCCAAATGTGATCGAGGATTTCAAGGCAAACAAACTGCAAAGGATGTACAGCCAACGTGAGCGGCCCAGCTTGCTCAATTTGCCTATCCCCCGGCGAGACTTGTTTGCCAAGGGAGCTTATTATGTCACGAACACGATATCAACCACCAGAGGCTGTCCCTATGCCTGCTCCTTTTGCTCAGTTACTTCATTCTTCGGACATACTTATCGCTGCCGCCCGGTAGACGAAATCCTTAAGGAGATCGAAACATTGAACCGTAAGAAGCCCATCGGCTTCGTTGATGATAATATCTTCGGCAACCCTAAGTTCGCTAAAAAGCTCCTTCGTGCCCTTATTTCCTATAGAATCAGGTGGGCTACCCAAGCCTCAGTCACGGTGGCGAGAGATGACGAATTACTCAAACTGGCAGCCGCGAGCGGCTGCATAGCCCTGCTCATCGGGTTTGAGACACTGTCCCCAGCCAATCTGGCGGCGGTGGGCAAAAGAGTCAATGTGGTGGATGAATATGAAACGGTGATCAGAAAGATCCACTCCCACGGCATCGCTATCCACGGCTTCTTTATCCTTGGCTTAGACGAAGACGATGAAGATGTTTTTGAACGCACCGTCCGCTTTGCCCAGAAAATGCGGCTAGAGAGTGCTCAGTTTGCTTGGCCTGTGCCGTATCCGGGCACCGCTCTCTGCGAATCCTTAGATAAGGCTGGTCGAATAGTCACCAAAGACTGGTCACAGTATGAGTCTAACCTCGTGTTTGAGCCAAAGCTAATGTCACGAGAGATGCTGCAAAAGGGGTGTGACTGGGTTTGGCGCGAGTTCTATAGCCTACCCTCGATTTGGAGGAGAATCGGAGTGGCACGCCGTAATTTGGTAGCACTTTGGGCAACGAATCTCTCTTTTCGAGCTTCCTGGCGGAGAAAATTCCGATCTGGCGGATTTGTGGCACCGCGACTTTCGGGCTATTAATCTACTCCCCTTTGTTACCTTTCACCAGGGATTCCCTCAAGGCTCTGAGTAAGATTAGAACTCCGTTCCGATTGAACGAAAAGCCAATATGTGTTACTCGTCCTAGAAGTTGTTCTCTTGGCTAATACAATAACGTTATTCCTTTTCAGTTATTATTTAGTTATTAGAAATCGTGGCTGTAGCTCGCCTTTCGTGTTATGATGTATGCCAATAACCTGCAACGCAAGAGTGGGAAAGGAGAGAACAATGGCAGACCTGAGGATTGAGAAACTGGCTCAGACACTGGTTGATTATTCGGTAGCGGTGCGTGAGGGTGACCGCGTGTTGATAAACGGCAGCGTCCTGGCTGAGCCGCTGCTGAAGGAAATCTATGTCAGGGTATTGCAGGCAGGAGGACACCCATTGATGATGGTCTCTCTGCCTGATACCGAGGAGATTTTCTTTCGTTACGCTTCAGATGAACAGCTCAAACATGTGCCCAAACCGCTAGAACTGGTCATGGAGACATACGATGTACGCATTTCGGTAATTGCCGAGAGTAACACTAGAGCTCTCAGCAATGTGGAGCCGGGCAAAATAGTATTGCAGCAGCGGGCGCGCACGGAATTAATGCGCACCTTCATGCGCCGTTCTGCCGCCGAGGAGCTACGGTGGACAGTGGCCGCTTTCCCAACCAGCGCATTTGCCCAAGATGCCGAGATGAGCCTCAGCGAATACGAGGACTTTGTCTATGGTGCCTGCTTGCCTGATATGGATGACCCGGTGGGATACTGGCAACAGGTTTCGGCTCGCCAAGAAAAGATAGTCAGCTGGCTAAAGGGGAAAGCAAATTTACATATCAGGGGTCCGGAGACTGATTTGCGTCTCAGCATCGCCGGGCGTAGCTTTGTCAACTGTGATGGCCACTGCAATATGCCTGACGGAGAGATATTTACCGGGCCGGTTGAGGACAGTATTGAGGGCAATGTCTATTTTTCATATCCGGCAATATACAGAGGGAGAGAGGTAATCGGTGTCCGGCTATGGTTCGAGCAGGGTAAGGTAGTTAAAGCAAGCGCTGACAAGAACGAAGACTTTCTGCTCCAGACACTGGATACTGACGCAGGCTCACGCTTTGTGGGCGAGTTTGCCATTGGTACCAGCCAGGGCATCACTCGCTTTACCCGTGAGATACTGTTCGATGAGAAAATAGGGGGAAGCTTCCATATGGCACTGGGTGCCGGCTACCCTGAGACAGGCAGTAAAAATGAATCAGCCATCCACTGGGATATGATATGCGACCTCCGTGAAGGCGGTGAGATATGGGTTGATAACGAACGCTTTTACCAGAACGGTAAATTTATGATTGATTTTTAGGAAGGCATAGCTTTTCGTTGGAGTACAACCAGTCTGTACCTTTCGCACAGTTTACAATATGGACTTTGCAGGTAAATTACAACCGCATCGACAGATATAAGTTTTTAACAAAATGCAATTCTGTTTCATCACATTTTCCACAAACGTACACATTTTTCAGAATTAGAGGCAGATATGATAATCTTGTATAGTAATGGCAGGTCAAGAAGATTCCCATAAAATATCCAGAGTTCATAGGAGCAAAGAAGAGGCCAAGAAAACCTATGATCGCATCAGCATGGTCTATGATTGGCTCGGTGGTATATTTGAGCGCAGGCCAGCAGAAAAAGCACTTAGCTATCTTAAGGTTGAAAGGGGTGAAACGGTCCTGGAAATCGGTTTTGGCACCGGTCACTGTATGCAGCAAATAGCTCTAACAGTAGGTAATACCGGTAAGGCCTATGGCATTGATATTTCCGAGGGGATGCTTCGGGTAACAAGAAAAAGGTTGGAGAGGTTAGGTCTAATGGACAAAGTGGAACTTTATCGTGGGGATGCCTCCAAGCTTCCTTTTGTTAATGAAACCTTCGATGCAGTTTTTATGAGCTTTACACTTGAGCTTTTTGATACCCCTGAAATCCCTCAATTTCTTAATGGGGTGAGGCGAGTAATGAAGGCAGGTGGTAGGTTGGGGATTATCAGCTTGTCTAGAGCTAAAGGAAACTCCATTCCTCTACGAATTTACGAATGGGTACATAGAAAGTGGCCTAAGTATGTGGATTGCAGACCAATTTACCTTGAGCATTTATTACGCAGAGCCGGCTATACAATTCAGAGGAAGGAAATGGATAATCTATTCGTATTACCACTTGAAATTGTGGTTGCTATAAAGTAGATATGACAGAACGGACTTCTGTTCATAATGGGTGACTTTTCAAGCTATTGTATAATTAAAGATGGTAGCAATGATTGTTAGAGAGATAACCGCCAGAAGTGTCTTATCCAGATCTAAGGTTTATAAGTATACCATCAATCCTTATACAGGTTGTCAGCATGCCTGTACTTATTGCTATGCTCGCTTTATGAAGAGGTTCACCGCGCATAAAGAACCCTGGGGTCAGTTTGTTGATGTGAAAATCAATGCTCCGGACTTACTACGGAAGGAAGTAAAAAGAAAACCGGCTGGCAGGGTTTGGATAAGTGGAGTATGCGATCCATATCAACCAATGGAGAGAAAATACAAGCTAACCAGGAAATGCCTTGAAATATTGATTCAACATGATTGGCCAATCACTATCCAGACAAAGTCCACACTGGTATTGCGGGATCTGGAATTACTGAGGAGGTCACCCGATGTTGAAGTTGGGATCACCGTGACTACAGCGGATGACAAGATAAGACGTTTGTTTGAACCACACGCTTCTCCGATTAAGGAAAGAATAGGGGCACTTGGAGAGTTATATTTAGCTGGCATTAGGACTTTCGCAATGATTGCACCAATGCTTCCCGGGGCTGAGGCACTGGTCAATATCCTTGATGGAAAAGTAGATTACGTTTTGATTGATAGAATGAATTATCACTATGCTGACTGGGTTTATCGGAAATATCAGTTAGAGAGTCCCTCCCTATCCCTGAAAAGCCAGGAGCTCTGTTCGGGCTTTGAAAAACGTGGCATCAGTTGTCGAGTACTCTTTTAATAAGGCCTGCACAATTCATATTCCTTCATGCCCTTCACTTAGACTGTTAGCGGGACATTGCTTTATGAGTAAAACAACAATCCGCTAGAAAGTGTAATTACGTAACAAAACAGTCGGATGTTCAATACAGACTCTCTACAATAAACCTTTGACAGTATTCTCTAGCTGGGATAAGATAAGGTATTCATGCCTAAATCTTATCAACAAATCTCTCCTCAATTAGCGCGCCAGATTAGGCTCGTCATGACTGATGTCGACGGAACTATAACTACCGGTGGAGACTCCATCAACCCGGTAGTTTCGCAGGTTATTCGTCGTCTCGAGGAACAAGGTATAATCGTAGGTCTTGTCTCCGGCAGGACGCTTCCCGAACTTGAATCACTGGCTCATGATTTAGGCATTACCGGCCCCCTCATTGCCGAGAACGGCGGTGTTGCCAAGCTAAGGGTTGATACTCGGCCTGTGGATTTGGGTTACTCCCGCCGACCTGCCCTAGAAGCCTTAGAGAAACTGAAAGCATTGTACCCTAACGCGATTAAAGAACGCGAAGACAATGAAGATCGCCTTATTGATATAGTAATATGGTCACATGGGGTAGAAGTTTCAGAATTACGGAGGCACTTAGGGGAAACCCAACTCCTTGATTCAGGATACATACTTCATCTTATGCAAGAAGGTATTAGCAAGGGGAGAACACTAATGAGATTACTGGGGCAAGTGGTAGATGGAAGCCTTTCTCCTGCCAATGTGATGGTGTTCGGTGACTCTACCACTGATATGTCCCTATTCGATCTTTTCCCACATAGTGTTTTCATAGCGAACCCGAAGCTTACAATCGAGCAGTCGCAGAAACTGAATAAGGTCGCCAGATATATGAGCAAGCTCGCTGTAGAGGAAGGTTTCGTCGAGGTTGTTTCCTACATTGTCAATCTGCGCGAGTCGTCGCTGTAGTAGGGTGTAGCTCTAACTAGTAACCAATGTAACAGAACGTCAATTTGTTGGCTCCCTTGTCATTTGCAACGGAGAGAACTATAATTTTGCCACAGCCTGGTAATACTGAGTCTTCGAATAGGCCATCTCTATCAGGAAAGCGATACATGTATGTAAAGGAGGAAAATCTCATGAACAAAATCCCAACTGGTCCCGAATCATTAATTTACCCCTTGCCTATAGTCTTGGTCGGAGCAAATGTTGATGATAAACCAAACTTTCTGGCAGTTGGTGCGTGTGGCCTTGCTAATGCTGAACCACCGATGATTTCGGTAGCTATACGACATAATCGGTACACTGACAGAGGCATCCGGCAAAACATGACCTTTTCTGTAAACCTACCTTCCCGTGATATGGTCAAGGAAACAGATTACTGCGGGATTGTCTCTGGGTCAAAAGTCAACAAAGTAGAGGTCTGTCAGTTTAGGATATTCTACGGCAAATTGGAGAATGCTCCGCTCATCGAACAATGTCCTATCAATCTTGAGTGTAAAGTTGTTCATATCTTGGATCTAGGCAGTCATTCACTTGTTATTGGCAGGGTTGAGGAAAGCTATACCTCAAACAACTGCCTCACCGAGGGAAAACCAGACATCAATAAAATTCAACCTCTTGCTTGGGCTCGAGACCCATCAAATCAATACTATGCTCTCGGCGAGGTTGTAGCCAAGTCGCACAGTATCGGTCAGGAATTGAAAAGGAAAGAATAAATCGCAAGGATACCAAGTAGTAAAAAAAGCTAAATTGTATGTTCAGGGAACCTGACTGAGGGAGGATGAAATGGTCAAAGCATTAGTATTGTATCATTCGCAGGAATTTGGCAATACAGCGGCCATGGCTGAAGCGGTCGCCGAGGGTCTTCAGGATGCCGGATGCGAGGTTCATCTATTCAACACAAACGAAGGCAGATTTGACGTTACCCAATTCCCACAGTACGATTGCGCGGCCTTTGGCTCGCCGGACTATTACAGCTACATCGCTGGCGGAGTTAAGACCTTTATGGACGATCACTATATCCATGATGTGCGTAAGGGATTAGATGGACTTAAAGAGAAACCCTACGCACTCTTCTATTCACACGGTGGTGGTGGTAGAGTGAAGGATGCTATGCAGGACATCTTCAAGCGCGTAGGTAAACAGATTGGTGAGCCAGTCGGCTCCAGAGGCAAACCAGATCCGCAGGTTCTGGAAAAGTGCAAAGCCTTAGGTAAAGAGCTAGCTGAAGCCGTTTCACATACTGGAACTTGAGTTTGGTCCTGCCTTAACGCTTTGTCAATACTTGAAGAAAGGAACATAAGAGCGAAATGTAGACACAAAAAGGTGCGCTCAATCTCATGCCTGAAGGCCAGGCGTAAAACTATAAGATGAAAACGGAACCTTTCTTAGTTAAATAATGATTGGGAAAGAGGCTGAGAAAGTTCTACCTTTTGACCTTTACGGTCTACTGCCTAACTCCTCAGAATTTACTAACATTTTTGCTAACGACCTTTTACCATTAATTAAAATACTGTTCATATGATTGTCATACTACTCAGTATATTAGGGTTTTACTGCACGTGTTGCTATGCACGTCGGCATATAAACCGCTAAAGGTTCGTAATCCTCAGGATTTTGGGCATCCTCATAAAACCCTTTAATGATAAACCCAGCGTCAATTTGTCCTCCAATTAATTCCTCTAATGTATGGCTGAATTCAAACGGCTCACCTTCCTGAATTCTCTTCTTTTTCTCCTCCATATTATCTACATCAGAGTAAGGGAGCTTATATTTGACTTGAAAAATACCTGTTTGTTCCATAAAATCATAATCGAACAAGAATACCGTCGGATTATTGAATCCGGATAACAGAGCTCCCCCCTTACGCAGCACCCGAAAAGCCTCTACCCATACGGGGCGTACTTTTGGTATAAATACATTAGAAACCGGATGAATTATTAAGTCAAAACTCTCATCAGCAAACATAGTGAGGTCTGCCATATCGCCCTCTACGGTTCTAATGATTAGAGAATCTCTATCTGCAACGGAACGGTCTCCTTCCAATTGCTTAGGTGAGTTATCAAAAACTGTTACATTTGCTCCGGCAGCTGCCAGAACCGGTCCTTGCTGTCCTCCGCCTGAGGCCAGACAAAGCACACTTAGTCCCTCGATATTGGGGAACCAATCTTTAGGTACTGGCTTCTCTGGTGTTAACACTATATACCATTCACCTTTTCGCGCTCTGGCAATTACCTCGGGGCTAACCGGAATAGTCCATTTGTTTCTCTGCTTAACTTTTCGATCCCAAGCAGCGCGATTATGCTCCCGTATATCCATCCTCACACTCCTGATGATTTTGTTATTACTTCTTGCTTTGTCTTATTTTATATACGTTTGTTGATAATTATACTCTTTTAAAACACCACAATAACGAATGATTCTATTGAGTCTTCTTAGCCCAATATGCGAAAGCCAAAGAAGCAAGCCCTACAACATTTATTATGGCAAATGTCAGGGTAGCACACCTCCCCCAATCGAAGATAAGTTCATTAATCAGAAGACCAATAGTCCCTATTATCAGTAGTATGAAGGCAATCAAGAGAGTGGATTCTCGCATAGATGTACCTCCCCATATATAGTATTGCCACCAGTATATCATAGAGCACCTAATAGTAGATAAAAAGGAACCTTTTTGTATACCCCAGGTAACAAAACAAGCAGTTGTTACATATAATTGAGTTTATGCAGGTATTATCTGTTCAAATCAAGGAACTGCCCCAAACATCATAAAGAGATGCTGAGGATGCCCACAGTAAATGAGATGACTACCGTCACACCCCAGATAGTAAAGCAGTGCGAGCCCGGTGGCGAGTAAGGTTAACAGCCGCTTACCTTATTGTTGTCATGACTACACTTCAAGATGTGGTTTCTTCTAGGTGACAGAACGCGTTTTCAAAACCACCTTCTTGAAGGAAGCATGATTTGAGCTAAGCTAGCTGCCTCCTCTCGCTTATTCAAATGCTTACAAGGAAACCGGCTGCCATGTGGCTCACCGTGGCAACAATGTAGAGACCAATATCTGGGAATTTGAACACATCGAGAGGGCGCTGCCGGCAAAGAGGAGGCACAATACAAACGATTTGGCTGCCTCAAGCGGGACATTGCCGTATATTGCCAGGAGGGAAATACAAATAATCGCATAACCCAAGAATAATGAGTAGTATCACTGCGGCACAGCATGCCAGGTATTTCCACATCACCTGTGTGTCAGTCTATTTTACAACCACGACCAGCCTGAATGTCCATTCTGCCTTCTTTCCATCTTCCCAAGGTTGACTGTATTCCATGGACACCTCAGTAGAGCCTTCTTTGAGTGCCCTGAAAGTCCACACCTCTTTCCCCGCAGCTCCCGGAGTATCCTCCTCAGGAGGTACAAACCTATGGGCTAGTTGCTCTAGCACAGACTGGTCATCAATTTGTGCTGACTCTGACCACTGAAAGCCCGTTGTACGGTTGGAGCCCAGAATTACTGTAAATGAATCACCGGCAACAAGTTCCACTTCCTTACTGACGTATGGGTGCTCTATGAAGTAGACACATGAAACTATGCCGATATGTAGCTTAAAATATTTTACATCGACCCTCTTTTCCTCAAGCTGAGGGATATAGACATTGACCGACGTGGTGCCCAAGGGATTGTTCATCAAATTCACGGTATCTTCCTTCGAAAGCCCGCTGTTCTCCACCAGTGGTGATATGTCGCTGATGTTGTTGTCAGAAAGGTGAAGCTCCCACAGGTTGGTAAGACCAGTTAGTGTTGAGAGGTCGCTGATATCGTTTTTCTGAAGGTAAAGCCACTCCAGGTTAGTAAGTCTTGCCAGTGGAGATATGTCGCTTATCTGGTTCTCGCTAAGGTGAAGCCAGGTGAGGTTAGTGAGGGAGGCTAGAGGAGATATGTCGCTTACCTGGTTCGTGCCAAGGTGGAGCCAGGTGAGGTTAGTGAGAGAGGCCAGAGGGGATATGTTGCTTACCTGGTTCACATCAAGGCCGAGATGGGTGAGGTTAGTGAGAGAGGCTAGAGGGGATATGTCGCTTACCTGTTTCCCCGCGGCTCCCGGAGCATCCTCCTCAGGAGGTACAAAGTTATACGCAAGGCTGAGCCAGGTGAGGTTAGTGAGGGAGGCTAGAGGAGATATGTCGCTTGCCTGGTTCATGCCAAGGTGGAGCCAGGTGAGGTTAGTGAGAGAGGCCAGAGGAGATATGTCGCTTATCTGATTATAGGAAAGGTGGAGCACAGTGAGGTTAATGAGGGAGGCCAGAGGAGATATGTCGCTTACCTGGTTATAGGCAAGGTCGAGCCAAGTGAGGTTAGTGAGGGAGGCTAGAGGAGATATGTCGCTTACCTGGTTATAGGCAAGGCTGAGATGGGTAATGTTAGTGCAATACTCCAATCTGGTGAGGTCGGTGATGTCTCTTCTAGAAGCAGCAAGAAAGGAGAGTCCTTCCAGCTCAGAGGTATGGATAGGACCTTCAGGCTTGCCGATAGCCTCTCTTATGGCTGCCTCAAGATTTGAATCAGGAAAGGTTACTGCTGTCTCATCGGTAACTGTCTCATCGGTAGGGCCTTCATCACCACAGCCAACGCAGGTAGCGATTATGGCCAGCACCAGCCAAAGAGACAGCACTTTACCCATTTTGCTAACCACTTTTTTCACCTCCTTGATTATATGCTGATAACCCTTCTGTTCACCCTATATTCTTGATAAGACCCTGTGGCGGATTGGTCACCGGGCCCCACTATAGGGAAAGGTGCTCTAAGCAACGAAAGTACCATCGCTCAACTCCCTAGTCGTTGTAGCAATTCTAGCCACGGCTACATCATGGGTAGCAACAATAATAGCCACCTTTTCTTTCTGGACAATGTCTTTAAGCAGAGCGAAGATCGCTGCACCTGTAGCCAAATCCAGCTCTCCCGTGGGCTCATCAGCCAAGACAAGGGAAGGGCGATGAACCAGCGCCCGAGCAATAGCTACCCGTTGCCGTTCTCCACCTGCAAGCTCATAGGGTCGGTGACCCGCCCTGTCGCCAAGGCCCACTAGCTCAAGGCACTCTTCGGTTCGTCTGTGTCGCTTCCCCTTCTCCCAGTCAGCGATTCGTAAGGGCAGTTCGACATTTTCGTAGGCCGAGAGCAAAGGGAGCAAAGCAAAGGACTGAAATACAAAGCCAATGTCACGACGCCGCAGCCGGGTCAATTCCCATTCAGAAAGCTTGGACAGGTCTTGATCCTCAATACAGATAGTGCCAGAAGTGGGGCGATCAAGTCCTGCCAATAGGTTAAGTAAGGTGGTCTTTCCGGACCCTGACCTGCCGGTGATGACGAATAGTTGGCCAGGAAAGACCTCCAAGTCCACATCGTGGATAGCTCTTATCAGCTCAGGGCCAAAGCTGAATACCCTCTCTAGATTGCGGGCTGAAACCAGCGGCGTAGTCATCACCTGTCCTCTCTCTTCTGGCTCTCCTCAGGCCAGACAGTGATATGGTCATCAGCTAGAAGAACCCTCACTCGCTCTTTCAGATTCAACTTCTCTATATAGTCCTTAGGAAGCTGAAGGCGACCAGCCTTATCTAAAACGACAAACTCATCCAGGGTTCTCCTGGGCCCGGCATCCGGCTGACGGAACCGAGGTTCGCGAATAGTTTCCAGACTGGTTCTCCCATCGCGGATAGTCACAACTCGATCCACCTTATCCGTAATGCGGATGTCATGGGTTACGATGACGATGGTAACCCCATAGGCCTCATTTAAGGAACGGAACACATCGAAAATACTCTCCGCCGTTTGACTATCCAATTCCCCACTAGGTTCATCGGCCAGCAGAAGTGGGGGGTTATTGGCTAGGGCAACAGCAATAGCCACGCGCTGTTGCTCGCCCCCAGACAAACGGTCTGGCCTGTAATGCAACCGAGCAGCCAACCCCACTGCCTCCAGCATTTCTTGTGCCCGTCTCCGTCGTTTCCTTTGAGGCCACCCCAGCAAAATGAGGGGCAGTTCCACATTTTGAAATGCCGAAAGATAGGGAATGAGATTCCCCCCCACCTGCTGCCAAACGAAGCCTACATTCCGCCGCCTGTAGGTAACCAGGTCACGGCTTGACATCTTGAGAAGGTCCCTTTCCCCAACAATGACCTTACCAGCCGTGGGGATATCCAGCCCCCCAAGGATGTTGAGCAAAGTGGTCTTACCGCTTCCGCTGACCCCAACAATAGCCATAAGCTCGCCCAACTTCACCTTGAGGTCCAAACCCCGTAGGGCCACTACCTCCAGGTCGGCTATCTTATAGATTTTGAACAGGTCTTCACAGATTATGTAGTAACTATCACCTTGAGAACTAACCATCTTTCACCTGCCTATAAATTCTTGAAAAGATAGCCTCACACATCTCCCATCCTCAGCGTCCGGTGGAGAGCCACCCGGGAGAAAAATAAAATGACGAGGGCGATGGTAACAATGAACGCGACAGTGAGAGCGATATAGGCTATGCCGATGGTGAACCAATCAGTGGTGAGGACAATGGGAGGCAACACTCTTTCCCCTTTGTCGGCAAGCTGGAGGAAAAGCATCATGAAAAAGCCGAGTCTTAGCCCTATAAACGTACCTATTCCCATACTGGTGCCAATGACAAAGAGTTGCTCAAGGCAGACCAGCCCGATTATCTGACGCAGGGAAAAACCCAGCGTCCTCAGGATGGCAAATTCTAATCGCCGCCCCCGGGCAGAGAGATAAGCGTAGACCGCAAATCCCAGGCCGCTAACAAGGGTCACCCCGAGAAAAGCAATTAGAAGAATCCCACCCCAGCCGGCAGCCGCTAGGGGGTCGGCTTTTGACTCTGCTATCATCTCGGCCTGGTCATACAGCTTGCGCGCCCTAAATCCCTCTGTGCTCAGGATATCAAGAACCGTCTCCTTCTGTTCCTCATCGTCGGTAACTGTGAGCCATACCTCATTGGGGTAAAAGTGCATACTCCTACTCAGCACTAGGTTTCTCAGGCTTGATAGCCGGTCAAGGTTAGCAATCACAAATTCCCTGTCTCCGGGGTCAAGTGTAGGGAAGTAATCCACAACATCCTTAATTACCACAGACATATACTGACCAGGACCATGCATACGAATATAAACTGCACTACCTAGAGAGATGTCTGTCCTATCCAAAAGAGAGCGGCTAGCCAAAAGAACCAAAGGTCTAGTGTCTAAATTAGGGTATATAGCCCTGTAGCCAAAAGTTTCGCTAGGAACCCACCTGAGCTCCCCCGAGGCAGCACCACTGTAAAACTTTTCGTTATTGATAGTAAATGTATCTCTTCCCCCAGATACACTCGCTGGAGCCCACCCGGATGACTCCTCCGCAATAGTAGTCCAATTGAGCACATCTTCGAAATCGTCAATTAGCACTGGGTCGGAGGAAAAGGAATCGCGAATCTGGAGGTCTTCGAAATCGTCAATTGCCACCGGCTCGAAGGTGTGGAAGGGAGTAAGGTGATAAAAGGAACCGCGAACCTGAAGGTCATCGAGATAGACTCCCCGGGGAGCTGCGCCATTTTGCTTTACCACCGCATAGATACACTGGAGGCTGAGAGGGGGGGTGAGCGGACGGTCTGTCTCCTCCTTCCTCAGGCTTGCCTCCAAGTACTGCCAGCCCTCAGAAGCAGGAGAGCCAAGTTCACAGTCAATGTAGTAACCCAGGCCATCTTTGACCCTGGCATAGATAACTAAACCAGGATGTGGCTCTATCGGGCATGCCCAAAGACCAATAATTTCGGTACCCTCTGGTAAGTCCAATCCCTCCTTAATAGGCTGGTCCTCTGCCAATAAATTCATGAGTTCAGGGAGGGGTTTTCCTGAAAAGTCGTCCCTGTACCAGGCAACCTGTCCAAAACTCTCGGGATCGATGGCAAACATAGTGAAATTCAATTGGGTAAACACACCTCCTATCGTTCCCGTTTCCCTGTAGGCAATGCTGAGGTCTTCCACACCCGGGATGCTTGAATAGCGCTCAATGAGGGTGTCCTTTGCCGTGTACAAATCATACAACTTCTCGAGGCGAACATCGCTTCCCACGGAATACGCAGCCTGTTCACTATAGCTGCGCTCCACGGTGCCAATGAAGCTAGCCGAGAACATACCCACACTTGCTGCCATCATCAATAGGAGAATCGGTCGCCCATAATGGACAGGGTTTCGTGCCATATAGCGCAGGCCAAGTATCACCGGGGCGTTTGTCACATATCTACCAAGCCTCGCTGCCAAGCTAAGTACGATAGGAAACAAGCGAAGAAAGACAATGGCAACAGCAACCATAAGAAGTAACGGGGTTACCAGCAGCAGAGGGTCCATGTCCAGCCCGCCGAACGTGTCTTGGGTAAGGAGCGAGCCGCGCGCTCTCAGTTCCCAATACAACACCCCACCAAGGACCAGCATGACCAAGTCCAGATAAAAACGCTGCCAGAAAGGTGCCCTTGGCGGACGGGCAACATGCTGTCTTTGATGCACCACACCACGGCGTGCCGCCTGGATGGCAGGCACTAAGAGGGCAAGTAAGCAAAGTACCGCTGCCCCTGCAGCCAACAGGAAAACCGAACCCGAGAACCTTATGGGTAAAAGCCCTCCCCCGGTCAGGGGAAGGAAGGGAGTAGTTTTGCCTAAAAGGCTAAAGACAAAGGCGCCCAAAAAGGGGCCCACAGCGCCCCCGAATGCACTTATTATCAGGCCTTCCATGAAAAAGGTGCTAAAGATTTGCCCTGTGCTGGCACCTCGACTCCTTAATAGAGCGATTTCCCCCGATTGCTGCTCAATAACCATGCTTGCAATCGTAACCAGATAGTAAAGAACGATACCTACAATCTGGACCACGAGAAGGAAAAGGGGAATCTGGGTGTACAGTAACTTATGCTCATAGGCGGAAATGACTACATTAGTAAGGGTGAGCTGCTCACTTAGAGGCAACTCTGCGGTGATTTGCCGCTCCATACGGTTGATAGCGTTCTTAATAGACTCTGCGTTTTGCGTATTGATCTTGGTAGGGTCTACGTAGTAAAACCAGTGATATGTGACAGTAGTCGAAGGATATATGCGGGCAACACCTTCAAAGAGGGTCTGTTCTGGAATGAAGAGGGGCGCTACCTTTCCTTCATCTTTTGGTCCGGTGAATATCTCAGTGTTGAGGAACCAAAATTCTTCCTTGGGGTCAATAGGGTCAATGATTCCCGTGAGCTTAATGGTAATTGGTTGTGGTACGTCACTCCAGGGATGGATGAAAAGAAGCCGGTCGCCAACCCCAACGCCAAAGGTTTCTGCTGCCTCGCTGCCAATCATAGCCTCGATTTCCAGCCCGGGGTCGGCTAACTCCTCCTGGGAAAGGCCAGAAGGAAAAGGGTCAGGGTAGTGCCCCTCTAACAGTGTTATGTGCTTTTCTAGATTAGTGAAGACCTGAAAATAGCCCTTCGGTCTATCGGAACCAGGGGGAATGGGGCGGTCTGCCCAGGCGGCATAGAAGGTTTGGCTTTTTATGTATCTTTCTTCTTGGCGAACGAGCGACTTGATGTTTCGTGACGCCTGACGGTCAACGAGTTCTCGCCCTCTACTGTAGTCCTCTGGGTCGATGTGATAGCTGCGGGCATAGATGTGCACGTCCAGGAGCTCAATGGGCTTCTCGCGTAGGGCGTGGGCCAATCCCAAATCATCGAGAGCGTTGGAGTAAAGGGGGGTGCTGGAGAGAAGGGCAACGGCCACAAGCACGCCAACCATCATGAAAGAGAGGAGCCGCCAGTTAGCAAGGCTTCTTCTAATAACGAGCTGCCAAGCGGAAAAGAAAAGTGACATCCCTAGGAAAGTATATCGGAAAAAGAAGGCTTGAACAACACCCGCCATGGTGTATAGTACAGTGTCAGCAGTATTTTTCGACACATAGGTAGATTTAGCATAAGAACGGACCTTCTCTGAATAGTCCACAATTTTGATGTAACAAAAAGCCAAGATGTGCAATTGATTTCTATTTTCGCAAGAGCCAAATCCCTTTTCAGAAGTTATCTTAAAAATAGGCTTAAATACCTTGACCTTTGGTGTTGCTGGTATTACCATAGAGGCATGAAAGAGAAACATCGGTGGCCTACAACAAGTATCAGGGCTAATCCCGAAGTTCTTCACCAAGCCCGTATTGCTGCTGTAACTCAAAAGAAGACTCTGGGGCAGTGGCTTGAAGAGGCAATATTAGAGAAGATTGAGAAGGAGCAAGGAAAGAAAACCTAATCCTTATTAATAATGGAAGGAGGTGATAGCCGGGAAAAAGACCAACTGCTTCGTCATTTTTTGCCCAGGGTTTTGGGTAGAGATAGCTACGAAAACACCTTGATAAGTTACCAAATAGACTGACTGCCTTCTAAGCAGCGGGTCGTGGGTTCGAATCCCTCCAGGGACGCTTTTTGCATTAGAGACACAAGCCAAACCAAAGGTAGTAAGGATACTAGACGAAATCTAGAAAGCCCAAAACCCTCACCTAATCAACCTAAACTCATTCACATCCACCAGGCCCAGGTCGGTTAGTCTGAGTTCAGGGATTACTGGCAGGGCCAGGAAGGAAAGGGTAGCGAAGGGTGAGGGTAGTGCTGTCCCTAAATCCATAGCCAGCCGTTCCAGCTTCTCCAGCTTACTCACCACTATCTCCAATGGTTCATCAGACAACAGCCCAGCGATGGGTAAAGCCAGGCTGGCTAACACCTTGCCCTCGGCAGCTATTACCAGACCACCCTGCAACCTCTCAATCTCTTTAATTGCGGTAAATATATCCTCATCATTAGTGCCGACGGCAATAATATTATGAGAATCATGGGCAATAGATGAAGCTAGAGCCCCTCTCCTCAAGCCAAATCCGGTAACCAGCCCCAAGCCGATATTGCCCGTAGCCTTATGCCTCTCCACTACCACCAGCTTCAGGATATCTCGGCTAATATCGGGTACAATAACGCCATCGGCAGCCTTAACCCTCTCCATCCTCTTTTTGGTGATTATCTGACCGGGAACGAGCTCAATAACCGGCTCGGTTTCCCCCGAAGCCAAGAGCCTTAACGACTCTATATTGAAGGGCTTCATATTTACTGTCCCAGTTAGTCCTCCGGCGCTGGATTGATATAGAGGGAATAAAGGCGTTCCTTGTCTAGCTACCAAGCGACCTCGATAAAAGACCATATCTATCTGCAGGCTGGATAAGTCACCAATCACGATTAGATTAGCCATATAACCAGGAGCTATTGCCCCGAGCCTGTCAAGCCTAAAATATTCGGCAGCATTAATAGTAGTCATCTGAATAGCCCGCACCGGGTCAAGCCCGCTATGAATTGCCTTTCGCACCACAGCATCAATATCACCATCCCTGAGCAGGTCAACACAACTACGGTCATCAACCACAAACAAACACCTTTTATAGGTTTTATCAGTGACCAAAGCCAGTAAGGCATCCAGGTTCTTCTCCGATGAACCCTCTCTAATCATCACATACATACCCTGCCTTAGCTTGTCTCTAGCCTCGTCTAGAGAGACGGATTCATGGTCAGAATAAATGCCAGCAGCAACATAGGCACTAAGGTTTTTTCCAGTAACACCGGGGGCATGACCATCAACAATCTTGCCTCGGGCAAGGTCAATTTTACTCAGAATGTTCTCGTTGGCACTAAGCACACCGGGAAAATTCATTACCTCCCCCAGCCCGATACAGCCCCTCCACCTGAGAACCTGGCGAAGAGCCTGCAACTCAAGCCTAGCTCCCGAGGTTTCCAGATGGGTGGCTGGCACACAGGAAGGAGCCATTAGAAAAAGTTCCAGGGGTAAACGGCGGGCGCAGTTCAGAACATACCTTATACCCTCCAGCCCACAGACATTAGCTATCTCATGTAGGTCAGTAACCACAGCCAAAGTGCCCCGCGGCACTACTGCCCGGGCATATTGACCAATATCAAGCATAGAGCTTTCTAAATGAGTATGCCCATTGATAAGACCTGGAGCCAGATACTTGCCTCGTAAATCCAGCACCTGCTTAGCCTGGTGATAATCCCCTACCCCAGCAATCCTATCCCCACAAATAGCCACATTGCCCGGCTCTATCTCGCCGGTAAAAACATTCACTACCCCAGCATTAGCCAGAATCAAGTCTGCTGGAAGTTCACCTTTAGCTACTGAGATTAAGTGAGCTAGTTTGGACAACTCTAATCCTTGACCTCCACAAAACATATATCAGGCAGATAACGAAAATCCTCATCCCAATCCAGACCATAGCCTACAATGAATTTATTAGGAACAGTGAAACCCAGATAGTCAATAGTAACCGGAACCTGCCGCCGGGAAGGCTTATCAGTCAAAGCACACAGCTTCAAGGAGGCGGGCTTTCTCTTCCATAGGTAATCCAGAAGGAATGAAATAGTGAGGCCGGTATCCACTATGTCCTCAATTACTAATACCTCCCTGCCTTTAATTGAAGAGCGAAGCCCCTGCACCACCTTAATCCTCCCCGAACTCTCCTTGCCACCGCCATAGCTAGATAGTCGGATAAACTCCACTTCCAGCGGGACATTAAGAAGCCGAATCAGGTCAGCCATAAACATAAACGAGCCCTTAAGAATACCTATCAAAAAGGGATGCCTACCTTGATAATCCTGCTTGATTTCAGCCGCCAGCCTTTTAACCGTGGCTTCTATCTCCTCACGGCGGAAAAGGATATGGGGTTTAGGTTGAGAACTCATAGCTATCTGAGATTATAGCCCTTGCCTCTAACCCTGTCCATTAATAGGCGAATGACTTTTATTATTTAACTCTAAAAAGTCCCGTGGAGGTATTGAAAACTACTATGGAGGAGATATTCATTTTTGATGATTAGCATAACATTACGTCACATTGTGTGATTTAAGTATAAAAAGAAAGGCGTCTCATAAAATGAAACGCCTTTCGTATATCATTTTCTTAAAAGTCATATTGACATTTTCCCATTTTTCAGGATGTTTTTGAAGCTGGAATCAGCCTAAATTCTATTCAAATTTCAAACAATCAGGTTGACAACCAGCTTCAACGGACATTAAAAACATACTATCACTTTGAAGTTGGCTTCGTTGCCAGCCATGCTCCAATAAGTTTGAGTATCTGCAACTTGGCATCGAGATTCTGACGCCGAAGCGGGATCATGTCCACAACATCAAATCCACACGTTTGTAGAATTCTTTCTAGGTTCAGGCAAGCGGATGAGGCACCACCACCTCCACCACCAGCCAAGCATAATCCAACAGCCGAAATACCCTGGGTAGGCTTGGTTGTTGTATGAACACATATCCTGCGAAACCGATCAAGAAATCCCCGCATGCTTTCGCTCAAGTCAGCAAAGTAGACGGGTGTGGCAAAAACGATGACATCGGAAGATTTGATTTTATCCACCAGTGAGGAAAAATCGTCGTCAATAATACAGCGTTCCCCTTGTCGACAGACTCCCCAACCATCGCTTTCACATTGTCGGCAACGCTCTAGATTGAGCTCTGGTAAGAAAAAACGTTCGGTATTACCCCCGGCCTTCGCGACACCCCTGCCTATAGCATCAATGGCCCGGGCAGTCCGACCTTCCGGGTTTCTACTTCCAGATAATACCAATATTTGCATATATCCTCCTTTGCTGCCACAAATTAAAAAGGGTACCATCAATCACCATATCATTTAGTGGTTCCAGTGCCCTTGTTTCATCCCATCGGTCTCCTAAACTGACACTACAATTGTTTCATTTCTGGTTATTTCGCATGTGGTGGCTTAAGTTTAGTTTTTCCTTTATATCTTGTCAATACCACAGAGTAGAGACGAAACCGAGTGCGTGCGGAATACAATTGCAACTCTCGCGCTCACTGCCGTTTGATAGCACTTCCCTTAGGCATAATGACTATGTGAGGCACACCGGTTACCGGATGCGGCTCCACCTTAACCAAGGCCGAAAAGACCTCCCTTATTTGGGCCTCAGTTAAAACCTGAGCTGGAGTGCCATCAGCCGAAACTCTGCCCTCCTTAAGCAGGATTAAGCGGTCAAAGTAAAGAGAGGCCAGGTTAAGGTCATGCATAGCCGCAATAACAGTTAGTCCTCGCTCAACATTAAGCCTTCTTACCAGCTCCAGGATTTCTACCTGGTGGGTAATATCCAGGTGCACTGTTGGTTCATCAAGAAGCAGCAGCTTGGGCTGCTGAGCTAATGCCATAGCTAAGATAACCTTCTGCCGCTCCCCGCCAGATAGCTCATCAAAACGACGCTCCTTCAACTCACTAATACCAACTAACTCTAAAGCATTAGAGACAAATTGCCTATCAATTTCGCTTTCCTCAGCAAAGGCTCTAAAGAAGGGGGTTCGCCCCAACATTACCACCTCGGTAGCAGTAAAGGCGAAGGGGATATTGAATTGCTGTGGAACTACAGCTACACTGCGGGCTATAGACTTTCGGCTCAACTGGCTTAAGCTAGAGCCATCCAGCCTAATCTCACCCTGGTTAGGTTTCAGGACGCCGCTGGCTAGCTTAATCAGGGTGGTCTTGCCTGAGCCGTTAGGACCGAGTAAACCCACCATCTCGCCAGCCTCAATGGAAAGGTTAATGTTGTGCAATACCAGCCCGTCAAGATAGGAAAAGTAAACCTGCTGAATTTGTAAGCTAACCATCAGAAAGCATACTCCCTTCTAGTATGCCGTAACAGGTAAATGAAAAATGGAGCTCCAATAATAGCCGTAATAACGCCTACTGGAATTTCCACAGGAGCCAGGAGAATGCGAGCTAAAAGGTCGGCAATAACCAAAAAGGCAGCGCCAGCTAATGCCGAAGCTGGTAACAGGAGCCGATGGTCCGGTCCCAAGCTCAGGCGCATAGCATGAGGCACCACCAGCCCGACAAAACCAACCAAGCCACTAATAGAAACAGCGGCTGCGGTGAGCAGAGAGCCTAAAGCTAAGATGAGTATTTTATCTCGCTCAATCTCAATACCTAAATAGGCGGCGCCTTCTTCCCCCAGGGAAAAAGCATTCAAATGGAAAGCGAAAAATCGGGCACCGATGATACCTCCAATGACCAGCGGAGCAATAGTTGCTATCTGTCCCCAGCTAGTTACTGAGATATGACCCATAAGAAACGAATAAACTGAGTGGAGGTTTAAGCCGAATCTGTCACTCATTGACATCATAAATGCCATAACTGCCGCTAGTAGAGCGCTTACTACAAATCCAGCTAAAAGCATGCTTATAATAGGTGTCTTACCGCCCACCCGTGCCAGATTATAGACTAGAATCACTGTAGCCAAAGCACCAATAAAGGCTGCCATCGGCACCAGGCCAAAGCCAAGGAAAGCCAAGTTTATCGGTAGCGTCATAGCTATAGTTGCGCCTAAAGCAGCACCGGCTGATGTCCCGATGATGTAGGGGTCAGCCATAGGATTACGCAGTAAACCCTGAAAGAGCACTCCAGCTGTAGCCAGAGCCGCCCCAACTAAAGCTCCGCCTATTACCCGGGGTAGCCTAATCTGAAAAATAATTGTTTCATCTACAGCCCTCCAGGTAGGGGAAAAATCAAAAACAGCTACCTTGTTAAGAGCCATTTTCAATATATCAGGCAGAGGGACAGTTACTGCCCCGAAGGCACTGGCCAGCAGTGATGCGATAACCAAGCCTCCGCCCAATAGTAACAAAATCAAAACTAACCGGTTACTGCGCCTTAATTTACTCAGCATCTACTTCCATCCTAAACAACTTATAGATATAAAAAATCCCCTCGTTTGCAGAACAAGGGGATTCCAATAACCTGTAACTTGCTTCCCCCATCTCCGCGGAGGTAATAATGAATAAAGGCTGGCGTTCTGACTTCTGATGAGCTATAACCCTCAGTTACAGTAGGCGGAACTGTGCCGGATTTCCACCGGACTTGCCTTCCATTTAAGCCCTTGCTTGCGCTCAGGCACCTCTATAATTATTTAATTCTGCATAGCATATCAAAAAGATAGACGAAAGTCAACCTCTCTTTCCTAATTACCTGATTAGCTGTCCTTTGGCTGCGCTCAGCTACTCATACACGGTAACCCCTGTGCTGTGCCCGGTTATGTAGTCCCAGTCGTACTCCACGCCCAGCCCGATACCTTAAATTATGGTGGCACAATTAACACTATGTTATTTGCATTTGACATTTGGGCACACCATTCTCCAAACAAACCATAAATCTGACTATTCTTCCCTCCATCAATTGCTTCTCTGATATAACAGAAGCCCCTTTTGTTATATGATGAGACTGATGAAATAGAAAGCCAATTGATGTAGTCCGACAATATTTCACAGCGTAGCACGAAATGTAGATATAAAAAGATGCGGTCACTCTCACGCCTAAAGGCTAGGTTTAAAATTATATGATAAAAAGGGGCCTTTTTATCCACTATGTAACAAAACGCTATTTTGTGCAATCACTGTTTTCAAGACGACGGATAAACGAACTGAAGACCAATCAGACGGCGAAAATAGCAATGGATATTATTGATGTGTTATCACCATAGTTGGTTCGAAGTCATACATTGAGGAAGATTGGTTTATATTGTTTAACCTCAGAGATAGTTTCTTCTTGTTCGCGTGTGTCTAGGACTCTGAACCTTTCGGCAGCATCAATGACAAGGGGCCAGAGATGCAGGTCAGCAGGCATTGCCGCTGTGTTGATTCCCTGGCTTAAAGCGTACCAGAGGCTTTTATCAATCTCCTCCTGTTCGTCGAAAGGTTCATACCATGTCCGGTACATTCGCACTGCTGCCTCCCACGGTCGTTTGGTAATAGCTTTGATGCCTATGGTTCCCACATCCTTCTGCCGGGCAATCTCAAGCAAGGGGAGGAAGTCATTAAAGTCGTTGCGGTGGGCAGCCAGCACACAGTTAACCGGGAAGAGTAAGGTATCGAAATCAAAATGGTTTAGCGCCTCTATCTGGACGAATGGTCTGTGCCCGGTTATACCAATGTGGCGCACCAGACCCTGTTCTTTCGCTTCCAGGACCGCCTCCAGTGCACCCATAGGACCAAGAACCACATTTAGCGTCTCTAGGTCGTTAACACCATGAAACTGAAACAGGTCGAAATAGTCCGCCTTTAGCAATTCCAACGACCGCTTGATACTCTCCCAGGCTCCGGTCTTCCCTCTTTCGGTTGTTTTGCAGGCGAGAAAGACCTCTTTATGATGCTTCTGCATCCATGGTCCCAAACGCATCTCTGCTTCTCCATAACTTGGTGCAACATCGAAGTGATTCACGCCGTGTTCAATAGCCAGTTCGATGGCAGCGTCAGCTTCTGCCTGTGACACTTGCCAAAGGGCGGCGCTACCAAAGGTAATAATGCTGCTCATGTGCCCCGTTTTGCCAAGTCTCCTCTTCTCCATGTGGACACCTCCTCACACTCAGGTACTCTTCCGTTTATTAAGAATTATGCCAATACTAAACCCGATAGTCGTTTATTGTCAACAATCCTGATTAAACCGGCTCTCCCGATTGATGGAAACCGACAAGCCGATTGGGAGGTCGTTCGCGAAGCGCCCCGTAAAGCCTCAGCCCAGAAGCCGGCGTAGCAAGGCAACTCCCTTTGCGCACGGCTCAGCGGGGTCGCCACTTCCGTAGTATTCCAACACGATGTGGCCGTTGTAGCCGACGCTGTGGAACATGTCGAGCAGGCGCCGCACATCCACGTGGGCATGGTCGCCGTCCTCTGTAAACTCGGCGATCTTCAAGTGTGCGTTGGACATCAATTGGGCGAATCTTTCTGTCTCGCTGTAAATCTGTTCGCGTGCCTGGTCGCTGCGCTTGGCGAACTCGGAGACGAAGTTGGTCGGGTCCGGGTTCGTGCGCAGGGTCTGGCTCCCCACGGCCCGTATCAGCCAGAGCAGAGCATCTGCGTCACGACAGATGCTGCTATGGTTCTCGATACAGAGCAGCATGTTGTGCTCTTCGGCCACGGGCGTCACCTCCCGGTAGCAATCAATAATCCGGTAGGCCTCTATCATGGGGTCATCGCCGGAGGTGTGATATCCGGTGAAGGTATTCATGCGATGGATGCCCGCCTCGGCGGCGTAGGCGATCCAGTTCTTCATCCGTTTGACCTCCTCGGCGCGTTCGGCTGCAAGCGGGCGGGCGAAGTTGTTGCCGGCGACAACAGAGGCAATCAAGAGGCCGAGGTCGTGGGCCTTTTGCGCCACTTCCTTGATGTGTGCGCCGGGGTCATCCTGGTTGACGTGATGCGATAATATCTCCAGTCCGTCCGCGCTCTGGCGCTTCACTTCGTCGAGGAATGACAGCAGGTCGCACTTGCCCTCGTCGAACCACTGGCGATAACTCCACGAGCTAATCGAGACTTTCATGGTTTCCTTCCTTGCTCCTTTCACGGATGGGTTATGTTCAGCCGGCTCAAAGGTCTAGCGCAGTCGAGACCGACCGTTCTCTGACCTCCTCGGGCGTTACCTCGCGGCCCAGTTGCTGTGACAAGTAGATGCCCTCACTTATCAGCATCGTGTTCAGTCCTATTTGGGCAGTAGGGAGCAACTCAACTCGGCCCTGTAATGCTGCGACCCAATGGTGCTGGGAACTTAGGTAGGCGCTGGTCTCAGGGAAGACGCTCATCCACCTGGCCTGCGCCGCCCCCAGGTTGAAATCGGCATTCATCTCCATGTCACCAATCGTCGTGTGGTAAGCAAAGGGGGACAGGGTTATTCCGCCCTTGGCGCCGACCAGCTTGCTGCCGTCGGTTCCGGCGAGGTGGATGGCCCATGCCTCTTCGATGAAGAATGTAACGCCGCCGGCTAGGCGGACCAGGCCGATGCTAAGCTCCTCAACGTTGTAGTTGCCCTCCTTGCGCCGCTCTTCGTACATGTTTATCTCCTGGTGGGTGGTGCCGCTGATGGTCAGCACGTCGGGGTTGCCCAGCAGGTAGAGTATCTGGGCGATGTGGTAGCAGCCCATGTCAAAGAGGGCGCCGCCAGCTGCTACTTCCTTCTGCACGAACAAGCTAGAACCGTAGCCATCCACGAAGGGGCGCCCGCGGCGGCGGTAGTAACTGCTCTTGGCGTAGTAAAGCTTGCCGAGATGGCCTTCGTCAATCAGCCGTTTGGCGGCGGCGGTCTCCTTGCTGAACAGGCTGTGCAGTTGCATCGAGAGCAGGCGACCCACTTCTTGTGCTTTCAGGCACATCCGCTTGGCGTCCACAAGGGAGCCGGCCAGGGGTTTCTCGCAGTAGACGTTCTTGCCCGCCTCGAGGGCAGCGATGGTAACGGGGGCGTGCAGGTTGTTGTGCAGGCACACGTCAACAGCCACGATCTCATCCATGGCGAGCAGTTCGCGGAAGTCGGTAAACGTGTGCGGGATATCATACTCCTTGGCGACCCGCTCCAGCTCCTCCTCGTTGATATCGCAGGCCGCTATTATGCGGGCATCTGGAACTGGTGGTAAGGGCATGAGGCGCGACGTTCCACGGTACTGCTCCAAATGCCTCTTCCCTATCTGACCGACGCCGATTATGCCCAGCTTCACTTCATCAGACATCTCGCACCCTCGTAAGAGTTCTCATATATTCTAGTGCATATTCGGCCTGTTTATCTATAAACTCGATGCCTGCTGGCTGGTGGTTCTCTACAGCCGGATGGCAAAACTCAAAATCCA
>Ga0209979_1001366_pt1 | contig 27123 bp, 28 predicted proteins | sample AnhtaG_FD_183114 | JGI IMG/M metagenome (GOLD analysis project Ga0209979, IMG submission 183114) | Deep subsurface microbial communities from Anholt, Denmark to uncover new lineages of life (NeLLi) - Anholt_01485 metaG (SPAdes) (version 2) | ecosystem: Environmental > Aquatic > Marine > Oceanic...
GGCCGGTGATTCTGGGCCCTGTGGGCCGTGTAGTGAAATCCACTATGACTTTGGCGAGGAATTTGGTTGTGGGAAGGCTTCCTGTGCCCCGGGCTGTGATTGCGGTCGTTTTTGCGAGATTTGGAACTTGGTGTTTATGCAGTACAATCAGGATAGAGACGGACGCCGCACCTTATTACCCAAGCCAAATATTGATACCGGTATGGGGGTAGAGAGAACGGCTGCTGTGATGCAGGGTAAAACCTCTATCTATGAAACTGACCTCTTTACTCCTTTAATACAAAGAATATCTGAACTAGCTGGTAGGAAATATGGTTCTGGTGATGATACAGATAGTGCCATGCGAGTAGTAGCTGAGCATAGTAGGGGGGTTGCTTTTCTCATTGCTGATGGCGTAATCCCCAGCAACGAAGGTCCGGGCTATGTGCTGCGCCGGGTGTTGCGTCGTGCGGCACTCTTTGGCCGGAGGTTAGGGCTGGATAAACCATTCCTGGCGGAAACGGTCAGGGTTACCATTGAGCAGATGGGGCATATTTACCCTGAGTTAGTGCAGCGGCGGGATTTCATACTAAAAGTAATCGAAGTTGAGGAAGCCAGATTTGAGGAGACACTTAGCACTGGTTTGGAACTACTGGATGGTGTTATGGAGAAGGCTACCAGTAATAGGGAAAACAAAATTTCAGGCAAAGAGGCTTTTAAGCTATACGATACCTTTGGCTTTCCGGTGGAGTTGACCAGAGAGATTGCTGCCGGGCATGGCCTTTCCGTAGATCTAGAAGGTTTTGAGAAGGAAATGGAGAAACAGCGGGAGAGAGCTAGGAAGGTCTACAAAGTGAAGGTAGGTGAAGGTGTGGTAGGAATTACGGGGGTGCTTAAAGTGTCTAAAAAAACTCCCTTCATTGGTTACCATGACCTCAAACAGGAATCGGTTATTATTAGCCTCTTGGTTGACAATAAACCCACCGAGACAGTAGAAGAGGGGCAAGAGGCAAGCCTATTTTTAGAGGCTACGCCGTTCTATGGAGAGATGGGAGGGCAGGTAGGCGACACCGGCGAGATAATAGGCCCATTCGGCAGGTTTGTGGTTACCAATACTGTGCGGGTTCCGCCAGATATTACTGTCCACCAGGGTTACGTTGCCTATGGTGGTCTAAGTATAGGAGATGAAGTTGAAGCAATAGTAGATGAAGAGCGGCGGCGCGATATTGCCCGCAACCATACGGCTACCCATTTACTCCAGCTTGCCCTCCGCCGGGTGCTAGGTGAGCATGTTCAGCAGCGGGGTTCGCTAGTAGCCCCCGACCGGTTCCGGTTCGACTTCTCTCACTTGACGGCAATGACGGAAAAGGAAATACAGGAAGTGCAACATATTGTTAACGAAAAAATCCGTCAGAACCTGATGGTATATGGTGAGGAGGTCCCCTATAAAAAGGCAATAGAGGAAGGGGCTATAGCCCTGTTTGATGAAAAATATGGCGATGTAGTCCGGGTAATGAAAATAGGTAAGCCACCGATTAGTGCTGAGCTATGTGGGGGCACTCATGTTGCTTCAACCGGGGAGATAGGCTTCTTTCACATTATTGATGAAAGTAGCATCGGGGCTGGCTTGCGGCGTATTGAAGCTGTTACCGGCAGGGAAGCCGAAGCATTTATTGATATGCGTTTATCAGCTTTACAGAAAGTTGCCGAATATCTAGATGCTGAATTAGATAATGTGCTAGATAAAGCGCATAGCCTAGTTACTGAACTAGGTGAAGAGCGTAAGCGAGCCCTGGCTCTGGAGAGGGAATTATCTAAGAAAGTAGTTGAGTCTTTGCTAAGTCAGGCAGCAGTGGTTAATGGGATAACGGTATTAGCCGCCAGGGTACCTTCTTTACGGAGAGAGGCTTTGCGAGAAATGAGTGACCTACTTAGGGACAAGCTGAAGAGTGCAGTGGTAGTTCTGGGCACAGTTTATGAAGATAAGCCTATTTTTCTGGCAGTGGTAACCTCCGATTTGGTCTCCCGAGGTTATAATGCTGGAGAAATAGTGAAACAGGTGGCTAAGGTGGCTGGTGGCGGTGGTGGGGGTAGAGCCACCTTTGCTCAGGCTGGGGGCAAGTATAAAAATAAATTAGATGAAGCCCTTCAGCTTGTAAAGAGCTTAATATAGAATTTACGGATTCGGTAAGGTCATTCGTCACGGGAAGATTGAAGGGTGGAAACCCTTTAAAAGTAACCCCTCCCCCTCTCCTTACAAGGAGAGGGGGACAAAGGGGGTGAGGTTGACAGAGAATATCAGAAAGTCTGGAGGGATACAAAACGCGTAGTTTGGGACTTGACATCGGTGATAAGAGAATTGGGGTAGCCCTTAGCGACCCTGATGGTATATTAGCCAGTCCACTCACTATCATCAACCGTAGAGAGGAGAGGCTGGATATAGAGGCCATTACTAATATTGTCAATCAGCATCAAGTTAAGCAAATAATAATCGGCTTGCCTCGTTCTATGGACGGTAGTATCGGTAAGCAGGCAGAAAAGGTAAAAGCTTTTACCCAGAGGCTATGTCAGTACACCGAAGTTCCAGTAGAGTTCCGGGATGAGCGCTTATCAACGGTATCGGCTAAACACTTGATGCAAGGCGTCTCTAAAAAGACCAGGAAGAAAGCCAGGGATGATGCTATCGCCGCCGCTCTTATCTTGCAGGGTTATCTGGATGAAGGGCATAAGCCATAATCAAACGCCTGGCCAGTTTATCCACTTTATTGACCGGAGTGTCACCAGTCTACTGCTTTTAGCCGCTTAGTAGCTGGATTGGTAAGATAACTAACTATAGATTAGGAGAGGTAACAATTTACCAAACGGTCAAAAACTATATTGAGGTATTAAAGCCCAGGGAGAGCGGCTTATTAACCTTTATTGGCGTTTGCTCAGCCATCGTAGCTGGCAATGGATATCCCCCCTTGAATTTACTCTTTTTAGCTCTGGTAACGATTTTACTAGCCAGTGCCGGTGCTAATGGATTAACCAATTATCTAGACCGTGATGTTGATGCCAAGATGCAGCGCACCAGAAATAGAGCGTTACCGTCAAAACGCATCTACCCCCCAGAAAAAGTGCTGCCGTTGACGATAGGCTTGGTTATTGTTGGCTTAGCTCTGGCTTGGCAACTGCACCCTTTAGTCCTGGTGGCTGACTTAATCGGCACCACCGCTGCTGTAATCTGGCGAAAGAGAATAACCTGTGTTTTTCCCCAGGGCGTGCTTGCCAGTTGTACCCCAGTCCTTATGGGATGGTTTGCCATTGAGCCTACTTTTAGCTGGGAAATAATACTTTTATGCCTGCTCATAGCAGTATGGCTGCCACTACATGTGTGGAGCGTTATGGTGGCTAATCGGGATGACTATCTTGGAGCTGGGATAAGCTACTTCCCGATGAATATAAAGGTAAAGGAAGCGGTAAAGGTGCTGCTGGTGTTCGGCCTAGTGCTTTATGCCGCTTCTATGGCTCTCTATTTCATTGGTGGCTTTGGCTGGCTTTACTTAGTATTAGCTAATCTACTGGGTATTATAATGGTCTATGGCAGTTCACGAATGGTGATTTCCAACGCCTCTCAGGATGCATGGCGGCTTTATAAGCTATCGGCTTTCCCCTATCTGGGTTTGATATTTCTTACTATGTGTCTGGATATCTGGCTAGTGTAGTTGAGGAAAATGGACTTTCGTTTAATTCAAACCTGTCCCGATAGTAAAGCCCGTGCCGGGGAACTGATAACACGGCATGGCATTGTGCCCACACCGGTATTTTTACCGGTGGGCAGTCAGGCCACCGTTAAGACACTGACCCCTGAGGAGCTTAAAGAAATCGGGGTGCCAATGGTGCTGGCTAACACCTACCATCTTTACCTCAGACCAGGTATTGGTGTGATTGAGAAGATGGGAGGGTTACATAAATTTATGGCTTGGGATAGACCCATTCTTACCGACAGTGGTGGTTATCAAATATTTAGCTTAGCCGCGCTACGCCAGGTCAATGATGAAGGGGTTTTATTCCGCTCTCACATCGATGGGAGCGAGCACTTTATCACTCCGGAGTTGATTATTCAGTTCCAGGAGACCCTCGGTGCCGATATTATTATGGTTCTGGATGAATGCCCCGCCCATGATGATAGTCTGGAAAAGGTACAGATGGCAATGACTAGAACCCATCACTGGGCAGAGAGGTGTCAGCGAGCTCAAAGGCGCCGTGACCAGGCACTATATGCTATTGTGCAGGGTGGCGTCTTCCCCGAGCTTCGGCATCAGTCGGCTAAATACCTTACCTCACTGGGATTTGCCGGATATGCTATTGGTGGTTTGAGTCTGGGAGAACCAAAGGGGGTAACCCTAGCGGTGGTTGAAGAAACGGTGGCTTTGTTGCCAGAAGGTAAGCCACGATACCTTATGGGGGTAGGCTCCCCGGAGGATTTGTTGGAGGGTGTGGCTAGGGGGATTGATATATTTGACAGCGCCCTGCCTACCCGTGTCGCCCGAAATGGTGCCTTGTTTACCTGGCAGGGCAGGTATAATATTAGAAACGCTGTCTATAGTCAGACGGACCAACCTATTGCCCCCGACTGTAATTGCTATACCTGTCGCACCTTCTCGGCGGCTTACTTACACCATCTGTTTGGTTGTGATGAGCTGTTAGGGTATAGGCTGGCTACTATTCATAACCTAAGTTTTATTCATAATCTGATGCAGCAAATAAGAAATGCCATCTTAGATGGCACCTTTAGCGCTTTCAAGGATGATTTCTTGGCAGGTTACCAGCCTACCAACGAGCCGGTGCGGCTTGACCAGAAACGAAAGTGGTTAAAATCACGTAGGCCAGGCCAGTGTTAAAGGCTCTCATCACTAATCGGTTCAACCCTCACCCCTTTAGAGGTAGCCCAGGTAATCCCAGCTTCAATTTCCTCTTCTTTACCATCAAGTTCCAATACGACCCATGCTCTGTCCTCGGTAACATCAGCCCGAAGAATATTGGTTACGAGGTTGAATTGTTGACCCAGATTATAGATAATTGGTTCGCGAAGGAGTTCCTCGGGAAAGGTAAGCATTACCTGTCGTTTTGCCATCTCTGTGCCCTATAGCCTCTAGATTTTATATTCGGTCCTTAAATATAGGTCAGTCTTTCATAGCCATCCGACTAATTTTTACCTCTCCCCACAGGCCCATTTTATCACCCATAATAATAATTATCCCCTTCAGTCCCTCAACGCCCTTAGCCATCTCAATTCCATTGGGGATGTCGCCAGGTTGGACAATCAGGTTTCCGATAGCCGTAGCTGCGGCATCAGCCAGAATGGCTGAAGGGGAAAGCACGATAACCGCATCGGCTTTCCCCATACTCAGCGAATGCCCTACTGTTCCTGACGATGTGCAGATGCCAAGTGGTGTCTCCTCTCCACTGATTTCCAGACCAATCCTACCGGTTAGGGGTGATTTGCCGGCATAAATCCCTATCATTCTACTCTTCAAGCTCTTCAGGAATATATCACCCCCGTTTTCTATAATTACCTCTGGTGAGAGGGCTAATAACTCATTGCCGACAAATTCAGCTATGGCTCCGGCCACTGAAGCCATAGGACCAACTCCAACCCGGCTGGTTGACCTAGCCATCTCCTGGACAATACGCGGGGCATCTTCACCAATAGTGAGCGGTTCCAGAGAGGTGAGAAAGGCGGGATTTCGCTTAATATACTCTTCCAGCATACGGCGATACTTCAACACCAATTTACAGGCTTTTCTATGGAGGTTACTTGAGGCACGAATGTATAAATCTGTCTCCTTTACAGCCACATTAAAAGAGATTAAGCCCTCGTCTTTAACCCAGTGTCGATAGGTTCTCGGCTCATACATCGTACCAACAATGCTGATAAGTCTTCAGTTCGGCTCGGACACGGTTAGAAATGTACCTCCATGGCTCTTGGTGGACAAGCCTTGATACACACTCCACAGGCCACACATTTCTCGCCATAAAAATTGATATGCCTAGTTAAAGGGTCAAGTTCAAAAGCACCGGTGGGGCAAATAGTTATACAGGCACCGCAGTGGGTGCATCTCTCTTCATTGCGAATAACATCCTGGCTGAGCGATTGAATTCTTACCCCGGCTTCAGTCAAATACTTGATACCTTTATCGTAATTGGTTTGTTCTCCAGATAGTTCCAGAACCATTAAACCCTCTTCTTCCGGGGTGAACAGAGCCTTCAAAATGTTAAATTCAAGGTCGTAATCCTTAACCAGACGATATACTATCGGTCGCTCTACCACACGCCGGGGAAAGTGCAGCACTATTCTTTTGGAAACAACCACCTTACACCTCCTCTTTTCATGCTCGGTTTAGTCTTCTATCGGGCGCTCTTTAAGCGGCTTGAAGGTTATACCCGATTCCACGCCAGGAAGGGGCGCCACTGGTTTGGTCAGCTGGAATTCCCCGCTTAATATCCACTCCTTTAAAAGGTTAGCAATTTCTACCGCCCATGGGTAGCTGGATAGGGAAGCAGTGGGCACCTCCTTGCCTTGAATTGTTATCATGCCGCTCTTCAGCTGAGCATAGCTCACTTCACCCAGGATGTCCGGCTTCAGATTTGGATAGGCATCAGAATAATCTATGACAGCGGTAAATATTTCGTCATCACTTACTGCAGTGTATTGTAGAATTTCTTCAGAAAGTATCGGGATGGGAATTCCAATCCCCACAGTGAGGGTGCACCCGTAGCCAAGAAAGCTTGTTCCTATCAGCCATCGTGGTTTCATCTGCTTTAGGTCACCGATTACCGCCAGGGTACCAGCGCCTCTTCTTGGTACCCCGTTCTCGGAGCGGAGTACATTTGGGGCATGCTGAGTCCCCTGCCAGGCAACAAAACCTATCCCGCCACCGAGGAATATTTTGGTACCAATGCCAAGAGTCTGATAATAGGGGTCGTTTAGCAGGGGGGATAGTTGCCCGGCACTACAGTAATTGGCATTGCCCAGACGGGGTTTTAATACGCCCATATAGGTATAGATGGTTTTATCTGACAGGTTTACTGCGACATTATAATTCTGGTAGGCGTTCCTGGGGTTAAATAGCACTGCCTCGTTAAGGTCTTTGATATTAATCCAGGTTTCCAGCTTCTTCCTTGGGTAGCAATCCGTACCGTAAGCAGTGGCTACTAACCTGATGTCCTTGCCAGCGACCAGCTCTTCAATGACATGACCACCACCATAGTTAAATTCGCCGGGGTGGACTCTATTCCTCGGGTCATCGTCAGGCAGGGCGTTAGCCCCGATGAGTATATCGGCGGCGGCAAATCCGGTATAAGCCGGGACATCGTTAAGGTAGACCCGGCCGCCACCAAGCTTTATTCGTGGTTTAGCGTGTCCTATATTAAAATAGGCACCAGACGAACACATCGGGCCAAAGGTGCCGGTGGTAACTACATCCACTTCCTGAGCGGCTTTTTTTACGCCTTTCTGTTTAACCAGGTCTATTATTTCTTCAGCAGTAACTACTACCGCCTTGCCCCCTCGTATTTTCTCATTTATTTCCTCAATTGTTCTGGTCATCGTTTGATTTCCTTTCCTATAAACTTATAAACTTAAGTTGGAGCTATGCTTTGAGTCCAGTAATAGAGGTTTAACAGTCAAAAACACTCTCTGAGGGGAGTTCCGTCACGGACTATCTCTGACCTATTAAACTACCTATTAATTAAATTTGCAACTCTTAACTATATATCATACATGCTGCCCGCAGGCAGCATATCTTCTGCCCTTCTGTCCATTAGGTCCTTTAATGTTATAGAGTCAAATACATTGTCTACGGCTTCTGTTGCCTTTACCCATACTTTTCTGGTTAAGCAGTCACCTGCCCGGGAACAGGCCTGGGGATTATCAACACATTCTACCAGGGCGGTTGAGCCTTCTACCGCCCGGACAATGTGGCCTATTTTTATCAGTGACGGGGACTTAGCCAGTATGAAACCACCGTTGGCACCGCGGACACTTCTAACAAGCCCGGCTACTTTGAGGGGGCTTACCAGTTGCTCCAGATACTGCTCTGAAATTTGCTGCCTTCTGGCGATAGCACTGAGCACGACCGGCTCTTGCCGATAATTTAGCGCCAGGTCCAACATGGCTCTAGCAGCATAACGTCCCCTAGTTGAGAGCTTCATCTCACTCCTTATACTTGATTAAAATTATCATTATTATAATAAATATTTCCCCTCTTGTCAATACCTGAATTAATATTGCTTTAGCATGACAATCTACATAATCTTGAAGAGTCTCCTCTTATAGGCTATAATCATTTACGATGTGTTCTGGATTAGGAGACGATTTTGCTCAAAACTCATAGCTGTGGTGAGCTGAACAGAAAGTATGTTGGGCTTGAGGTAACCCTGGCTGGTTGGGTAGACCGACGCCGCGACCATGGGGGACTGATATTTATTGACCTGCGAGACAGAGAGGGCATAGTTCAGGTGGTGTTCAATCCAGAAATATCAAAACGATGCCATGAGATAGCCAGTGAGATGCGTAGTGAATACGTGGTTAGGATTAGTGGTGAGGTTGCCCTTCGCCCGCCGGGGACTGAGAACCCTAAACTAGCCACCGGTGAGATTGAGGTTATCGCCCATAAGAGTGATATACTTAACCCGTCAAAGACACCACCCTTTTATATCAACGAAGATGTTGAAGTAGTAGAGGAAGGCCTCCGCCTCAGGTATCGCTATCTTGACCTCAGGCGGGCTCGGATGAGGGAAAATCTACTTCTGCGCCACCGAGTAGTAAAATTTATCCGCGATTTCATGGATGCTAAAGGATTTATTGAGGTGGAAACACCCATCCTGATTAAGAGCACCCCTGAGGGAGCCCGCGATTACCTGGTGCCCAGCCGCCTTCATCCCGGCAGGTTCTATGCGCTACCCCAGTCCCCCCAACAACTCAAACAGCTACTAATGGTAGCCGGCGTGGAGAAGTATTTTCAAATAGCCAGGTGCTTTCGTGATGAGGACACCCGTGCTGACCGTCAGCCTGAATTTACTCAACTTGACCTTGAAATGAGTTTCATCGATGAAGAAGACGTCCTCAACTTGGTTGAAGAACTCTTTACCTCTATGGTGGAGGCAATTAAACCAGCAATGCGCTTGATAAAGCCCTTCCCTCGGCTTAGCTATGCTGAGGCGATGGAGCATTACGGTACGGATAAGCCTGATTTACGCTTTGCTCTGGAGATACGAGATTTGACAGACATTGCTGCGCAATCTGACTTCTCTATCTTTCGTTCTGCCATCTCTGACGGAGGTAAGGTAAAGGGTATGTGTGCTCCTGGTTGTGCTAACTATACACGAAGTCAGCTTGATGACCTAAATAAGCTGGTGCAGGGGCTTGGGGCTCAAGGGCTAGTAACAATGCCACTAGGCACCTCAGCCGGTAGTTTAGATACCTTGACCATGGAAATGGTAAGGTCGGTGGCAGCTAAGTTTCTGACCCTAGACCAGGTTAAAGAGATGGCAGCACGCTTAGGAGCAAAGGCGGGAGACCTGCTACTTATCATTGCTGACAAAAAAAGTGAGCTAGTTGATGTGGTACTGGGTGAGCTGCGGCGAGAGATGGGTCGTCGGCTTGAACTGGCTGACCCAAATAGGCTTGCCTTTGCCTTCATTCAGAATTTTCCATTACTGAGACGGGGTGAAGGGGCAGGGCGATGGGAGTCAGAGCATCATCCATTTACGACACCTTGGGATGAGGATGTGCCCTTACTGGATACCGCTCCGGAAAAAGTACGCGGCAGACACTATGATGTTGTCTGTAATGGGTATGAAATAGGCGGTGGCAGTCTTAGAATTCACACCGCGGAGCTTCAGAGGAAGGTGTTTAGACTGTTGGGCTATGGTGATGAAGAGATTGATGACCGGTTCGGGCATATGCTGGAGGCGTTTGAGTATGGCGCCCCACCTCACGGTGGTATCGCCCTTGGTCTTGACCGCTTGGTGATGCTGCTGGCCGGAGAAGAAACCATCAGGGAGGTAATTGCTTTCCCTAAGAACCAGAATGCCGTTGATTTAACCTTTAATGCCCCTTCAGCGGTTTCAGAAGAGCAGCTGGCTGAATTACACCTGCGTCTGCGAGATGAGTAGCCAATGGTTGACATAGATGAAGTAGCGAAAAAGATATATCTAATTGATGACCAGCTATATTCCATCCCGAAGTTTGGTTCTGTTTATCTCCTTAATGAAGAAAGGAAAGCATTAATTGATAGTGGACCGGCAACTTCAGCAAACTCTGTTCTTGATGGAATTAAGCAGGTTGGTGTTAAACCCGAGGATATTGCCTATATAATCGTTACTCATATCCACTTAGACCACGCCGGGGGTGCCGGGGTTCTCCTTAGGAGTATGCCCCAAGCGCAGGTAGTAGTCCATTATAAAGGGGCACAACACCTGATAAATCCGGCAAGACTGATAGACAGTGTGACCGACGTGTACGGGGAAGAGCCTACCACAAGGCATGGTGAAGTTCTGCCTGTTGAATCACGCCAAGTGCTAGCAATACATGAGGGTGACACAATCAAATTAGGTAAGGAGCAGATTTTAAAGTTCATAGATGCCCCAGGGCATGCGCCCCATGAGCTGTGTATATATGAGACCAGAAGCGGCGGGCTATTTGTTGGCGATGCGATAGGTCTGTCTGTGGTTGAAAATGAAATTTTACTGCCATTCCACCCTCTGCCTAACTTTGATTTAGAACTGTACCTCAACACGCTGGAAAGGTTAACCAAATTAGCTCCCACTATGCTTTACTACGCACACTTTGGTATCAGTAGCAAGGTACAGGAGGATTTCCAATTAGCCAAGGACAAGCTCCAGATTTGGGATGATATTATAGCTAAAGCAATAAAAGAGAATGCGTTTGACGATGCTGCTAGAAGACTAATGGTTCAAGTCAGCGCTACATTGGAACCAATTAGAGGGGTGGAATTTCTAAAATCCCTATATGAGTTTTTAATTCAGGTCTATTTACCGTTGTGTGCTGCCGGGCATATAAAATACTATCAAGAAGCTCATTAAGCTTACTACGTGGAGGCAAAGTGAAAGTAACCTATGAAAAGACAGAAGATAGTCAGGCATTTTTGACTATTGAGATGGAGCCAACTGAGGTAGAAGATGCTCTGGAGAAGTCCTATTCCCGCCTAGTCAAGAAAACAAATATCCCTGGCTTCCGCAAGGGAAAGGCACCACGGGCTATACTGGAAGCCTATATAGGCAAGGAAAGCCTTTTAGAGGATGCATTAAATTATCTACTTCCTCAAGCCTATGAGCGGGCAATCAAAGAGCAGGAAATTGATGCCTTCGCTCAGCCGCACATTGAGGTCACTCAAACTGACCCGGTAGTGTTTAAGGCAACAGTGCCGCTGCGACCTACGGTTAAACTCGGCGATTATCATAGTATTAACCTTACCCCTGAGCCAGTAGAATTGACCGAAGACGGTGTTAATGCGGTAGTAGAAAGACTGCGTCATCAGCAGGCTATCTGGGAGCCAGTTGAGCGTCCGGTGGACTTTGATGATTTGGTAGTTTTAGATATTGAGAGCAATATTGAAGGCGAGCCTTTTATAAACCGGAAAGGGGTACAATATTGGGTTCGCCGTGATGCCCCTTTCCCAGCACCAGGATTCGCTGAGCAATTGTCGGGGATGAAAAAGGGTGAGGACAAGGAGTTCAAACTCCAAATCCCTTCAGATTATTCTAGCAGTAAGCTGGCGGGGAAGGAACCCTGGTTCAAAGTGACCGTCACCGAAATAAAACAGGAGAGACTCCCTGAGCTAAATGATGAGTTGGCTAAACAGATTAACCCTGAGTTTGAAACCTTAGACATTCTTCGAGAAAGGGTCTCTACTGATTTGAGGCAACAAGCTGAGGAGAAAGCCAAAATAGATTTTGAAGAAAAGGTAATCCAGCAAGTGGTCGACCTGACTCAAGTAGAGTTCCCCCCAATTTTGGTGGAAATGGAAGTTGACCGGCTGGTTAATGAGCAGTCAAGGCGCCTACAGATGGGTGGCCAAGGACTGGAGGATTATCTTAAAAGCGTTAACCAGACTGAGGCGGAACTGCGAGAAGAGCTAAAGCCATTGGCTACTAAGAGAGTTACCCATTCCCTGGTGCTGGGGGAGGTCGCTGAGGCAGAGAAGATTGAAGTTAGTGACCCAGAGATAGATGCTGAGATTGAAGAGGTTATAAAAAGTAGTGCTAAGGATAAAGACGAAATGCAAAAACTTCTCAATACGCCATCGTCAAGGGAGTCAATTAAGCACCTATTAATTACCCGAAAAACTATACGGCGTCTGGTAGAAATAGCTAAGGGACAAGCTACAAAGTAGCCAAAATCCTAGCTTTAGGCTATTATAGTAGAATGAGAGGAGGAGTGAAAATGAATACCCAACCGATGAATGTCATTCCGATGGTAATTGAAAGTGGGGCTAGAGGGGAGAGGGTTTTTGATATATATTCGCTTTTATTAAGAGAGCGCATTGTAATGCTAGGCATGCCGATTAATGACCAGATGGCTAATGTTATCATTGCTCAGCTTCTCTATCTGGAACGAGAAGACCCAGACAAGGATATCAGCCTCTACATTCACAGCCCGGGAGGCATGATCTCCGCCGGTCTGGCTATCTATGATACGATGCAGCTAATACGCGCACCAGTGTCTACCATCTGCGTTGGGATCAGTGCTAGTATGGCAACAGTGCTGCTTTGTGCTGGAGCTAAGGGGAAACGATACGCCTTGCCTAACTCTACTGTCCATCTGCATCAAGCGTATGGCGGTGCGCAGGGACAGGCAGCCGATGTAGAAATTGCTGCCCGTGAGATTATGCGAATGCAAGATTTAATTCGGAGTATTTTAGCCAAACACACTGGTCAAACACTGGAAAAAATAATCCATGATACCGACCGTGACTTCTACCTTAACCCGGAGCAGGCAGTAGAGTATGGGATTGTAGATGAAGTCCTGAGAAAGTCGGCAGAAGGAACAGCCAAAACTGACAAGAAATAGTCATAGTTGCCTAGAATAAAGCTCTTGGTAGCGTTGTCCTAGTTCATTAAAGGTGGAGAGTCCCTCCCTTGCTCCCATCTTACTGAGAGAGAATTGAGCTACAATATCACCAAGACGGCCACATACCTCAAGTCCTTTGCCATTAAGTAGCCCGTAGATAAAGCCAGTGGCGAAGGCATCACCAGCACCAGTGGTATCTATGGCAGATATCATGTTTTGCTTACCGGGCTCAACTATGTATTCATTCTCAATGTCTCTAATGTAACTGGTAGCTACAACATTTTTCCAGGTAGCCCCTTTACCTAAGGTAACAGCAACGATATGGCAGCCTTGTTTAAGGCAGCTTTCAGCTCCAGCGGCGAAATCTCCCCCGCTCAGTTGCTCTATTTCACTCTGGTTTATAAAAAGAACATGAGTTCTGGTCAATATCGGGGTTAGCCCCTTGAGACCCTTAGCCGTATATAGTGCACCGGGAGCAAAGCTGACCTTGATAGAGGAATCTAACTTATCCATCACCTCCAGTAAAACCTTGAACTGCCTGTCATCAACAAAAGAAGAAACGTGAAGCATTTTTGCCTGGTTTATATAATCCAAATCTAGGTCATCCACCGCTAGCAGGTTATTAGCCCCGGGTATGACATAGAGGGAACGCTTGCCCAGCCTATCACTGAGACACAATACCGAGCCTGTTTGTGCTCCGTGCTTTAGCCTGATTTGGCTGGTATCTACCCCAGCTTTGTGAAAATCCTGCACCAAGATTTTGCCTTCAGCATCATCACCCACCATGCCAGTAAAACCGGTTCTTATACCTAGCCTAGCCAGTCCATAGATGGTGTTGGCTGCTGAGCCGCCAGGGGATGAGGTTGCCTCCATTACCACCGTCTCGCCATCCTCAAGGATGCGCTCCACTTTGTATATATGGTCTATATTGAGTGCCCCCAGCCCAACAACTTCAATATTGCTCATTTGAACCCTATCCCCCTTTATCCCCCTTCCCCTTGCTAAGGGGAAGGGGGAGATAATTTCTTTAGAGAGGCAAAGCCCCTCTAAAACTCCCTTCTATTGTCATATTGGCATTAATCATAAGGAAAGGTTAGCCCAGCTTGCCGGCTTCCTCCCTGACCAGGTGCCTTATTCTTTTGTGAATCTCAACAACCTCGTCTATATCTTTTCTGCCAGAGAGCCAGTGAAAGTAACCCCTGTCCCCCATACCCCCCATTTTCTCCTTTTGTTTAACTATTTTCTCTACCTTGTCTCGGCGACCCTTTGGCCACACGTCTAGCACCTCGGTTAGGTCGCTGATAGATGTAGAGGCTAAACTCATCGTGGCGTAGGGTAGGGCGTACTCATTAGCGTTAAAGGCGATGGCTAGACCACCGGCCTGCTCCACTGTCTGGAGCATTCTGAAATCGGTGATGCTATCACCTACTACCACCCAGTTAGATAACGGCTGACCATATTTATCAGCAAAGCTATTTAAAGCGGCTACCTTGCGTCGTCCACCAACCGGTTTTACCTGTTTTATGACCGCACCCAGGTTAGTAGCCGGCAGCTTCTCCCAGAAGAAGTTGTCCAAGCTTTGTTTAATCCTATCATCATCGGCCACCGGGCGCATGGTCAGTATTTCTTTCTCAGCCTCTTGCAGTAGCTGATAATCTTCTTCACTTAATGTTCCACGAAGTTTATCCAGCGGAAATGATGTACAGGCAACATTATGGGTAAAAATACCTAGTCGGTGAGTAAGGTGCATGGCATATTGCTCGTAAGTGGTGGTAATACAAAATACCCTCCAGATTTTATACTGGAGCCAGGAGATAAGTTTAGCGGCCCCACCAGTTAGGCTGGCTTCAGCGGCTAAATGAGCGATATCGGCTTCAGTGATATTATGGAGTACCAGGAAGGGCACGATAAGAGCCAGGGTATCCCCCGGCTCATAGTCCTCCCTTTCTTCCAGTGTCAGCAGATCATCATAGCGGCTGATAACCTCAAAAATCCTGTCCCCATTGGGGAAGAGCTTCATTAGTTCATAGGCATTATCCTGAGGTGATAACGGCCCTTCAAGGTCAAAACAGATAAAGTTGTTCATCTACCTCACCCCCTTTTGTCCCCCTCTCCTTCAAAGGAGAGGGGGAATTAGTTTTATAAGAGAGGCTTCGCCTCTCTTTGACTCTCTCTGGTACCTATTCCTTCAACTGAGAGGGGGAAGCGTGTTTTTGAATGGGCTTCGCCCCTTTAACCTTCCCTTGATAAACAGTTCACAAGGTTCACTACAAAATCGCTCTTTCCACCCGTTGGTTTACCTCGTTAGTCAGATTATACCCTTTTATAAGTTTTCCCTCAGCATCAACGACTTGCTTCTCTGAGTTTACCCCAATTTTACCTTCACTGAAAGCCTTAATGGTAGATATTATAAGTGGAAATTCCCGAGCCAGTCCGTGCTGCCGAATGAGCCTGAACAGGTGATTATCTTCGCCTTGCTCCCGTTTAATCGCTTCAACAGTATGTCCCTTTATCTCACCCCAATATCTATCAAAGGGCTTACCTCTAATCGGGAAGGTGCAATAGGTTACCGGCGGACCTTTATCCAGCTCCGGGGTTACCAGGTGCATCATTACCCCGGTTTGCTCAGCTTGGTTATCAATTAGTTGCCAGATTACCTCCTGCCAGGTTCCAGTAGGACCGCCTGGGACGGCGGGGTGAAGATTAATCATATTGTATTTCTGGCACATTTCCACGCCAACAATCAGCATATAGCCAGCCAGCACACACAGGTTGGGATGAAAATCTTGTAGCTGCTTCATCACCCCTCTATCATACTCAAGCCGCCACCGAGGTAAAGTTCCACCTTGACTGGTGGTAGAGGCACCTTGCATAGCTTTAAACTTTTGGTAGGAAAAGCAGATAAGAGGGGTATGATAGTCCTCAACCTGCCTCAGGAATAGGTCGCTTTCGGCTGATTCTCCAGGCTCACGACTGCAGAAAACAAAAACTATCTCCGCCCGAATCTCACCCAGCTTGATTTGGCTCTGCACTGCCTGCAAAAGGTCTCGGGCGGCCTTATCCCTACCGGTAGAAAACCAGCCAAGTTGATAGGTATTGATTAACCTCACCCCCTTAATCCCCCTCTCCTTGATAAGGAGAGGGGGAGAATTATTTGGGAAGGGGCTTTGCCCCTTCCCAACTTCCCTCCACCCAGATCCTTGGAGCCTTTTTAGCAGTTTCAGAATTGCTTTCTCAGCCTGGCCCAAAGGCTGGCAAAATGAACCAGAGGATTTGTCCGGTGTCCCGAAATCTCGCCCTTTTCCAGAGCCTGAAGAAAGTCATCCTTGCCACTAAATTCAGGCATCTCTACATAGGCATTGCCTATTTCGGCAATGGTATGAGCATCACTGCCAGCACTTTTAAGAATTCCATACTTCTCGGCGAGCATGTTGGCTTTATCTGAACCCCGCATAAGAGGTGACCGTGCATTAAATACCTCTACAATATCAATTTGTTCTATTATTGTTTCTATTATGTGGCTATGTAAGGCAGAATGCCGGAGGGTATCAAAGGGGTGGGGCAGGCACACCAAGCCACCTTGCGTCCTGATGTGAGCTATTGTCTGCTCAACAGACAGGCCACTGGGTATACCCTCGGTGAGAAACATACCCATAATTTCACCATGCGGCGTTAGAATTTCCTCAGCTACAATTACTGTGAAGGGAGCAATATTCTGCAACTTTAGTGCCCCCTCAATAGTACCGTGGTCGGCGACAGCAATACAGTTGATGCCAATCTTCAGACAACGCTGGATTATCTTCTCCAACGGCGTGTTGCAATCCATTGAGTATTCGGTATGGATATGAAGGTCAGCCTTTAGCAATTTATTTTATACTCTTTCTAGGTAGCTACCGTTGCGAGTATCAACCTTGATTATATCCCCAGTGTTAATAAACAGGGGGACCTGGATGGTAATACCGGTCTCCAGTTTAGCCAGTTTATTGCCAGCGGTGGCAGTATCCCCTTTAAAACCGGGCTCAGCCTCAACCACTTGGAGCTCGACAGTAATGGGTAGTTCTACCCCTACCAGCTCCCCCTTATAGCTTGACACCTCCACTGATATACCTTCTTTTAGATAGTTGAGGGCATCACCAAGTTGATTGGCACTGATAGGCATCTGCTCGTAATTCTCCTCGTCCATAAAGTAATACAAATCGCCATCATTATAGAGGTATTGCATACTGCGATAGTCAAGGCGTGCCCGAGTAAACTTCTCACTCGCCTGGAAGGTCTGCTCGATAGTATGACCACCGTGAATATCACGAAGTTTGAGGCGAGCCAAAGCGGTTCGCTTCATTTTGACATGTTGATAGTCAATAACCTGGTATAATTTACCATCAAGCTCAATAGTAATTCCCTTTCTTAATTCACCACTGCCTATCATATCAAACTCCTGTATTGTTTATTTTTTAGCTTTGCTTATCGCTCTAAGTTTACCGCCTTCCATTCTTACCACATCCTCAATCCTCACTCCTCCCCAACCGGTGAGATAAATAGCGGGCTCAATGGTAAAGACCATACCATTAACCAGCTGATCTGTTGAATTTGGACCAAGGCGTGGTAGCTCATGTGTAGCCAGCCCTATGCCATGACCCAGACCATGCCCAAAGGCTTCGCCATAGATGGCTTCCTCAATCACTACCCTGGCCAAGCTATCTGCCTCCTCGCCAGTCATACCCTCCTTAACTATAGCCATGGCTGTTAGCTGGGCGCCAAGAACAGTGTCATACACTCTATTAAAGGTACTATTAGGGGTACCCAAGCAGATGGTACGACTCAGGTCACTGGAGTAGCCCCCAACCCTGGCCCCTATATCAATGATAACTGGCTTGCCGGACTGGATGGTGCGTGGTGAAGGTTTAGCGTGGGGCAGGGCTGAGTTGGGGCCGGAAGCCACCATAACATCAAAGGGTATACTCTGGCTACCATTCTCTCGCAGGAATTTCTCAATCTCCCAGGCTACTTCCTTTTCGCTCATACCAGTGCTGATTTCACCTTGAATATAGTTAAGGGCCTCGTCAGTTATGGCTACAGCCTGTGTAATAAGCTCAATTTCCTCAGGCTCTTTTATCGCCCGGAGGGACTCCACCAGTCTATCTGCAGGCACCAAACTAGACTGGGATTGGGCTTTATTTAATGCTTCAGTTAACCGGTGGTACATGGTGAAGGTAATATGCCCCGCTTCAAACCCCAGCCTTCTCAGGTTCAGGTCAGCCACCAGTTGGGGAAACCAGACGGCTATATCATTAGAAATTAGAAAAATCTCGTAGTCAGGGGCTTGAGCTTTGGCTTGCTCTATATAGCGAAAGTCCGTCGCCAGAATTGTATCCTGGGGTGTGATTAACAAGAAACCTGCCGAACCATCAAAACCAGAGAGGTAATATCTATTCTCTGTCTGGGTGACAAGGAAGCCATCAAGTTCCTTGTCAACTAATATGTGGCGCAGGTTTTGTAGTCTATTCTCTATTTTCAACTTTATTACCTTTCTGTCTTGCCATGGGGTGAGCTGATAGATACACCTTTTTCGCCTGACTTTTGGTTACATGAGTATAAATCTGGGTGGAAGATAGGTCAGCATGCCCCAGAAGTTCCTGGACTACTCTCAGGTCAGCCCCACCATCAAGCAAATGGGTGGCAAAGGTATGGCGCAGCAGATGGGGATGAACCCTCTTATCTATACCAGCTAATTTAGCATAATCTTCTAGTATTCTTTGTATTCTTCTTTCCGGGAGACGCCCTCCATAACGATTAACAAACAGGGCGCTGCTCTTTTTCTTGCCCAAGAGCTTAGGTCTGCCCTGGCTAAGGTAAGTAGTCAGGGACTTAGCGGCTGGCTCACCCATGAGAACTATCCGCTCCTTAGCCCCCTTCCCCCAGACTCTGATTTCACGGGTATCAAGATTAATCTGCTCCAGGTTTAGCTGTACCAGTTCACTCACTCTCAACCCGGAGGCGTAGAGTAGCTCCAAGAGGGCCCGGTCTCGTTGCCCCTGTGGAGTGGATAAATCAGGCGCTTCCAGTAGGCGTTTCATCTCTTCTATGGTAAGGAATAAAGGCAAACGCTTATCCAGCTTGGGTGAAGAGGTAGTGGCTGCCGGGCTGGTAGAAATCACCCCCTCCCTTAAAAGGTAGCGGTAAAAGGAGCGGATAGCTGATAGCTTGCGGGCAATGCTTGCCTTGACCAAGCCCTGCTTCATAAGGTGGGACAAATAATCACGCAGGGTAAGCCTATCTACTTCCTTCAGTGAACTAATGCCTTTGGCTCTAAGGAAGTCAAAGAAGTCCAGTAAATCAGTAGTATAATTGCGCACCGTATAGGCGGACATATTCCGCTCCGCTTCAAGGTAATTTATATATTTATTAAAAATTTCTTGCATAGGTTCCCACCATGACTACTATAAAGATTACCAAGGACGCCAGCCCGTGATTATCGCTACAATTAATCCCGCGATAATCGAAATTATTAGCGTAAGAAATAGCCAGTTTTTTGGACTCAATGATTTAGATTTAGATTGTGGTCTACGTGGTTTAACATAAGCAAGCCCCTTTTGAGTTATTATGACTCTGTTCCCCCTTTTGCTAACAAAGCCTGAATAAGCCAGATCAGATACATCATACATCACGCCAATGCCAAGGTAGGCTCCAACTTTTTCTCCCAGCAATTTCATGTCTAATCCAGTCAAGGAAGTTCTTGGATTTCGTTCGCACTCGTCTGCTAAAACCTTAAGTATTTGTTCCTTCTTTTTATCAAGTTTCATTTTTCTGCTAGCTTACCTCTATACTCGCACTTACTGCATTTTGCCTGCTTTCCTCGGTACAGGGTGAGGAGGCCGCCGCACTTGGGGCAGGGCTGGGGGAGGGGCTTAGAATTGGTAGCGAACTGACAATTTGGGTAGTTGCTGCAGCCATAAAAGGTGCGTTTCTTTTTACTTACCTTCTGCACGAGCTCACTGCCACACTGGGGGCAATTTACCCCAATCTTAATCTGAAGAGATTTGGTGTATCTGCACTCCGGGTAACCGCTACAGGCTAGAAACTTTCCATAACGCCCCAGTTTAACTATCATAGGCTTGCCACATTCGGGACAGACCTCTTCCGTTAGCTCATCGGCTAACTTCACCTTATCCATAAGCTGGGCGGCATTATTGAGGCTTTTCTCAAAGGGGGTATAAAAATCTTGAACAACATTCACCCAATCCCGTTTCTCATTGGCTATTTCATCCAGTTCATCCTCCATGCGGGCGGTGAACTCAATGTCAACGATGTCAGGGAAATACTGGCACATTAGGTCGTTGACGATAATACCCAGGTCGGTAGGCTGAAAATTTCCCTTAAACTTGTTGACATAGCCACGCTCCTGAATGGTAGACAGGATGGGGGCGTAGGTGCTGGGACGGCCGATACCCCATTGCTCTAACATCTTAATCAGTGTCGCTTCAGTAAAACGGGGTGGGGGCTGGGTAAAGTGCTGCTCCGGGAAGAGACCGAGAAGGTCAAGCTCATCGCCTTTTTCTAGCCGGGGGAGCAACGAGACTTTTGCTTCTTGCTCAGCCTCGTCTTTCCCCTCAGTATAAAGAGTTATGAAGCCGGGAAACCTGATAACCGAGCTAGAAGTCCTTAGTAGGTAATTAGTCTTAGCCAGCCGTCGTTTGGCTTCAACGTCAACAGTGGTGTTATCCAAAATGGCGGCTGACATCTGACTGGCTACCATTCGTTTCCAGATGAGTTCGTAGAGCTTAAGCTGGATGGCGGTAAGGTATGGCTTAATTAGAGATGGTTCCCGCCAAACCTTGGTGGGGCGAATAGCTTCATGAGCTTCCTGTGCTCCCTTCACACTCCTGATGAAGGAACGGGCGTGTGGTGGTATAAACTCAGCGCCATACCTATCAGTAATAAAGTCTCTAGTTTCAACGATAGCCGAGCGAGCTACCCGGGTGGAATCAGTACGCATATAGGTAATAAGCCCGACGCTTCCCTCATCACCTATGGGCAGGCCTTCATAGAGCTCCTGTGCTACCGCCATAGTCTGCTTGGCAGTGAGGTGAAGCTTGCGCCAGGCTTCCTGTTGCAGGGTGCTGGTGATAAACGGTGGCGCTGGCTGGCGGGTTACCTTCTTAGTGCTTACTTTGATAACTTTGTAACTGGCTTGTTCCAATTCCTCTTTAATCTCAGTCGCCTCTTCCTCACTATGAATATCCAGCTTGGTGCCATCGGTAAGACCAACCAGCCTAGCCCGGAAGGTTATCACCTCAGCAACTATTTTCTTGGCTAGCTCCGCCTCAATAGTCCAGTATTCTACCGGGACAAACACTTCAATTTCCCGCTCACGGTCAACAATAATCCTTAACGCTACTGATTGAACTCTACCAGCAGAGAGACCTCTCCTTACCTTCCGCCACAAAAGCGGGCTAATCTTATAGCCTACCAATCTATCTAGGACACGCCGTGCTTGTTGGGCATTGACCAGTTGCATATCTATGGAACGGGGGTGTTTGAAGGCACGCTCAATAGCCTCCCTGGTTATTTCATGAAAGACGACACGACGGTAGGGTTTCTTATTAGACTTGGTTACCTGAGCCAGATGCCAGGAGATGGCTTCCCCCTCACGGTCTGGGTCAGTAGCCAGATATACGGTTGAAGCGGCTTTAGCTGCCTGCTTAAGTTCTTTTACAACTTTACTTTTATTCCGAGGGACTACATATTTAGGCACAAACCCCTTTTCTATGTTTACCCCTAATCCACTCTTGGGCAGGTCTCTTACATGACCTAGTGAGGCTTTGAGACTGTAGCTGCGACCCAAAATCTTGCCTAGTGTCCTCGCTTTGGCTGGTGACTCCACAATAACCAAATTTTTGCTCATAGTCCTAATCTACTTTTACCCTATATTCTTCCCTGACCTCCCGAGCCAGGACATAATTCATTAGCCCCACTTGCTTCACCAGGCCTTTAAGCTCCATCATCGCCAGGGTGCTGCTGACCGTTGATGTGGACAGACCACTTGAGCGGCAAACCTCATCAATATGAGTAGGTTCGGCTGATAGTTGCTTTAGTAATAAAGCCTCGGTGTCAGAAGATGGTATGACCTCTTTCAGTTCTATCTGGTGGGCTACCGCCGTCAGGTTTAGTTCCTCTAAAATATCAGTGTAATCACTAACTAGCTTAGCCCCTTCCTGGATAAGGTGATTGGTCCCTCTACTGGCTGGGGATAAGATACTACCTGGGATAGCAAACACTTCTCTATTTTGCTCCAGTGCCAGACGAGCGGTAATCATTGCCCCACTGGTCTCTCCAGCCTCAACAATTAGAACCCCCAGGCTCAGTCCACTCATGATGCGATTGCGCCGGGGGAAGTTTTCCGCCTTAGGTCTGGTACCCAGAGGATACTCACTTATCAGGGCTCCCTGCTGCATAATTCGGCGAGCTAGGTTAGCGTTCTCCGCCGGGTAGACAATATCAAGCCCACAGGCGAATACGGCAATACTCCGGCCGCCAGTGTCTAAGGCACTTTGGTGAGCTATAGAATCAATCCCTTTAGCCAGACCACTGACAATAGTAATTCTGCTCTGAGCCAGGTCAGCGACCATTTCCTCGGTTACCTGCCTCCCATAAACAGTTGCCCGCCGAGTCCCCACCACTGCCAAGCACCATTCATCCTCAGGGAGCAGGGAACCCCTGACGTAAAGCACCGGTGGATAATCATATATTTCTTTAAGTCGGGATGGATAATCCGGGTCGTGCCAGGTGAGCACCTTCACCCCATAGCGGCTTAGTTTTTCCATCTCGGCGTCTAGAGAAACCTTGTCTCGCCAGGAGGTAATGGCATTTATTGAGCTTCTGTCTAACCCTGAGTGCTTTAGGTCAACCGCGGCCGCCTGCCAGGCATCTTCCAGATTGCCGAAGTAATTCTCTAGCTGGGTCAATTTGACTCGCCCAATGCCTGGTATCAGACTAAAGCCTACCCAGTATTTAATGTCCTTGTTAGTCATCTTCAAGACAATTCTAGCATAGCAACAAATCCAAGACAATTTATAGCTTGTTGCGAAATTCTTAACGGGGTGATTTGTCAACTTGACAGGGGTATTGACAGGGGTGGTATAATAGAATGTAGCAAAAATGTTACAATATTAGTCAACCAATATTGTATGTAATTATGTAACAAGTGGTGGTGAAATTATGGTTAGCACTATATTCTCAGATATCATCGTGAGCCCTACAGACCTAAGAAAAAATCAAAAATATTTGTTAGACGGGGCTTACGATAAGCCAATAACAGTGAAACATGGTCATAAACAATTGGCGATTTTGAGGCGTGAACAGGTTAATCATATGATTATGGTACAATATTACGCAGACTTGATTGTTAGATATTGTCAGGAAATACACAGCGGAGAGAGGAAAAGTGTTGTTTTCCCTTGGATGGATACTTTAGATGATGAGGAAAGAGAGGAATTCCTCAACGAATTATTGGTAGAATTTAGGAACTCTATTGAAAGAAGTAATTGGTCTCGTCTAGCGCAAGTATTGGATGAGTGGAAGGCAACGGCTGAGGCAAAGCGTAACCCTGAGATTATTAAGCTCCTTCAGAATATAGACAGCCCCAGAGAATATGTCGTACTCGACAGATAAAGGTCCTGGCAAATATCAGATAAAGTTGGAAAAGTCGTCGGCGGAAAGGAGCTGGCATTCACTTGAAGAAGAATTCCCCGGAGCAATGGCAAAGTGCCGTCACTTTCTTGAAGAAATGCCTACCAACTTCTTAATGTCTCACGGTAAGGCCAAAAGGCTTAAAGGAAAATTGAAATGGTTGTCACAGTATGATGTAACGGATTCCGCACGTGTAAGATATTGAGTTGATAAAAACGATAGAATTGTATACGTTGAATATGCTGGGCCTCATCCGTGACTGTGATTACACCATAAGACGAAAAGAACTGCGGAGAAAACTACTAGACCGCTCCTCCACCTTCTCTACCTAGTGCAACACCTTGGTGTGTCAGGGAAAGCTAAAGCCATAGCCTGCATCACAATCACCGGGAGCGGACTGTAAAAAGCTACCTTCCGTAAATGCCTAAGAGTAACGTTGTTGGGACGATTGATTTTTCGGGTGGCGGAGAGGGTGGGATTCGAACCCACGGTCGGGAAACCCGACACGCGCTCTCCAGGCGCGCCTGTTAGGCCACTCCAGCACCTCTCCGTAATATGGCTATTCTGTTAATTCAATATCCGGCGGAGAGGGTGGGATTCGAACCCACGCTCCACTAAACGCAGAGACCGCTTTTCGAGAGCGGCACCATAAACCACTCGGACACCTCTCCTGGCTTCAAATTCTACCTCAAAACCTCCCTTCGGGGCAAATTTGCTAACATTTTGCTAACATATATTAATTCACCTGAACTGCCTCGCTCTTACTTGGGATACCTTTCAAGCCTTCATCAAATTGTCGCGCCGCTGACTCCTGGAGACCAGGGACCACATGGCTATAAATATCGAGGGTGGTTGCAATGCTCGAGTGGCCGAGACGCTCCTGTACGACTTTGGGATGAACCCCGCACTGCAATAGGATAGTGGCGTGGGCATGTCTTAGGCTATGGAGTGTAACGCCATCTAGTCCTACTTTTTTAGCTATTGTCTGAAAAAATCTGGTAAGAGTATTGGGCCGTAATGGTCGACCATCAGGTTGAGAAAAAACCAGATCATGGGGAGCTAAGGGTTTACCTAACAACCTTCGGGCATCCTCTTGGTCCAACCTATGTTCTGTGAGCAGTAGTGCCAAGTCAGGCGATAATGCTATCTGGCGCCTGCTACGGCGTGTCTTGGGTTCCTTGAAGAAACGCTCGCCACTTCGCAGAACTTGGAGTGTTTGCACAACCGACAGCGTAGCCATAGGTAAATCAACATCGCACCAGCGTAGTCCAAGCAGTTCACCACGTCTCAGTCCAGTGTAAGCTGCCGTGAATAAAACTGCATAGTATGGCGTTCCGTTGGCAGCATCCAGAATTAGCTGGACATCATTTGCTCCTAATTTGGTTACTTCGCTGCTCTGCGGACGCGGTGGATCTACAATCTCCGCTGGATTACGAACCAGAAAATTATGCTTGATGGCATATCTCAGTGCCGCAAAGATAATTCGATGATGTTTATGGACTGTTCTCGCTGATAGTCCACCTTTCCCATCCCGGCGTGGCTTGGAAATACCCGCCAGGTCAAAAGCCTGTATCACTATCCTGAAAGCCTGTGAGCGAGTAATCGGAAAGAAGCGGTCATATTCATGCAACTTGTGGCAATAGGCATACGCCTGAAGCTGGGCCACTAGGTTAGGTGAGATAGCCACCAACGCCGCCTTTCCGCCCTTGCCTTTTATCCTCAATACCCATCCGGTATCGTTACGGGCTATACCGCATGGCCTCATACCTACGACCTCACTACAGCGCAGCTGGTGTCCAGGACATAGCGCCATATACTGGCCGTCACGCGCTCGCTTGACGCCCTTAACTAAGGCCAGAAAATCGCTTAGACCTCTAATTCTGGCACTCACTTTTCACCTCAGCGATTAGCTTCTGCCAGAATTTCCGCCAGCCAGCTTTTTGGGCGAGGGACAACGGCCCGCGCTCTATTCTCACGGTTACTTGTACTGGCTTACTGGCTGTTTTCGGCATTTTCCGCCTCGAAATCCTACTCCTATAACACTGTTGTAACTGGCAAGGTCATGTTTTGTCCCTTCCCAGTTCTTCCTTCAGGCTGTTGACTTGTTCGACGGGAATGCGGTCATGCAACCGTTTGGCTGCATTAAGCATTGGAGCGCAGTTAAGGCTAACCTCTAGTTTACCCTGCTGCTTCATTACCATTGCTACCTACTTTATTGCTTACTTGCTGGTTCCCGCCGTCCAGACTCTATCTCCGATAGCCGACTAGGCGGGATACCCGACCGAGCCGCTAGGTCGTACTGGCGGAGACCTGCTTTCAGCCTTGCTATTTTGATGTCCAGTCCCTTGACTTTAGTAACCACTGGCTGTAGCCTTTGTGTAAGAATATTTTCTTACTTCAATTGTCGCACGGCTCTAGGATTAAAGGCATCAAAGTTTGAAGACATACGGGACTAGTTTGAGGACATCGGGGACATTGAGGACGACTTTATGGACGAATGGGTGACGACAAAGGAAGCAAGTGCAACTAAGAAAGTAGGCTTAAGTCAGCACCGCATAGCTGAACTAGCTAGGAATCGGGACATTGTTGCTGATAAAACAGGCACAAAGAAGTGGTTGGTCAAAGTCACGTTTAACAATGGCAAATACAAACTAGTTAAAGCTATGGCGCCGGCGGAGACAGAGCAGGCGCAGGTAGTAACTAAGCAACTATCAAAAGAGACTGGCCAAGATACTCGTTTGAGGGAGCACTTTGACCAGCTTGCTACAATCGCCAAGGTGCTAGCTTTTCGAGAACAATGGTTACTTGATTACGAAGAGGCAGCTGTAATAGGTAATATTGTCGAGGGGTTACGTGCCACGTCTTTATCCGCACGGAGCTACGATAAAGAACTCTTTCTATCGGTTGACCTTCTTCTCGCAGGCTTACTTCTAAAGCACTTTAATCATCAATTTCCTGACTTGGCTTTGGAGGGTTGGGATAATATAGCTATTGAAGGAGCTCAAGAGGTCAGTCATTAGACTCTAATCACCTCGTTTGGCTTGGGGCGTTGGACCACCTCTGCTCACAGTTGACATGGCCGTCGTACTTAATGACTATGGCTGCACAATGTAGTACATTGTTCAAGTACCCATCCATGTCCATTACTAGGTAGTTCCGTTCTTTAGAAAGGCGGCTTGAATGGCAGCTTCGACCTGCGAACATAGCTAACAATGGCTAACAGAAGAAACGCAAAAGGCTGGGTAAGGCTATCCAGTTGGACGGCTCTACCCAGCCAATCGTTATCCGCTGATAACTAATATCTTTTTACTGGGTTCGTTTTGCGGTAACAATCTGAACAGTAGACTGGCCTATCACCACGGGGTTCAAAAGGCACTTGA
>Ga0209979_1001367_pt1 | contig 27085 bp, 42 predicted proteins | sample AnhtaG_FD_183114 | JGI IMG/M metagenome (GOLD analysis project Ga0209979, IMG submission 183114) | Deep subsurface microbial communities from Anholt, Denmark to uncover new lineages of life (NeLLi) - Anholt_01485 metaG (SPAdes) (version 2) | ecosystem: Environmental > Aquatic > Marine > Oceanic...
GCGCCACAGCTGCCACCACGGGCTTGGCTCGTAGAGTGCTATGTAGTTGCCGCTGCCCTGTTTGAGTATCGAGTGGTACACGCCAATATCTTTTAGCGACAGTGGCACGGGCGGGATGATGTTGGCAAAGTAGAGCAAGTTAAACGCAAAGTAGATGCCGCCCACGATGATAGACACGCCACGCAGGTTGTCCATATTGCGTCGAAACACCGCGACATAAAGCGCAAAGAGAAACAACCCAATAAACACAAGACTAATAGCACCTGACAGCAAAAACACCCACACCCCAACACTGTGCGTAATAAAAATCGGTACCGCGAGCGTAAGGTAGGTCAAGAGTAAGAAGTAGTAGATACCTACATTAAGCCGCAACAGCGCGTAGCGGTTGCGCATAAACTCGTTGCCCAAGATGAGCGCGAGCAAGAGCATGAAAAAGATAGTGCTGCTCGCAAAGGTGCCGCTCTTGCCATAGAGCACGAGCAGGTTGCTTGCCAGGCCGCCGAAACAAAACTGCAGTACGAGGAGTAGAAAGAATGGTTCAGTCTCGTGCTTGCCGCGGGCGCGCTGCATCTCGCGGAGGTTGAGCACGACGATGAGCCCACCCGCGATAGTAAGGTACGACAGCAACAACACGTTGTTGGCCAGGCTGTCGGGGCGGTTGGCCATAATGAGGTCAAAGATAGAACCCACCGCCACAGCGCCAAGCCCCAAGTGGTGCTCGTACCGCTCCCACCACTTAAATAGTCTTGTCTCGCGTATCCCAGCCATATGTGCATTGTACTAAAACAATTAGATCCCGATGTGCGCGCGGCGCACATCGGGACCGTTAGCCTCCCATCGAAAGTTTCCAGAATCAGTGGAGAGGCATACCTTCTTGGCCTTAAGCCTTCTTCGCTTTCTTAGCCATCTATCCTCCTCAAAACGTGACAAGAGAGATCGCCCAGCGAGCGTCGGAGGGCGCCATCCGCCCAAAGAACAACCTCCACCCAACTATACACCTATACAAACGACTCGGGTATAGGGAACTTTGTACACAGATCTTTAACCTCTTGGCGGATAGCAGCGAGTTTTGTCTGGTCGTCTTTGTTCTTGAGAGCCTCGAGCATGAGCTCGGCAACGCGTGCTGACTCCCTCTCTTTAAATCCGCGGGTAGTAATAGCTGGCGTGCCAAAACGGATACCCGACGGATCCATTGGCTTGCGTGCGTCGTCGGCGATGACGTTTTTATTGAGCGTGATACCGACTCGGTCGAGCAGAGCCTCGGCCTCGCCACCACTGAGACCAAGCGAACCTTGCACATCGGCCAGGAGCAAGTGGTTGCTGGTGCCACCTGCAATAAGTCGCACACCTGCGCTGGCAAATACTTGCTCCATCGCTTTAGCATTTTTCAATACCTGCTGTGCGTAGTCTGCAAACGACGGATGCAGCGCCTCGCCAAACGCAACTGCCTTGGCTGCAATACTGTTCATGTGCGGCCCGCCTTGGAGACCCGGGAAGACGGCTTTATCTATTCTGCGAGCGAGCTCTGCATTGTTGCGCACGAGTATGAGTCCCCCGCGCGGGCCGCGGAGTGTCTTGTGCGTTGTACTAGTCAAAATGTCGAACCCGTAGTCAAACGGATTTTTAAGCGCCTTGCCTGCAATAAGCCCCGCGATGTGCGCGATGTCCATCACCGCCAGCGCCCCAACCTCGCGAGCAATGGCAACAAACTGCGCGTAGTCGAGCTCACGCGGATACGCAGAGAACCCTGCCAAAATAATTTTAGGCTTTGTCTCGAGCGCAACCTTGCGCATGTCGTCATAGTCGATCTCGCCTGTCTCGACATCTTTCATCTTGTACCGGACAAAAGTAAACATCTTGGCGAGGTACGTCACCGGATGCCCATGTGTTAGGTGTCCGCCATGCGACAGATCCATGCCAAGCACAGTGTCGCCCGGCTCGAGCAGCGCCATGTACATAGCTATGTTGGCGTTGGCACCACCAAGGGTCTGCACATTGGCAAACCCTGCGTTAAACAACTTTTTTGCGCGCTCAATAGCGACACGCTCTACCTGGTCGGTAAACTCCTGGCCGCCATAGTAGCGCGCGCCCGGGTACCCCTCGGAGTATTTGTTGGTAAAGATAGATGCGTTAGCTTCCCGAACTGCGCGGCTGACATAGTTCTCTGATGGGATGAGCTCAAGCCCGTCGCGCTCGCGCTCCTCTTCGCCCATAATGGCGGCGTAGACCTCTGGGTCCTCCCGTTTAATAAACTCGTAGTCCATGTTTAGTTGCTGCCAAACCCTTTCTCGCCGCGTTCGGTATCGTCGAGCGCACCCTCGACCACCGCGACATGTTCGACCTTTTGAATAAGCATCTGCGCGATGGCCTCGTGTTTTCCGATGACCACCTCTTGGCGCGAGAGGTTAATGATGCCAACTTTAACCTCGCCCCGATAGCCCGAGTCGACAACGCCGCCCATAGTCTTAAGCCCGCGTTTGTGCGAGTGGCCGCTTTTATCCCAAATAAGCCCAACATAGCCCTCGGGGATAGCCATGGCGACGCCGGTGGGCGCGCTCACTCGCTCGCCCGGGGCAATGCGCACCTCATCAGAGACATACAAGTCGAGCCCAGCATCATGCGCGTAGTGATAGTCGGGCAATTTCGCATCACCTAGCTTTATGACCTTAAGTTGCATACGCGGATTGTACACTGCTTGACCAAGACTCTCCACCAAGTAGGATGAGCCGAGGCACCTTCAAACGGAGCATACCGTGTTACAGATCTACAAGCCGCTCAATGAGCGCACACCGGACGATCAGTACAGCAATCGACTCAACATGATCTTGGCCAACCACATCCTGGCCAAGAACACGCCGCAGCGCTTCGGCGCACTCACGCGCTTTGGCTCGCTACCGCCGATGGAGTTCGATCTCGCCAATGGCGTCCCGCTTATTACCGAACGCAGTTGCGAACGGTTCTGGCGGAAGGCTGTCGCCGAGATCATCGCGTTCATCAACGGCGCGCGCACCACCGACGAGTTTCGCAGCTACGGCTGCGACTTCTGGGACGACTACGACGGCAAAGGCACTGCACTTGGGCTCGCCGACCCCAACGACATGGGGCCGGGCTCATACGGCGCGGCGTTCCACGACTTCCCCATGCCAGATGGGAGCGGCTTCAACCAGCTCCAAAACATTGTCGACCAGATCCGGGAGTACCCGCATGTGCGATCGCACCGCGTGACACCGTGGATCCCGTACTACACACGACGCGGGCCACACCGCAAGGTTGAGGTCACGCCGTGTCACGGCTGGATGCACTGGCGGGTGCTCGACAACAAATTGCACTTGTCGATGTACCAGTACTCGGCCGACATGCCTATTGGTGTGCCGTCCAATATGATCCAATACGCGGCGCTGCTCCTTATGATGTGCGAGGTTACCGGTTACGAGCCGGGCACCTACTGCCACGGGTTCTCTGACGCGCACATCTATGAGAACCAGGTCGATAAGGTCCGCGAGCTCCTCGGGCGTTCACCGCGCCCCTTCCCGCGCCTTTTTGTGCGGCCGCGGACGAACTTGTTCGACTACCGCGTCGAGGACTTCGAACTGGATGAGTACAACCCGCATCCGGGGATGAAGATCCCCTACGCTCCCTAGCACCCTGCCCAGGGTGCTTTTTATTTTGTATAGTTTGCTGATGGCAAAGCGTGTAGAAGTTAAGAACGCGGGCGAACGCGCCGACTATGTGCGTACGCTCAAACAAATAGCCAAAGGCAACTACTGCCCTTTTTGTGATGAGAAGCGGTTCGTCGAGTATCACAAAAAGCCAACCCTCTACAAAGGCAGGTACTGGTTCGCCACGCACAACAACTGGCCATACGAGGGCACAAAACATCATTTTTTACTCATCCATCGCACTCATGTAGAAAGTGTCCAAGAAATATCACCCAAGGCCTGGACCGACCTACAGAAAGCGCTCGTGTTTTTGCATAAAAAGTTCAAACTCAAAGGTGCTTCGCTTTTTATGCGCAGTGGTGACCCTGCAGTGACAGGGGCAACTGTGCGACACCTACACGCACAGCTTATCGTTGGTACTCGCCGCAACAAAACTACCGAAGCAATTCGTGTGGTGCTTGGGTTTAAGAAGAAATAAAAAAACTCCCGCAGCTAAACAGCTGCAGGAGCATCGTGCATTTCGACCCGAACAAGTTCGATGCCGTTGGCAAGAAGTGCGTGGGCACCCTCGAGGTTGGAGTAGCCGTCCCGATAGTACAGGCGACAGATACCGCTCTCGGCCCATGCGTACGCACATGGTGGACATGGGAAGGTGGTGACATACAGGTCGCAGCCCTCGGTCGAGATACCTCGACGCGCGGCCTCGGCTTGTACGCGACGCTCGGCGTGATTCGCGATCGACACCTCGATAGATGCCCCTTGGTCAAAGTTCGACCGCGGGTCACCCATGAGATATGCGGTCTGCTCCGACGGCATATGCTTGTTGAAGGCCACGAACAGAATCTTGCCGTCCTTGACCAACGCGCAGCCGACCTGACGCCACCAATCCGAGCTACGACTCGCCTCATCAGCGACTCGGTGCATGATCTCGCGATCAAACTCGGCCGTAGAGACGACACGCTCGTCCTGGGGGCGCTCGTTCTTTTGCGACGCGCCCCAATCCCACCGCAGCTTCCACCGGCTGTCGTAGCGCACTTCCCTATCGGCAAAGTACGCCTGCGCGACCGCATGTGACACATCCTCGTCGGGCATGATGATCGGTCCCGGCGGAAGTGCACGGATACCGACCTTCGTCAGCTCATGCACGTGGCTAAAGATGCCGAGCGCGCGAACCATACGCACGACATCTCGTGGTTCGTTGGCCGGCAGATGCCGCACCAAGCGTTGGTGTTCGACAACAAACTCCCTGCCGAGCACGTACAGCAACCCGCCCTGGTAGGCGCGGAAGAGCTGCAGATAGCCAGCGTGGGGTGACGCAACGTAGGCGACCAGGGCCTCACGATTTTTCGATCTCACTGCGGAAGCCCCCCATCTTGGCGTTGATTTCCTCGACGATTGGTGTCAGCTTGCCGACCAGATCGGCCAACTCCGTGTATGCACCGTCGATAGCCAGCCGTCGCACACGCGCTGTTGTAGACGTCTCTGCTTGCGGCGGCAGCTTGACCAAATGCTCGCACTCGGCACGGATGACATCCTCGTCGGGCAAGTCACCAGTCGAGTGAGACACGATCCGCACATCGTGCTTGATGAGTTTGAAGAGCTGGTCGGGCTCGTACTGCGGGACTATGATATCCACCGCCCGCAAATGTCCGAGCACTTCAGCACGTTCTTGCTCATTGACGATCGGGCGATTGGGGCCCTTGCGCTTGCGCGTCATCTCGTCGGTATCGAGACCGACGACCATGATGACATGGTCGGCTTCAGGATAATGCTTGGTCGCCTCTTCCTTGCCCCGCGCAATGTACTTGGCATGGCCGATGTGGAATAGGTCCCAGTTGCCGGTGGTGAAGGCAATGACACATCCCATCGAACGCAAAAAGTTGATGAGTTGTGGGACGTCGTCGTGGTTGGCCACAAACCGATCCTCGAACGTTGCCGTGCCCTTGAGAATGCGTTGCACACGCTTGAGCAGTGGGTTGATCGAAGTCGTACTCTGAGCTGAAGGGCTCATACGCTATTCCTTCCCTGGTTAGAGCTTCTGCCGCAAACCTTACCAGGCCTGCGTGCGCTTGTGCAAAGCGGGTTTGCTCAGTATAGTTTCGGCGGATCCTAACCCTGTATAGGTGTTACATGAAGTTACCTCCCGTCTCTATCATCGCGGCGATGACCGTGCGTGGCGGCGTCATCGGCAGGGATGGTCGCATGCCCTGGAGCCTCAAGAGCGACCTCAAGCGCTTTCAGAAGCTCACTACCCCAAGCGCAATGGTGATGGGCCCCAAGACCTACAAGTCTATAGGCCGCGCACTGCCAGGGCGCTTGAGTATCGTGATAACGACCGCCCGCAAGGTCGAGGCGCCTCCCGGTGTAGAGATCGCGCACGATGTCAGCCAGGCCCTGCACATTGCACGCCGACATGACTACGCCGAGTGCTTCGCCATCGGCGGCGCGGCCGTGTACATGCACTTCATGCCCATCGCCGAGAAGCTGTACCTCACCGAGATCGATGCAGATATCGAGGGCGACACGCGCTTCCCCCACTGGGACACGAAGCAGTGGCACCGCATCACGCAGAACCTCGAGTGGAAGCATCACGAAGGCGACGAGTACCCGACCCGTTTCGTCGAGTACCATCGCCTCCCAACGTAAAAGCCCCGCGATTTCTCGCGAGGGCTTTTTTCTTTCTCTAAATCTTATTTAACATCCACGCCCATGCTCCTTGCAGAGCCGGAGATTATCTTGATAGCCTCGTCTATCGTGTGTGCATTGAGGTCTACCATCTTCTTCTCGGCTATCTCTTTGACCTGCGCCTTGGTGAGCGTGCCAACCTTGCTGGTGTTTGGCTTGCCGCTGCCCTTCTCTTTGCCAAGAGCTTTAAGAATGAGGCTCGAAGCCGGCGGGGTCTTGAGGACAAAGTCATAGCTGCGGTCCTCGTAGACCGAGATAACAGCCGGGACCATGTCGCCGCGCATCTCTTTAGACGCGTCGTTAAACTTCTTAATAAACTCGCCGATGTTGATGCCAGCAGGACCAAGCACCTGGCCCATGGCCGGGGTCATGGCCGCAGCGCCACCCGAAGCGATAATCTTTATCTTTTTTACTACTTTCTTTGCCATAGCTGTGAATTAGGATATTAGCTCAAAACCGCTTAATCTGCAATCTTCTTAATTTATTTTTTCAGATAAAAAATTAGATCCTTTTTATCTGAAGAAAATCGAGCTCTACAGGCGTTTCGCGACCAAACATCGCGACCAACACCTTGACCTTGCCGCGCGCCTCGTCTACCTCGCCCACCTTGCCGTCGAGCTCCTTAAACGGGCCGTCGACAATGGTGACTTGGTCACCCGGGCTAACGTCGATAGCGTGCTTAACGGTGTCCTGCGTCGCCTGCATACGGCCAAGCAAGGCATCTACCTCGTTGGGCTTAAGCGGCACCGGGTTAACACCCGAGCCGACAAAGCCGGTCACGCGCGGCGTGTTGCGCACGACGTACCACGACTGGTCGTCGACAATCATGTCTACCAACACATAACCTGGGTAGACCTTCTCCTCCTCCTCGACACGGCGACCACCCTTAATCTTGATGGTCTTCTCGGTCGGGACTATAACCTGAAAGATTTTGTCTTGGAGTCCGAGTGATTCTATACGCTGGCGCAGGTTGCGCGCGACCGCGTTCTCGTACCCGGCATAGGTGTGGATCGCATACCATGCGCGCCCGACGCTTGAGTCTTGTTTAGCCATACTAGTTTAGATTTAGATTATCTTCTTGAGCACTTCGGAGAAAATGAAGTCGAGTGCACCAAGGTACACCGCGACCGCAATTGAGACTGCAATAACTACCGCCGTGTACGCGACCGCGAGCCGGCGCGTGGGCCAGCTGACATGCTTCATCTCGGAGCGAACATCCCTAAAGTAATCGGTGATAGCCATACAATCTTGGTTAATTAATTTGGCAAATTTAAAACCCCGGCCGGGGCTTGTATGAACTACATCTTACGCTCTTTTTGAGCCTTGTCAAGAAAACAAAAGCCACCGAACAAGTCAGTGGCTTTTGCCAATACTTGTCGGTGGCTAGGATTGGATCAGCTGTTCGGGTCGAACAGGTCGCCGATCGTTTTCCGGACGAACTCCGCCTTGAGGAACTTGGGGTTCTTCTGGTTAGCCAGGTGTCGGCGACTCAGGAAGCCGATGGCATGGATATCATCCACACTCAGTTCGGCGACACCGTACTGGTTGGACAACTGCGAGATCTCAAACTTGCACTCGCCACTCCAACCGCCGAGCGGACGGTCCGTATCGAGCCAGGTATGCACCCTATCTTCGATGAGCGCCGGGTACTCCTTCTCGATATTCCACTTGGTCTTCCCCATGCAGGCGAACCAGTTGCGGTACATCTGGTCAATCTGCTGGGTAAACGGCGTCGAGAAAACGAGGTGCACGCCGGACGCGAGGTAGATGGTGCCGAAGACCGACTTGATCTCACTGCTGTTGGCAGAGACAAGCGCCGCGAAGCGCTCTTCGGTCTGCATGAACAGCCAGTTGCGTGCGGCCGCCCGTACAGTCGAGGTCGCGAGCTCGTGCGCACGGAGCGCCCAATTCGAGATCGAATTGGAGTACGAGATCTGCGGATACGCCGTCCTCCATCCGCGATAGCCGTCGAAGATGGTCTTGAACTGTTCCGGGAGTTGAACGGCCGGAGAAGTCTTGGCCTTGGGAGTCGGCTGAACCGACTGGGCCGAAGCCGAGGCAGCGAAAGCGATCGTGGCAACCAGAATCAGAGCAAATTTGCGCATTGGGATCTCCCCTTGTTGATACTTGGATTGAAAGGTACGAACTTAAGATCAATTATATACTAAAACACCCTATTTGTCAATAGGGTGTTTTGTGGCCTTATTTAGGGGGATTTTAGCGGATTTCGTAGGTGATGCTCACGTTGCTCGTGACCTTGTTCTGCCCTACCGAGATCTCGGGCGCTGCTTTAGAGTCGAGCGCTTGGTTGGCAGCCACCCCACCGCGGCCATAGGCCATCGGGTACGGCATGCCCGAACCGCTCTCGCTAAACGAGACGACACGGACAACGCTGACGCCAAGCTCTTTGGCAAGCTCATCGGCCTTTGCCTTTGCATCGGCGATGGCTTTGCTGCGTGCGTCATCTTGGACTTGGTTAGGATCGTCAAAGGTAAAGTTCAGGCTCGACACCTCGGTCGCACCCTTGCTGCCTACGCCGGCCAAGAGATCCCCTGCCTTGGCTGTGTCGCGCACCTTGATAGTCGTCGTCTGGCGCACTTGGTAGCCGCGCAATACCTGCTTGCCACCACCACAGTAGACCGCGCTCGACTCGGTGCCATACGCACCTGCTGGTGCCGACGTCGGGCACACCTGTGTCTGATAGTCGTACTGCGGATAGATAGAGTAGTCGGTGGTCTGGATATCTTTGGCATCGACACCCTGGTCTTTAAGATACTTGGTTATCGCATTGGCCTTGGTCGTGACGTCGTCCTGCGCCGCAGCGACAGACGACTTCTCTGCAACAACGCTAAAGGTAAAGGTTGCGATATCTGGCACCGCATACACCTCGCCCTCACCATTGACGGTGATAGTGTTGGTTGCCTGTACACCCGTGCCGATATAGCGCAGGCTCATAAGCTGCCCCAACGACAGTACTGCTAATAGCACAATGCCCGCTATGAGTAATGCCTTGCCCAGCCCCGTGTTGAAAAACTCGTTCATACTAAAATTATAATGGATATGTCTTACTGACGTGCCTTAACCGACTTTATTACTGCGCTAAACTGCTCGTACGGCAGTGCGCCCGACAGTGCAGCTTGGTAGTTTTTGCTATAGACAATGGTGTACGGCGTGCCTTGGCCGCCGTTGGTGTATGCGTCGCCCATGTCTGCATCTATTTTGTCGCGATACGTATCCTGTGCCACGCACGTGTCGTACTTGGCAGCATCGACACCGTACGACACCGCAAGCTGGCGCGAGTATGCCTTGCTTAACTTAGACTGGTTTTTAAACACGTCATCGGTGTACCTCCAGAACGCGTCGTTGCCGCCAAGCGCCGCGATGCACTCGGCTGCCGTTGCTGCAGGGCGCGCCTCGGGGTGGATGCTCTCGAGTGGGAAGTTGCGCAGTACCCACGCAACTTGGCCGTTGCTCTCTTCGACAATGCGCTTAATGGTCGGGTACACCGTCGTGCAAAATGGGCACTGGTAGTCGCTGTACTCGATAAGTACTATCGGCGCGTCGGGCGAGCCAATAATGTGCTCGTCGGCTTTGGGTGCTGGCACACTGACCTGCGCAGGCAGGTTTTGGTCGTTTTGTTCTGCAAGGACGCTGGGAGTTGCTGGTGATTTGGTATACAAGACTGCGCCCGCAATAATAACGCCCGCGGCTACTATAGCCATTGGCAAGGTAACTACCGATTTGTTTTCAGACATAGTGGCAGTCTAGCACAAACAGCTAGTGAGCCTTTAGCAGGTCGCGTATCTCCTCTAAGAGGCGCTCTTGGGCAGGCTTTTGCTCGGGTGGGACAGACTTCTCCCCTTCTTTAAACAGGCGTTTGCGTGCGCCCGAGAGCATTTTGAACACCACAAATATCGACAGCGAGATAATAAGGAAGTTGAACACCGCCTGGATAAACGAGCCGTACTTAATCAAGAGTCCTGCGTGTGGCGCCCACGACAAATCTTTAAAGTCGACGTTGTTGGTCAAGAGCCCAATAAACGGCGTAATAATATCTGCCACAAGCGAGTTAACGACGCCGCTAAATGCGTTGCCGATAACAACAGCAATGGCGAGGTCAAACGCGTTGCCTTTGACCGCAAAGTTTTTAAATTCCTTCCAAAATCCCATACGCTTACTCTACTGCTTTTGCTGGAGCTTCTCAACGTCGCGCATAAGTTGCATAAGCGCTTCGTGCATCTCTTTGAGTGTCTTCTCTTCCCTCACGTCGCGCACCTCGTCTTCGTGGGTGTCTTCGCTAATCTCCTCGACGTCCTCCTGCATTTCTTCAACGTCTTCTTGAATTTCGTCGATGTCTTCCTGAATCTCGTCGATGTTTTGCTCGACCTCCTCGAGGCTCTGCTGCTGCACGTTGATAGTCATTTGAATAAATATCGCCAAGTAAATAGCCTCGAGCGACACCAGTGTGGTCAGCACCAAGAGCATGCGGTCAAAGCTCACGATGCCGCTCCACACCAACCCGAAGCTCATGGTAAATGCGAGTGTGTGAATGAGTATAGATTGCACCGAGCCAACCCAGCGCGTGACAGCGAGTGCGGTGTTTTGCAAACGCGGCGGCTTCTTATCATCTGCCATATGCGGCCATTGTAGCACTACACGCATAGTGGTAGTGTGGTGGCGGACAACGAGGACACGTTCATGCGCGGACCAGCATATGCTGTTGCTGCGCTCGCCGCGGCACTGGTAGTTTCTATCGCACTGTTTGGGCACAAACCAACGTACACCACTGCCGAGCTGCAGGCACGATGCGAAGACACGGCCGAGAAAATGAACCGCAGCCGCATTAAGGTGTGTCGGTCACTTCTTAGGCGGTATGTCTTTGAGCCTTGGTATCGCGGAGCGATCAATACACAGCTGTGTGCAGCGCTCGGCAAAACCGAACGCTGGAAGAAGATGATTGACGCCTGTACCAATGGCAACGACCCCTACCCGCAGTACGCCAACTATGTTAACCGCGCCGTCGCGTATGACATGTTGGGAGAACACGACAAGGCCGAAGCCGACCGTATCGAGGCGGCACTGCTCAAGCCGCTGCAAAAACCACCATCACCCGCCTCTCGATGAGTCGGGTGTTTTTAATTTCATTCGGGGTGGTCGATGGGATTCGAACCCACAACAACTGGTACCACAAACCAGGGCTCTACCATTGAGCTACGACCACCAGAAACATCACTATACTGATTTTATATTACTTAGTCGAGACTAAACTTTGACTGCAAGGTCGCGACGCGACGAGTAGTACGCAAATGATACAAACACCAGGCCGATGAGTCCGGTTACTACCTCTGGGACATGGAAGAGGATACCCGCAAGCATCGAAAGCCCTAGTCCCAGTATCGCCCAGTGCGCGCCGTGCTCAAGATACTTAAGCGCCTCGAGCGTGTGTTGTCGCACTAGGTAGACTGTAATAGAGCGGACAAAGTATGCGCCGATACCAAGACCGACAAAGATAATAAGTATGTCGGTGGTAAGCGCAAATGCACCAACCACACCGTCAAGTGAGAACGCCGAGTCGAGCACGTTAAGGTACACAAACAGCGACGCACCCGCTGCCGCAACATTCGTTTCGCTCACCTGCAAGCTCGAGGTGATGCCCTGCATCACGACAAAAGTTAAGAGCCCGATACAACCAGCAAACAAGACGCTCGCCTGCTCGGTCGAGAAGTACGCGAGCACAAGCAACACCGCAAGTGCAATGGCAAGCTCTATCGCCTCTATCCTCCCCCACTTGGCGAGACGAGTCTCGATGGCTGCTATCCAGTGCACATGCTTTGCCGTATCAAAGAAATATTTTAAAGACACCATGAGCAAGAACACGCCGCCGAAGGCATTGATAGCCTGCGACGCGCTCGAGAGGAGCTCGCCATAGGCCTCTGGATTATTAAACGCCAACACAAACGCACTCCATGGCAGTATGCCAGCAGCTATCGCCACAATGAATGCCGGTAGTACCAAACGTGTGCCAAACACCGCCAGCAAGATTCCCCACGTTAAAAAGCGCCTCTGCCACGTTGCATCCATTTTTGCCAGCACTTTGGCGTTGACGACCGCGTTGTCGAACGAGAGTGTAATCTCGAGGACAGAGAGAAGAAGCGCCAAAAAGAATGCGGCAGGCCCGCCCCAAAAGAACACAGCGACAAGAGCAACAACCGAGGTAATGATGGGCCCAATAAAAATTTTCATCTCCACTATTGTAGCAGGTCGGTCACAAGTCAGTTGCCTTGGTCAGGCGTTCAAAACTTGTCGTCACAAGTTTTGCCGCACGACCCTGCCTCGCGGTTTCGTCTGCTGACGAAACATCGCTCCGGCTCACAAAGCGCAGAAAATCCCGCGCAGGCGGGATTATTCTGTCGTCTTTGTGCCCGAGAGAGGACTCGAACCTCCAAGCCCTTGCGGGCACTACCACCTCAAGGTAGCGTGTCTACCAATTTCACCACCCGGGCATCTGTATGAACTCGCTCACTATACTAGGCAACCTGCACATTTTCAACCAAATATGGTTATAGTGTTGAGGCCACATGAGCCGATTGCTTTCGAGCACCATGGCAAAAATGTGGTCACATACGCCCCCGAGCGTCACGCTTGATGTTCGCAGGCCTCTGTGTGACTAAGCGGAGTTTTGTTCGTTTTTGAGGCTTAAACTGAAAAACGATCCGGCCCAATCGTCCGCGACGATTTTGACGACAGTGGCGACGACTACATCGTCGCCGGGAAGTGGACTCCGATAGTGGCCACGGAACTGTTGCAGTCTGAGCCATAATCTCTGCAATCGCGAAGTAGTCCTATGGGCGACACGAATAGTCCATAGCGATGTACTTCAAAAAATGCCTGGCCACTCGCGGCCAGGCATACTTTTACACAAATCAAAAACCGGCCTGCGCCGGTTTTTTCTTTTTCTCAAAATTACTCTGCTGCAGTCTCCTGTGTCTCGGCTACTGCCTCGACTACCGGCTCCTCTGCTACTACCTCGTCGGTAGCGCGAGGCTCGACGGCAAGCTGGCGGCGCATTGCGCGCTTTTGGTCGCGAGCGGCCTTCTCGCGGATAAAGTAGAGCTTGGCGCGGCGGGTGCGCGTGCGGCGCAGCACCTCGACATCGTCAATCATTGGCGAGTACAGGGGGAAGATGCGCTCAACGCCAATACCCAAACTTACCTTGCGGACAGTAAAAGTCGCGCCCGGCTCGGTGCCGTGCTTAACAGCAAGGATAGTACCCTCGAACGCCTGGCGGCGGGTGTTCTTGGTCATGACCTCCTTTTTGTTGGCCTGCTTGGTTTTCTTAAGCTCCTCGATTTTCTGCCAGACACGGACAACATCGCCAGTGCGCAAGCCAAGGGCCGCGCGCTTTTTCATGTCGACTGGGGTTACGGTTACTGCCGATTTCATTGCCCAAAGACTTTAACACATCCTGGTCTGCCTTGCAAAAAGGGGCGGCAAAATAGTCTGGGAGCCGCCGAGGACTTTTTGACGAGCCTTTTTGCAAGGCTACTTCGCAAGTTCCCGCTCTGCCGCAACAAAGTCGGCCGGGAGAGGCGCGCTAAAGGTCATCTCTTTGCCACTCGGGTGGACCAGGGCTAGCGTGAGCGCGTGGAGAGCCAGCCGGCTAAACCCCAGCACCGGTGGGCGCCCCGACCCATACAGCACATCCCCGACAATCGGGTGCCCAATGCCTGCCATATGTACACGGATCTGGTGCGTGCGCCCTGTCTTGGGGAACACCTCTATATATGCAACCCCGTCGCCATTCTGCACCCGCTTGTACATCGTGACCGCATCGCGAGTCGTGCCATACGGGTCGCGCGCCGAGCGCGGGCCAGCACCCCCGCGCGCACTACCAATGGGTCGGTCGATAATCCCCCGCTCATCTTTAAAGTTGCCGTGCACAAACGCGCGGTAGGTCTTGCGCACCGTGCGATCTTTAAACTGCTGTTTGATAAACTCGTATGCCTTCTCGCTGCGTGCGACCGCCAACACACCACTGGTCTCTCGGTCGATGCGATGTACCAAAAATATTTCGCCGTACTTGGCGCGCAGCCACGCATCCAACGCCGGATAGTCGTGTTTGCCATCCGGATGCACAATCATCCCCGCCGGCTTGTCGACGACAACAAGGTCGGCATCTTCAAATAGTATGGTGGGCTCCATTACTGGCCTAGTGTAGTCGAGGCAGTGCTAGATGCAACTGTGCCACCCGTCGAGGTTGCTGCTGGCGTGGTCGTCGCTGTAGTCGTTGCAACAGGCTCTGGTACTGGCGGTAGCTGCATCTGCTCTTCTACCGGCACAACAGGCACACCCCCACCCAAGTAAAAGCTAAGTATCTCTTGAATCTGCGGCATAAAGAGAAACGCCGCAGCAGCTATCACCAACACAAAAGCACCAACGACAAGCGTCACCCACAGCCACATGCGGCTGGCCGGACCTTCGCGGCTCACATTCATCTGCATAGTCGATGCGCGCATCGGGCCGCCAAGGTTGGGCGCAATGGTCGAGGTGGGCCCCGCGGGATTTATTATCGGTTGCAACTGAGTAGTAGGCCCGATCGGCTGCATTGGTTGTTGTACAGGAGTAACTGGTTTGACTGGCTGCTGCAGTGGCTGTGCGACCGGCTGCGCAGCGGGCTGTACTGGCGTTGCTGGCTTGGGAGTAGCGGGGGCGGCAGGAGCCACAGGTGCTTTGCCCTCGACCACATTAAATGCGTCGGTGCTGTCTTGGTCAGACCACCCAGCGGTGGTTATAGCTTTTTGCAGATCTGGTTTAGTAACGCCAGCCGCAAGTTGCGACTTTATATAGTCAACGAGTTGTTGATTCGCCATGAGTAAATTATACCAAATTTTCAACAAGGCTCGGCCACAAGTCGAATTGCGCCGTCGCGCAATTCGCTCGCGACCCCGGCTCGCGGTCGCGCCAGTGCGCGACATCGCTGTGCCTTTCGAGTCCTGCCGTGCTGTGCTCAAGCACAGCACTACCCGCACAAAACTAACGTTTTGTGCGCGGTGCAGGACTCGAACCTGCGACCATCCCGGTGTAAACGGGGTGCTCTACCAACTGAGCTAACCGCGCATATTCTCTTGTGTCCCCGGAGGGAATCGAACCCCCATAACCGGCTTAGAAGTCCGGTGTTCTATCCGTTGAACTACGGGGACAAACGTGACTAGAGTCCGGGCACCAAGTGCAGTTTGAAGATAACATACAGAGCCAAAACTGCCACTGCCACCACTGCCGAGTAGGCCGAGTACTTGTTTACCGAGTCTAAAATAGTCGAACCAAACTTCCACACCAAGTACGTCACCACAGCCATGCGCGCGCCACGGCCGATAACAAAGCCTGCGACGTATGGAGCAAACGGCGCCCCCAAGATACCCGCTGCATAGATAAACAACTTGTCTGGGAGCGGTGTGAACGTGGCCAACAACATCGCAAAGAATATTTGCCCGCCCACCAATGATTGCGCAATGGTGTAAGCCTCGCCTATCCCCCAACTTGCCAACAGTGGCTCACCGAACGATCTAAACAGCAAGTACAACAACCAGTAGCCGGTAATAGCACCGAGTGTTGACGACACAAGCGAGACTGCCAAGTACGTGCGCCATCGGTCTCTGTGTGCGAGCACAAGCACCGCCAAAAATGCCTCGACAGAGATTGGGAAGAAGACCGTGTCCGCAAACCCCAACAACGCCAGCCACGCCAGTGCAAAGCGGCTCTTGGCATGACTGACAAACCAGTCCCATCCGCGCTCGCGCGCTGTTGGTATGTGCTCGAGTACTTCCATTTAGTGTGCCGTGGCGCCTGGCGGGGCCTGGGTCTCAAGTAACCCAAACGTCTCGCTGTCTCCGACAGCAAAGAGCATCGCTTGGCTCTCAAGCCCCATCATTGTGCGCGGTGGCAAGTTGGTAACAAACGAACAATGCTTCCCCACCAACACGTTGGGGTCAGGAAAATATTTAGATATACCCGAGAGCACTTGGCGCTCGCCAAGTGTCGCACCAAAGTCGACGCGCAACTTAAGCAGCTTGTCGCTCCCCTCTATAGGTTCGGCCGCGAGTATTTTGCCCACGGTCACCTCGACCTTAGCAAGGTCATCAATCGTTATCTCCATACTTTGTATATTACTGATTTTTTCTGTCTAAGTAACTCTGCAATATGAGTGCGGCGGCCGATGCGTCCGACTTCTCCAATCTTTCTTGCCCGCGCAGGTTAGCCTGGCGGAGCGGTTTGTCCTGACCTTGCCGACCGGCCATCGCAGTAGTTAAAAACTCTGGCTCAAAGACTACCGGCACCGCAGACACCTCGGACAAATCTTTAGCAAACTGCTCGATATACTCCTGCACCGGGTTGGGTTGGCCCGACAAATCTTTAGACTCCCCCATCACTACAGTGGCAGCGCGATTTTGCTTAATCAACATATCCACCTCACTCAATGCCTTGGGGCCTGCCTCGACAGTACCAAGCGGGAAGGCGACGCGCCCCTCATCATCGCTTACTGCGACGCCGATGCGCTTGGTACCATAATCTATGCCGATATATTTCATATAGTTACGCCGCAGTTCCCTGCCATCGCATCGGCAACAACTCACTGAGCGGAATATCTTTGTCCACGGCGAGCACAATTCGCGTATCATTATTGCGGTAGTCGATTTGATAGATAAGCTCGCGACACCGACCGCATGGAGGAAGTATCGTGCCGTCCCAATTAACGGCAACTATTTTTTTGATTCGCATACTCTTAGTTTTTGCGAGTTCAGCAATGGCAGCGTGTTCTGCACAAAAACCAACTCCGCATTCTGCATCAACGCACACTCCAGTAATAACTACACCTTCTTCTGTTTCTAGCGCAGCGGCGACCCCACCTGTGTGTACCGAGTCAGTTCTCTTTATGTCGTTGCGCAGCGGCATTGCCGCATCTATCAAAGTCTGATTATCCATATGGCTATTATAGTCTCTGCAAGTATACAAGGTCTGCGGTAGAAAGGGGCTTTTTGTACAATTCGTTAACCAACCACAGGCCGCTTTGGCGAATCTTTTCCTTAGGCGAATGATTACCCAACCACAGCGCCGAACCCACACACTCGATGCAGTGCGACAGTGTCGATATTATTTTTGACTCGAGTTGGAGTCGTTTGGTCTTGTTTGGCACCTCGACTACGGCAAAGCTAAAGTTTGCTTGCAAATACTTAGTTACTTGTCGCTCGACTCGCGCCTGCTTGGCGGCGTCTAGTTTATGGCCATTAAGCTTGTGCGCAGCAGCGGGTGTCATATCGAGTTCCCACACACTCGCGTAGGCATCGCCGCGTTTGGTGAGGAGCGCGCGCCCGATGTTTTTGCGAAAGATGCTCCGGTCTTTATTCTCGACAACAAAGTGTTGGCGCAGCCGCGAGCGCAACTGCCCTACCCCCGTGTGCGTACCAACACGCACTACACGCTCGCCACGATGTGCCCTCTCCCCTTTTTCAAAAAGCAGATAGATGCCGTCTGTAGGCAGCAACGACTCATCAAACGGAAACGTGTGTCGCGCAAGCGAGCGCGCCCATGCGTGCAGCTGTGCACAATTATTTTTTACTTTTGGTTGCATGTTTTAAAAACTGAAGCTGTTTGCCGATACCTAAATGAATCATCGGTATCTCGACATGCTTCATGTGTGGCATGAGGTATTTGCGATACCGCCCACCTGCCAAAAATACAAACCTGTCTTTCTCCAAATTAACTTTGCCTTTGAGTTGTTTCATCACCTTACTGCCCCACACGCGCCTGGCTGGGTCGCGCATAGTGTTGAGCGTCGTGTCATACGGAGCAACCACATCGTTGAGCTTTAATAACCCGTGCTTGGCCGAGAGTATAAAGATTTTGTCGGGCTTAAGCTGTTTGGCGTATGCCAAGTTGAGCTTAAACAAGGGGCTAATATACAAATCCTGCGCCTTAGCTTTGTGCGAAAGCTTTTTGCTCACACAAGAGATAAAGACAACCTTAGCCATACTGCGGTGGGGGTGAGATTCGAACTCACGGTAGGTTTCCCTACGTCTGTTTTCAAGACAGGTGCCTTAAACCACTCGGCCACCCCACCAGTACTATCAACTTACCTCAAACTGCCCGCCGTGGGTAGCTGCTATACTTTTTGTATGTCCCAAAACGACGGCATAGGGTGGATCGTGCACACGCACGAGCACAAGGACCGCTCGACCGACTGGTACTGGACGCTCGGGCTTGTGGCCGTGGTTGGCGCGGCGTTGTCGATGTATTTTAAAAATCCCCTGCTCGCCGGCATCATACTGATTGCCGCCGGGTCATTGGGCACGCTGGTCGCCCGCGGCCCACGTACTCACTGGGTGCGCGTCACCAGTCGTGGTGTTGTCATGGACGGCACGCTCTACCCGTGGGAGTCGGTGCACAGCTTTTATATCGAGCCGTTTAACAGTGAAGCGGGTAAGTCAGGCCGCCTGCTGGTGACGATGAAGAGCTACCTTACCCCGCAGTTGGTCTTGCCAACCGAAGAGCCATCGCGCGCAGCAGCACTGCGCACACTTATGAAGAAGTACGCACAAGAAGAGGAGCAAGAGCCGCACCTGGGCGAACACCTCGCAGAAATCTTTGGTTTGTGATAAAACAGAGCAACTGCTCCCGTCGTTCAATGGATAGGACGCAAGCTTGCGGAGTTTGTGATGTAGGTTCGATTCCTACCGGGAGCACCAATTGTTAGAGTACGCGAGCAAAAGCTCTCGTAGTTAAATGGATATAACGCCTCCCTCCGAAGGAGGAAGTGCAGGTTCGATTCCTGCCGAGAGCACAGCAAAAATGCAAAACAAAAGGCCCCCACTCGGGGCTTTTTGTGTGCTTATGCCTTGAGAGCTTTGGCGGCGGCTGCCTTGCGGCGAGCGGCAGTGTTCTTTTTAATAAGACCGCGCTTGTATGCCTTATCAATTGCCTGGTAGGCGGCGGCGAGGGCCTTTTGGTCCCCCTTGGTGCCGGTGCGTACCCCTTTAAGAGCGACGCGGAGTGCCTTGCGGCGCACGTCATTAATAGCCTGCTTGCGGAGGCTTTGGCGGTGCGCTTTCTTGGCAGACTTGGTAATTGCCATGCGCGGAGTGTACTCTATATATGCATGATAGGCAAGTTGACCGGAGTGTTTGAGGGCGCCAGCGTCGAAGGCGCGGGGCTCGTGTCTGTGGGTGGCGTTGGATACGCCGTGCGCGTGCCACTGTCGCTTGTCGAGTCGACCAAGGCCGGCACGACGGTGTCGCTCTATATCCACACGGCGGTCCGCGACGATGCTATCGACCTGTATGGCTTTGCTACTGAAGAAGAGTTGGCGTTTTTTAAACTACTAACTGGCGTGTCGGGCATCGGGCCCAAGTCGGCGCTTGGGATACTTAACTCGGGCGACGTTGCAGGACTCAAGCGCACCATAGCGTCAGGCGACGCAAGCGCGCTCCACAAAATATTTGGTATCGGCAAGAAGTCGGCCGAGCGCATAGTTGTTGAGTTGCGCGACAAGTTTGGTGGCCAGGGCGTTGCCGTTGGTACCGATGCCGAAGTTATCGAGGCACTGGTCGCGCTTGGCTACCGCGTCGAGGAGTCGCGCGACGCTGCCAAAGTGTCGGCAGCAGGTGGCGACGTGCGCGAGCGTTTGGGCGCCGCACTTAAATACTTGGGCTCGCGCAGCCGATAGCTATATCTATGAAAGAACTCATACGCTCACTTCTCCCCCACCCGCTTATGAACGCGTACTACCGCGCGTGGTCACAGGGCGGCTCACTAGTATATGGCAACCCAAGCAGCAAACTTGTCGTCGTTGGAGTCACTGGCACCAAGGGCAAGTCCACCACAACCGAGCTGGTCGCCGCCGTGTTGCGCGCGGCCGGGCACAAAGTTGCCGTCGCATCGACTATCCATTTTGTGATTGATGACACAGAGGAGCCCAACCTCTTTAAGATGACGATGCCCGGCCGCGCCTATTTGCAAAAGCTCATGGCGCGCGCACTGCAAGCTGGCTGCACACACGTAGTTATCGAGATGTCGAGCGAGGGCGCCAAGCAGTTGCGCCACCTTGGTATCGAGCTAAACGCGCTCGTGTTTACTAACCTCCAGCCCGAGCACCTCGAGAGCCACGGCGGCATGGAGCAGTACGCCGACGCCAAGCTCGAGTTGGCACGTGCCGTGTCGCGCTCGCCCAAGCGCCCGCGCATTATCGTCGCCAACGCCGACGACACCTATGGCGAGCGTTTTTTGGCAGTCGATGCCGATGTTAAAGCCCCCTATTCGCTTAAGGACGCATCGACCTATACAGCCGACGAGCGCAGCGTGCGGTTTATGTGGCGCAGCACACTGTTTACTGTGCCTCTCCCGGGGATATTTAACCTCTACAACTGCTTAGCCGCTTTAACGCTTGGCGAGGCGCTGGGCATAACGCCCGAGGTGATGCGCAAAGGCGTAGAAAATATTGGTGTCATACGCGGCCGACAAGAACGCGTCGAGAAGGGTCAACCCTTTGACGTCATTGTCGACTATGCGCACACTCCCGACAGCTTGCGCGCACTTATGGAGGCGTACAAAGCAAAGCGACTCATTTGTATCGTTGGCTCGACTGGCGGCGGCCGCGACACATGGAACAGGCCCGAGAAGGGCAAAATAGCCGCACAGTTATGCGATGTCGCGATACTCGCCAACGAGGATCCGTATGACGAAGACCCACAAGCAATACTCGACGCCATAGCCAAAGGCTTTAGCGGCAAGAGCCCGCGCATCATACTCGACCGCCGCGCAGCCATCGCTGCCGCACTTACAGAGGCTGCCGAGGGCGACGCGGTCTTGATAACTGGCAAAGGCACCGACCCGTACATCATGGGCCCACGTGGCACCAAAGAGCCCTGGAGCGACCGCAAAGTCGCCGAAGAGGAGCTAACAAAGCTTGGGTATAATTAGCGCATGGCAGACGACAAAGGCGGCGGCGGACACAACCCGATGCGCGACGTGTACTTTTTTATCACCTTTTTGGTGATAGTAGTCATACTCTGGTACGCCAGCGGCGGTCCCAAGCGCGCCAACATACAGAGCGCGTTTATTGGTGGCCCGAGTTGGGATGAAACAAGTGGTGTGCCCCAGGATCCCACCTTCCAGAGCGGTAGTGTCGCTCCCCCACCCCAAGTGCAGTATTAATTTTTAACTCACTCATATGCTTAACCCATTCCCCGAGCTACTCGTATTTGGATTCTTTGCACCGACTCTTATCCGTATATTTGTCGCGCTCGTGTTTTTTGCCAGCGCATACATGCTGTACACACGTCGCGACGAGTTGTCGCGCACACCGTTTGTCATCGGCCAGGGCGCGTGGATTGTCTGGATCGCGCTGCTTGTTAATGTCGCCATAGGTGCGATGTTGTTTGCCGGGTACTACACACAGGTCGCAGCACTTGCCGGCGCGCTGTTGGCTCTTAAAGGTTTGGTGTGGGGCAAGCGGTATGGGCGGTTCTTTGTCCTGTGCCGCATCGACTACTTGTTTGTCTTGGTGATGTGCCTCTCGCTCCTCTTAACTGGTGCAGGCGCGCTTGCGTTTGACTTACCTTTGTAAGCAGCATACAAATTGATGGATGATTTTAATCGTCCATAACGTACGTAGCTCGCACAATGTTGGGAGCATGTTCCGCACCGCCGACGCTGCGGGTGTCGAGCGCATTATCCTTAGTGGCTACACGCCCGACCATCTCGACCCCAAAGGCAAGGAGCGGCGCGACTTTGTCAAAGTGTCGTTGGGTGCAGAAAAGTTCGTCCCCTACTCGCGCGCCAAACAACTCTCGCCTGCTCTAAAAAACTTAAAGGCGGAGGGCTACACCATAGTCGCGCTTGAGCTAACCGACACAGCGACAAATATCTTTGATTACAAACCCAACAAGGGCCAAAAGCTCGCGCTCGTGATGGGCAACGAGGTGCGCGGTATATCCAAACAGTCGCTCAAGCACTGCGACGTGGTTGTACAGATACCCATGCACGGCAAAAAAGAAAGTTTAAACGTAGGCGTCGCCTGCGGCATCGCACTGTTTACTCTAAATAAAAAAGTCCGCCGTTAGGCGGACGCGCGTTCTTGGAAGTGCTCGCTCTCCCACATAGCGAAGGCGCTGATGATCTTCGACGTTGCGCTGGCGTAGAGCTTCTGCGAAAGCGTCAGGAGCATCATGCGGTACTCGGCGTCGTCGAGCGCAAAGCACCGCACCCGGTCGCGGACGTCGTCGAGGGCAGCGAAGACCTCGTTGCGGTACTTGGCCGGAAATAGCGCCGGCTTGGCCCCGCCGCTCATAAGGTAGGTAATGAGGACGATGTGGAATTCGGCCAAGACTGGGTCCACTGTATTGTCCTCATAAAAGTCCTCGGCGGCGCCGTAGAGCTGGTGGTACAGCCCATCGATAACTTTCTGACGGGCTACTCCCCGCTCGCCGGCAGCGTCGTGGTCAAAAGACATGGTCGAATCTCCCGTAAGTAACTCCTGCCCGCACTATACCAAAGCAATTCAAATTAAAAAGCCCGCATTCCTGCGGACTACTTGCGAACTCGTTTGATGTGATAGACGCATACGTCGTCCTCGTGACAGCCGGTCAGATTTTTGCAGACCGCCTTCCTGACACGAGCCTTTGCAGCGTCTTCGTCGGGCGCCGTGACTATCTTTGCGCCCGTTCGCTCGCGGTGCGGACTGGTCGTCCGGTTGATTCGCCAGAGTCCTTGGTACTGCACGTGTTGCATCGTCACCCCTGCTTTTTGATGAATGTGCGGTAGAAGCCCATCGCCCAGCCAATTGTGTAGATAACGCAGGCGGCGAGGACTCCCCACTGCTCGTGCACGATAGTGGTGTAGTACCACCCCGGCTGCGACAGCAGGCCAAAGACAAAGCCCCATCGGTTGCCACCGCCGAGGAAGAGTACCGCGATAGCGCCGACAAAGATGGTGACCTGCGACAAGACGTCGAGAGTCAGGTTCTCCCAGACCCAAAGAATCGTACTCATCTGAAACCCTCCAATCCGCCCCGCACTATAGCAGGGTTGGGGAAATTAAAAAGACCTCACTTAGGTTTGAGGTCTTGGGCGACGCCACGATACTTTTTCAGTAGCTCTTTGGCCATCTCCACGACCTTGTCGTCGTAGTTGGTCCAAAACGCGTGCTGCGCGATTGCTTCGTAGCCTTTCTTGTTGATCTTGTACGCATGCACCCCTCTGGGCAGGTGGTGCACTTTGTCATACTCGCGGTCTGGGTCGACCCAAGGACGAGTCTTAGTGTCGTGCCAGTCTACCAAAAGGTCGACCAACGATTCCCGATTGATGTTCTCGAATCCGGGTTCGCCAAACTCGGTGTTGGTTACCCCCGAGTCGTGGCCCCAGCGCTGGTCGCCGCGGACTATGAGCCGCGCCTCTTTGCTGCTCGCCAAGTGCAAGAGTATCTTTATCTCGGTCTTGTTGGGGATGTCATCGCGCCGCCACGCCCCAACTTCAAGTAATCGGGTGCGCAAACCTAGCATCACTCACCTGCCTCGTGGGCCTTTTTCAAAAGCCTCCGCATCCGGATGAGTTCGTCGATCAAGCCGTCGAGGTCCGATCCATACGCCAACTTGGCTGCAAGCAGCTTGTTGTCGTTTATAACCTCGACGGTGACTGTTTTGTCGTCACCAGTGTCGACCAACAGGTTGATGTCCCCATCTGTACCCAAGATTCGCTTTGTCGTAACGACGCTCTCATTGGGCTCTTTTGCAAGCCGCTTTGCCATGACTCGACTCCTAACTGATTGCCACGCTCTGGCGAGCACTATACCGCTTTTGTAGTTTTGGGCAAATAAAAAGCCCGCAATTGCTGCGGACTATCGAACGCGGTGCCAGGTGCGACCGCGACCTTTGCGTTTGACCTTGGTCACCACAAAGCCATCAACGCCAGACACGAGCTTGCCATACACGCTTCGAACGCCGGCCTCGCGAATAGCGATCTTGGCCAAGTTGTCGCTCGCGGCATTCACCCGAGTGTCCCCAAAGGCGCCACAACGCGGGTGCTCGTGGTCACGAAAGCCCCATCTGCCCTCATATACAGCCATCGAACCCCCTACTTTGTTGGAGCTTGTGGATGATGCTGCGGCCGACGGATGGGTCGCAGTATGTGGGTCGGCTGAATCTGCCCTTTGTACGGGTACACGTTGAGCCGACTCATGATGAAGTTCTTGGCAAAACTACGCGACGTAAAGACGGGAAATCCGTCGAACACGCGCGCATACGCCTCGTCTCGCACCCAACCTCTCGACACTACTTTCTCTGAAATGTACGGGAGAAATATCTCGTAGCGAGAGTCCCCTCGAAAGAAGTAGAGCTCTCCACCTGGCGGTCGCCAGGTGATGACAAAGTAGCGCATCGCCTGCCTCCGCTCTCTGTTCCGCCTGCACTATACTGCGTTTTTAAATTTGGGCAAGAAAAAATCCGCCAGGCATCAGTGCTTGGCGGTTGAAATAAATTGGGCCACTTCCAGCAGGCGCAAGCCTGAGGTGTCGCCATCTCGATTGAGTATGTCGACGATGCCTTGGGCAGCAAATGCGGCGAGGGGCTCGTTGTTGAACAGGAGCGGCACCTTCTTCTCCTCTCCGCAACACATTTTCGGCGGGTTGTTGCCAACCAAATAGTCGTGGTTGCCAACCTGCACCCTGACAGCAAACGTGCCGCTGTTGAGGATAGTGCGACATTTCGCACACCCGGCCTGGATGCCAGGAGGGTGGTGCAGAACGGTCACCTTCGCATCCTCGCGCTCAACCTTCGGTTCACTCGACATCAATCTCCTCCTTCAGAACTAATCAGCCGCACTCTACAACAAAGTGTCAATGTTTGCTATAGTGCCCTCATTGCGCCCATATGAGGCATATGGAGCGCCCCCGTTCGGGACAATCAAAAGCTAGCTTTTGTTGCCAGCCTCACTCGCGCCCATAGCTCAGTCGGTAGAGCAGCTCCCTTTTAAGGAGACGGTCCTTGGTTCGAATCCAAGTGGGCGCACATTGTTAGACTATGAATGATTTTTGGAGTGCAAATTTTTGGGGAATCTTCGGAACTGGAATTGCATCATTTTCTTTACTAGTGTCCTATCTCTCCTTCAATTACTCACGCCCAAAGATTCGTATTACAAGCGTAGCATTGTACGCGAGACAGTTCGATTATGACTATATGCAACAGCATAGAGACGATGGGCCACACTTTTTTCACGACCATTCACTTCACTTTAGAATGGACATACGGTTGGCAAATAAGAAAGGGGGAGCTGGGGCCATTTCTAAACCACAGATGGTTATAAAAATAGGGCCAAAGCACTGGTTCAAAAAACGCGACGAGATAGTCATTGACCCTGAAACAAGAGAGTACAGAACTACATCCACTTCTGACAACTCCTATTCAACTGAAACAATTGACCTAGGCGGCTCCTTTAATCTTACAGGCGGACAAATACTGCACGGCGAGTTGGAGTATCGGGTCAGAGATGAGGACATGGAGAAGCTGGCAAAAAGTATTCAAAGTGCGGGCTATAGTATTAGGTACCAAACAAACTCTGGAAAAGAGAAAAATTGTGAAGTCGAACTGACTCACACTCAATACTAAACGGGAATCAATACTCAAAGTTTGAGCGCAAATCGCTCCAGCAGTAACTCCAAATCCCCCACCCCACGGTGCGAATCATGATAGAGCTTAACGAGCTCACGACTTAGGCCTACATCCTTCATCTGCCGGGCCTTCCAGGCCATCAAGCCGGCGACCGCCTCGCCCTTCTCGCCATCGCGAAAGGCGGCCATTAAGCCGAGCCACAGCCTCTTCTTATCTTTGTTACCGAGAGCCATCGCGATGCCGTGCTGGTCAAACTTCCACTCCTTGGCAGCAACTTTTTTAGCCTCCTCCACCTTGGCACCCGCCTTCTCAAGAGCAGTGCGCTCTGCCTTGAGCAACTTTTCTTCTTCAAAAATAAACATGTGTGGCGACTCGGCTAGCGCGTCGACCATGTCGACAAACTCCTCGCCCCGCTCGCCATACAGCGCACCGGTTAATACAAACGTGCGCGCCCCACCAAACATGTCGGGTGTCGACGCCAACGTCAACAACTCATCAGCCGGGACACTCTCCCACTTGAGCTCCTCGCCGCTCCCCTTTTTGTTAATCAGTACTTTAATCATCTACTTAAGCTCCTCCATCTCGCCCCAGTTTTTACCCACCTCACCCTGCGCGCTAAACGGGATGTTCTTTCGCGCCTTCTCATCCAGCACCTGCTCCATCATTTCGCGCAGCTTGGGCACGTACTCTTTGACGTAACTCTTTTCTATCTCAAACACCAACTCGTCGTGTACCTGCAGGAGCAGATGTCCGTGTCGGCCCGTTTCGTCAAAAAATTTGTCGATGTTGACCATCGCGAGCTTAATAATGTCGGCCGACGTGCCCTGCATTGGCGCATTAATAGCAAAGCGCTCGGCAGCTGCCTTAACGTACGGGATAGTCGACTTGATACCCTCGACATAGCGGCGCCGACCAAAGAATGTCTCGACGTACCCTTTGCGCGCAGCGTCGGCCTTGATTTCATCCAAGTACGCAGCAAGCCGTGGGAACGCAGCAAAGTATTGGTTATAAAACTCTTGCGCCTCTTTGCGGTTGGTGCCAAGCGTCTGCATGAGTGCGTTGACGCCCATGCCATAGAGGATGCCAAAGT
>Ga0209979_1001368_pt1 | contig 27078 bp, 29 predicted proteins | sample AnhtaG_FD_183114 | JGI IMG/M metagenome (GOLD analysis project Ga0209979, IMG submission 183114) | Deep subsurface microbial communities from Anholt, Denmark to uncover new lineages of life (NeLLi) - Anholt_01485 metaG (SPAdes) (version 2) | ecosystem: Environmental > Aquatic > Marine > Oceanic...
AAAGCATTGGCGACCTCTATCCCCCCGATAAAACACTCGAACCTCTCCACCAGCCGCGGGTCATCGGGCTTGGTCTTTGCCAGTGGAGATGTCTCAACGGGGTAGTCGAGAACGAAGGTGGGCTGAATCAAGGTGGGCTCGACAAACGTGGAGAGGAGTTTATCAACCAGCCGACCCCAGCTCATGTTCTCCTCCGCCTCTACGCCCAACCCCGTGGCCACCTCTCGCAGGGAGGGCAAATCGCGATACCTCTGGTCGAGAAAATCAAGGCCGCATTTCTCAAGCAGCTCATCCCGAAGATTGACCCTGCGCCAGGGTGGAGAAAGATTGATGATATGTTCCCCGTAAGAGACCTCATGGCTACCCAGAACCTCCTGGGCAACGTGGTACACCATTTGCTCCACCATCTCCATGACATCGTTATAGTCGGCGTAAGCCTCATAACTCTCGAGCATAGTGAACTCAGGGTTGTGTTTGATAGAGACGCCCTCGTTGCGGAAGATGCGCCCGATCTCGTAGACCCTGTCCAGTCCGCCGATGATCAAGCGCTTGAGATAGAGTTCGGTGGCGATGCGCAGGTAAAGGTTCTGCTCCAGGGCATGGTGATGAGTGGAGAAAGGACGGGCCATTGCCCCAGCAGCTACAGGGAGCAGCACCGGCGTTTCCACCTCAATGAACCCACGCTCATCAAGAAAGCGGCGTATGGCGGCGATCAAGCGGCTGCGTATGACGAAGATATGTCTGGCTTCCTCACTGGAGATGAGGTCTAGGTACCTTTGGCGATAGCGCTTCTCCACATCGGTGAGCCCATGCCATTTCTCAGGCAACGGCTGAAGCGACTTGGAGAGCATGACGAAATCGGAGGCCTCAATTGTAACCTCGCCGCTACGTGTCCTGAAAACCTTGCCACTGACCCCGATGATGTCGCCAATGTCGAAGTCATGGAGATACTGATATTTTTCGTCACCCAGGAGGTTCTTGCGGAAATACACCTGGATTTTGCCCGAGCCATCTCTGAGATCAAGGAACGTTGCCTTGCCCATGGCTCGAAGGGCAACGATACGGCCAGCAACACTTACTTCCTGGCCTTCCGTGTTACTTCTTTCCTGCTCCTGGAAAAGAGTTACCGCCTCCTGGGCGGTGTGAGTGCGGCGGTAGCGGTGGGGGTAGGGGTCAATGTTGTGGCTGCGAATCCTGCTCAGCTTGGCCAGGCGTTGCTCGGTTATCGCTTCTTTCCTGTCCGCCATCTCATGAGCCTGATTACAATGGTCAAGGGTTTACCTTATCCTTATCCTTGCCCTCACTCTATTGCGATCAACTTTAGCTTGAGCGTGCCTGCCGGAGCCTGGGCTTCAACCTCATCACCCACCCGCTTGCCCAACAAGGCGCTGCCCACCGGTGACTCATTGGAGATCCTCCCCTCGTTGGGACTGGCCTCCACACTGCCAACGATAGTATAGTGTTCCTCTTCCCCATCCTGGTTGCGAACCCTGACCTTTGAACCAAGCTTAACCCATAATGAGGGAGTCTTCTCCTCCTTAATTAGCGTGGCGCTTTTAATCATACTTTCCAGGGTGAGAATCCGTCCCTCGACGAAGGCCTGCTCGTTCTTGGCATCATCATACTCAGCATTGTCAACAGTACCACCCAACTCTTTTGCCCTATGAATCTGCTCAGCAACCTGTGGACGCCGTACAGTCTCCAGGTGATCGAGTTCTGCCTTCAGCTTCTCCAACCCCTCAGGCGTAAGAAAGGTTTCCTTCTGTACCATCTCCCTGTCCTCCTCCAACCAACTAAAAAAGACCGAGAGCCAGCCAACGCTTGGTCACCTGCTCTCGATTACTGGTCGCCTATTATAACGGAATTTTCCCCAATTGTAAAGAGCGCCCTTGGCGCTCTCCTTGACACCTGTCGCCAAGTGAGGCACAATAGTCATTTGTGGGTGTTGACAAGGAAAGCTATCGGCAGCCCCAAACAGAAGTCAGACAACAATCCGGCAGGACAGGCCTATTGGGCATCCAGTAGTGAGGGGGGCAGCTATGGAAGTGATGCAGGCGATAAAGGAAAGAAGAAGTATTCGCAAATATAAGCCTGGCCCGGTAAGCGACGAAGCTATTGACACAGTCTTAGATGCCGCTAGATGGGCTCCATCTTGGGCAAACACCCAGTGCTGGAGGTTTGTCGTAGTGCGCGACCCTGAAATGAGGGCGAAACTGGCAGGTGCTCTAAGAGCCACGAGCCCTGGCAAAGAGAATCGGGCGGCGGCTGCTATAAGGAGCGCTCCTGTTGTTATCGTGGCCTGCGCCGAACTCGGCAGGTCGGGCTATTACAAAGGGGAGCAAGCAACGGACAAGGGCGACTGGTTCATGTTTGATGTAGCGTTAGCAATGCAGAATTTGACTCTGGCAGCCCATGCCATAGGCTTGGGCACGGTACACGTGGGCCTATTCGAGGCCAAAGAGGTCGCCAAGGTCCTGGAGGTTCCCGCAGATGTCGCAGTCGTGGAGATGACCCCCCTGGGCTATCCCGACGAGGAGCCGGCAGCGCCTCGCAGAAAAGAGCTCGCTGAGATCGTATTCCATGGGGATTATGGCGGGAAACAGTTGTAAACAAGCGAGGATAATAGAGTGAGTAATGACAGAGGTAGATTATGAGTTCGGTTGTTAAGAAGCGGCGTAAGAAGATGAGAAAGCACAAACACCGCAAGATGTTGAAAAAGACCAGGTGGCAGAGACTGCATTGATGCATGGGGAGACGGTCAGAAAGTCGCTATCGGGTTAACAAAGGCTAACGAGGGATGTGGAATGTTATCGGCCAGCCCCGGGCTGTAGAGTTGCTGAGGCACAGCCTTGAGAGTGATCGTCTCGCTCATGCCTACCTATTTGTGGGACAGCCCCACGTGGGCAAGGCAACCCTAGCTACAAATCTGGCGCAGGCGCTAAACTGTGAGCAAGGGAAGCAACCCTGTGGACAGTGTAGGTCTTGTCTCCGCATCGCAGCAGGGAAGCACGCCGATGTTCAAATGATCAGGCGCCTGCCCGATACTAGCTCCGGCGAAGCTGGCCCCAAGAAAGAGATCGTCATCGGCCAGATAAGAGAGTTGCAACAGGCCGCCGTACTGCAACCCTATGAGGGCGAGCACCGTGTCTTTATCATCGATGGTGCCGAACACCTAAACGAAGAATCGGCCAATTGCTTGCTCAAAACACTGGAGGAGCCGCCCCCCAAGGTTCTCATCATCCTGCTTACAGCTAATGATGCCAGGTTGTTGCCCACGATCGTTTCTAGATGCCAGTGGGTCGAACTTCTTCCAGTCCCTGCTCAAATCATAGAACAGGAGTTGATCGAACACTGGCAAGTGGAACCTGATAAAGCCAAAGTCTTGAGCAGGATCTGCCGCGGGGGCATTGGCTGGGCAGTTTCCGCCTCACTCGATGATAAGTCTCTCCAAGAACGCTCTCTGAGGTTAGCTGAGCTTCAAGGTCTTGCTACTGCCAGCCTTGAGCAGCGGTTTGACTTTGCTGCCAGGTTAGCAGCCCAATTTATTAAGAGCCGTGACTTGGTCGAGGAGATACTCCGACTATGGCTCGAGTGGTGGCGAGACCTACTACTGGTCAAGGAAGGATGCGCAGAGTTCATCACAAACGTCGATCAGGAGGTAGCGCTCCATCAACAGTCAGAGGACTACAGCCTGACCGAGATCAGGCACTTCATCGAAGCTGTTCGAGCAGCTTGGGAGCAACTAGAGCAGAACGCAAATCCACGCCTTGTGTTGGAAGTTTTAATGCTGAGTATCCCGAATAAAGAAGAGGAAAGGACAAAGCGCCCCAGCGCTTAGGTTTGCCGAGATGACTGAGATCGTAGGCGTTCGGTTCAAGAGAGCAGCGCAGATATACTACTTCGACCCCTCAGGTATCAACCTTGAGGTCGGTGATAACGTAGTTGTCGAGACCACTCGTGGTCTGGCAATGGGTAAGGTCGTACTCAGCCCGAAGGAGGTAACTCCCAGTGAGGCAGGCGAACCTTTGAAGGCCGTCCTGCGTCAAGCGCAGCCCGATGACCTAGAGCGAGTGGAGGAAATCAAGGATAAGGAGAGTAACGCGTTAGCCAAGTGCGAGGAGCTGGTGGCGAAATTCCAACTCCCTATGAAACCTCTAGTCGCAGAGTACAACCTGGACGGCAGCCACCTTACCATCTACTTCAAGGCCGAAAAAAGGGTTGACTTCCGTACCTTGCTGCGTGATCTCTCCGCCTCCCTAAAAACCCGCGTCGAACTACACCAAGTGGGTGCTCGCGATGCTGCCAAGCTAGTTGGCGGCATGGGCAGATGCGGCTGCTCCCTATGTTGCGCAAGCCACTTGTCCAAGTTCGAACCCATTTCTATGAGAATGGCCAGGGAGCAGGGTCTACCCCTGAATCCAGCAAATATCTCCGGTGTCTGCGGCCGACTGCTCTGCTGCCTGGCTTATGAGAATGAGCAATACCGCATTATGAAGCAGAAGCTGCCCGCGTTGGGGAAGCACGTCACCACAAAGGTCGGTGAGGCTAAGGTGATCGGATGTAACCCGCTCAAGGAAACTGTTATTGTCCAGCTCGAGAGCGAAGCGACTCTGGAACTGCCTCTCTCCGAGATTGAACCCCTTAGCAACAATAGCCCCCCATAGGCAACATTTTCATCTTTTTGGACGCAAAAAGCCCCTAAAGTATTGCATTACCATGTAAGATATGTTATGCTTTGCCACGCTGGCCTACTCAGGTCAGTGAAAGGGGTGATGTGGACTCCACATTATGGAAACCGAGTTATTGTCCGTAGATGATATAACCAGGATACTTAGGATCAGTAAAGTCACCGCGCAAAGGTGGTGCCGCGACCGAAGGCTTCCTGCGGCAAAGATTGGCAAGTCGTACCGTATCAGGAAAGAGGATCTAGATAAGTGGTACGAGGGGAAGCTTTTGGAACATACAATAGCTGAGCAGTAGGCCGACGAGTCGGCCTGTAGCAGGCTGAATTTTGACCACCAGCCAAGCGGGGGTGGTCAATTTTTATGCCTCAAATACTAGAAGGGGGTGGAAACAATGCACCTGATCATAGATGGCTACAGTGGCGATTCCCAGAAAATGCAGGATGTTGATTTTATCTACCAACTCCTCGACATCTATCCCTCGCAGATCGGGATGACAAAGATCTCTCCCCCAAAGGTTTCCAAGTACATCGGCTCCAAACCCGAGGATTGGGGCGTCTCTGCTTTTGTCCTTATAGCGGAGAGCCATATTAGCATCCACACTTTCCCCGAGCGTTCCTACATCAATATCGACATCTTCTCCTGCAAGGAGTTTGACGCCGAGCAAGCCATTAGAGACCTTCAGCAAAAGTTTGGCTTGGCCGAAATCAGGAGCTATATTCTCAATCGGGGTCTGGAATACTACAATAATCAACTGCCCCCCTTGGTGTCGGACTCCGCAAGTAGCAGGTGAATCCTTCTCGGGAAGGATGAATCGACTCAATCGCCGGGACAGACAACGTGAGCCATGATCTATTCCATCCCCCAAGGGTCTTCGCTGGCGTGCACCCAAAAATCACGACCTTCGATGAGGCGAAGGTGGTGGTCCTCCCTGTCCCCTACGACAGCACCACGGAGTATAAGAGCGGTACCAGGGAGGGACCCCAGGCAATCATCGATGCCTCACAATACCTCGAGCTATACGACACTGAACTGGATAGAGAGATCAGCGAAGTGGGGATTCATACCCTCCCTGAAGTGCAACCCCTGATGAGCGGACCTGAACCGATGTTGGAACGGGTCTACCAAATAGCCAGTGACCTGCTTGATAAAGGCAAACTTTTGGCGATGTTGGGCGGCGAGCATTCCCTTACTCTGGGCATGGTTAGAGCCTTTCAGGAGAAATACCCTGAACTCTCAGTGCTTAACCTGGATGCTCACGCCGATCTACGCGACCAATATCAGGGGACAAAATACAGCCATGCCTGCGTCATGCGCCGGGTCTGGGAGCTTTGCCCCGTCGTCCACGTGGGCGTCCGCAGCATGAGCCGGGAGGAACACCAATTTCTGGTACAACGCAAGATCGAGCCGTCTTATGCCGAAGCCTTAACCAGCCCGGACTCTGTCGCCCGGGTTGTCTCCACCCTCTCCCCCCAGGTATATATCTCGATTGACCTGGATGTACTCGATCCCTCAATCATGTCAGCGGTGGGCACCCCCGAACCTGGGGGCTTGAGCTGGCAACAGGTGTTAGAGCTGCTGCGCGCAGTGGCCGACAGCAAACAAATTGTCGGCTTCGACCTAGTGGAACTCTGCCCCAGAGAGGGTCCAAGCTCCTGCGCCTTCCTTGCTGCCAAACTGGCCTACAAACTTGTGGGATATGCCACATCCAGAAGCTGAAGCTCTATCGCGTTGGTTCTTGAGGTATGTGGAAGAAGCCCGAGGAACGATACTAATAAGCCAGGCCTTGCTTCAGTCAACCAGCTCATTAAGCCCGGTGTAGCTGTCAGGCTGACGCCGGAGTCGCTGATCAAGCTCCCCTATGACTACCTCAGCCGTGGAGAACACCGTCGCCTCAGCAAGATGACCCCCTCGGCAGATATCCTGGCGCGAAAGCTGGATGTGTATATGGATTATCGGGCTATCATTTCGGACTGCGACTGAGCCCTGAGCACAGACAATCTCCAGAGGGCCGGAATAGTCCACACTCTCGTATTTCCCCGGGAGTTCCATCAAGAAATTGAGACGGGCTCTTTCCACGGAGCCGATAATACCGATAACGACACCAGAGGAGATGCTATGCTCCCGGCAATAGCGCGTTATCTCGCCGAGCAACTCCTGCCCCGGTTTGACTCTGAATACATGCACCTTCTTGAACAACTGCTTGACTCCTCTTCAGACCCACGACCACCATCTCGGCACAAAGACGGCTAGACGCCCGGGTTTACCTTGAATGTGAAAGTGCAAACACACTCTCGCCCCTGGGCCTTCAGGCACTTGCCTAAAGGCGGGGTCATTTCGTACTCCATACCTAAGGCTTCAAGCCAGCCACTACTGCGCGCGAAGATACCACATTCAAATTGATCAGCCACACCAGCACGTGTAGCGTTCTCCTCGGCAAAACAGCGCTTCACATGCACTTGACACGTATTGTCGTTAACCTTGATCACGTCATAATCAAGAAGGTCAGGGCCGAAAAGGCCGATGAAGAGTTCCTGCGCCAGAAGACAGTCGTCGACGGTCTCGACCGGCGGCAACTGCAAAGCGCGAAGGACGCGCGGGGTTTCGACCTTGCCGACCTCATGGGCGGCAGCTTGATTTGCGCGGTTCGCGGCCTCCATGCCGTACTCCCCGGCTACCACCATGAACCAGCGGGCGTCGTGTGACATCCAGCATTTGACGAGGAGGGCCTCCCGTTCCGCGGGCGAGAGCCGGCGCAACAGCTCATTGGCCTGTAGCCTGAACCTGGGCTGTAGGTTTTCCTGATTATTCATCGAGTTCCCTTCTAGCCTATCTCCTTACTTCCGGCGCGCAACAGCACCCCTGCAAATTACCCGCCTGAACCCTTACAGAGTTATGACTACATTTCCCTTTTTGTGTCCTTTGTCGGCATACCTGTGAGCCTCGGCAGTCTGTTCCAACGGATAGCGTCTATCAATAACCGATTTTATCTTTCCCGCCTCAATAAGCTCTTTGAGGAAGATTAGATCTCCAGCCTTTGCGCTTGCAAAAGATCTAGTGGGAAGATAGAGTCCTTTTTTCTTTAGCGAGCTTTTACTACGTGAAGACGAACTCTTGTTTACCGCGTCGAAAATAATATCGTAGGTCTGACCGTTTTTGGTAAAATCCTCTTTAGTGTAATCAATTACTTTATCGGCTCCCAGAGATTTCACCATTTCTAAATTCGTGGTACTGCATACCCCGGTAACTTCCGCCCCAAAGTCCTTGGCAAGCTGTACCGCAAAAGTACCTACACTTCCAGAAGCTCCATAGATAAGAACTTTTTGTCCGCTCTGGATATTTCCTTTTCTAAGAATATGCAATGCTGTACATCCCCCAACAGGAACGGCGGCAGCTTCCTCATAGGTCATATTGGCCGGTTTTATTGCCACTATCCCGTCTTCGGGCAGACATTTGTACTCGGCATAAGCACCAGATCCCCAACCGGTAGATGCAAAAACCTGGTCACATTTCTTAAATAGTTTTACATCTTTGCCTACTGATTCAATTTCCCCGGCTAATTCATGCCCTAGTATTTTTTTCTTGGCCCTATGAGACCAGTCATTATTCGCATGGGGAGCCAGAACAAGGGAGGGACTGCGAAACTTCGCGATCTGTAGTCCCCTGCTGTTACTGTTGTCGCATATACTCTTATCAGTACTTCATTGTCCTTGGGAGTAGGCTTTGCTACCTCTTTAAGCTGAAGAACATCCGGAGGCCCGTATTTTGTGCATACAATCGCTTTCATAGCATCCTCCATAAGATAGTTACCTTGAACCCAATCTTCTGGTTTGCTATTTCCTCTCCAGAGGCCCCGCCAGAGGCGCACGACGCCAGATGATTTCGGCTAATAGCCAGATAAAATGTAGCATCCGCTAAGTTGAGTGTCAAACTCAGCAAAGACCCAGCCAGATGACTAGGAGTTTGGCTGGCTGGCTGTTTAGCTGTCTGAGTTCTATCTGGGACAGATGCCTTCCTCGCCCTATACTGCGTACTGCCTTATTCTGCTTATGGTAAAGGCCACCAGGGCGATCAGCACTATGTTCAGCCCGATGAGGATAAAGACCTCCGCGGCAATTTCAGGCCAGCCACCGCCCCGCTGGATTACTTCCACAATTGGCTCAACGATATAGTAGGTGGGGAAGACCTTCCCAATCCACTGCGGCAATTCGGGGAACATGTAGATAATCACGGGAGCATAAAGAAGGATTCCCAGAATCTTCATGGTAGCAAAGAAGGATGTGAGATCCTTGGCTATGGAGCCAATAAGCAGTCCTATTCCCGCAGCCATTACTGAGCCGAGGAACAGCAACATTACCAACATACCCGGCTGGCTACCGAAGGCCTGATTCAATGCCAGGATCACGACGCCCATGAGCACACCGATGATAATGCCAAGCAGACCTTTGGCCAGGAATACCTCGCCTATGGTTGCCGGAGTCACGACCAGTGCGTCAACGGTCTTTTTCTCCTTCTCTTGCAACAGCGATGTCCCCGATAACGCCACACCGGCAATTGTCACGGTCATGAGGACGATAAAGGGAAGCAGGCGGTCATTCCAGGGTATGCTCTCCTCGTCTCCAAGAATGACAGTTTCGATCTCCACGGGGGCTTCCTGCCCAGCCAGTTCCCTCATCAGATTCGTCACGGTCACAGTCAGTATGGTGCGGTTCTTGGCCAGGCTTTCCCCCCAAATGTAGATCGGGATCTTCACCTTGTCTCCTTGTAGAACGGAACTATCGAAATCCTGGGGAAGGACCAAGCCACCATCTACTGCACCTTCCGCAACTGCTTCCTTTAGCTCAGAGACTGTGCCATACTCTTTGCTAGTCATTGAAGTATGTGCTTCGATCATGGCTACCAGTTGGGAGTTTCCCTCATCCACGATTCCTAGGGTGGCCTGATCAGCGAACAGCGTGCCGAAAACCAGTGAGATTACGAGCGAGATAACTATTGGAACTACAAATGCTAAGACAAAGAAGAAATTCTTTGGGCCCTGGAATACTTCTTTTCCGAGAAGGATACCTACACGTCTCAGGTTCATTGAAACTTCCTCCTCAGCACCAGGATGCCGGCTGAGAGAATGACGACATTGAAGCCTGCAAGTATAAGCAGGTTGCGCCAGATATCGCCCCAACCGGCCCCGAAGTTTGATACCTGATATATCGTGTCTGTGAGATAGTATGAGGGGATGGCCTTGATCCAGTCAGACACAGCGCCTGGGATCATGATTCCGACCGCGGGAATACTAAGGATAACAAGAGCAGGGACTCCCCAGGCAGTAACCGAGAGGAAATCCTTGCCCAATGAGGCGATGAGAAAAGCCACACCCGTCACAAGCACCGCCCCCAGGAGCAATGCCGTCACGATTATCAGAGGCTGTGCGTTCATTCCCCCAACGACCGCCAGCAGCAGCAGCACCTGGCTGAAGGCCAGGAGGGTGCCCAGAATTCCCTTGGCGGTGAAGAGGTCTTTAACTGTCATCGGGGTTACCAGCAGCGCCCAAGCCGTGCGCCGCTCGACCTCCTCGCTGATCAGGCCGGCCAGGCCAAAGGTCTCGGTCATCAGAACAAAGACTGCGAAAAGCGAACGCATGCGGTCTCTCTGCGGTATCTGCGCTCCTGCCATGTCCAGTCCCAGAATCTCCGGCTGCCAATCGATATTCAATGTCTGACCGGTTTGCAGATAGGCCATTTCTGTGACGAGAACGTTGACGACCTCCCTGATTTCGTCAGGCATGTCCGAAGCGAAGTACACCTTGATCTCAGGCGGCTGATTCAAGCCAAGCTTTTCCATTATGTCGGCTGGGAAAACCAGCCCAGCCTCATATCTACCCTCGGTCACGCCCTCCTTGAGCGCCTCTTCGGATTCGACCTCTTCGATTTCCAGGCCCCTTTCTGCCTCTTGCATCAACTCTAAGGCCGGAGGAACTAGCGGCGCATAGAGTCCGATCTCCAGGGTCTCATCGACTGAGTCCGGCATTACAAAGTAGATTGCAGCAAACATGACCAGGGCAAGCACGGTTATCACGGCAAAGAACCGGTTCCTGAAGAACAGGGCGAAATCCTTGGAAACAAGGGCACCGATAGAGCGCCAGTTCATACTTGCAGCCCCCGGCCGGTGATCTGAATGAAGATGTCTTCCAAAGTGGCCTCCTCGCTGTGAATGGTGACCACCTTCTTCTGTGAGAAAAGGTCATGTACGGCGTCGGGAGTATCAGCCATGTCCAGCGGAATCTCAACATACTCCAGCCCGCTGTCGGCTACCACTTCCGCCTTGAGCGCTCGTTTGCCATAGGTTTGTTTGAGGTTATGCGGTGTATCCAGAGCAACGATCTTCCCCTGGTTGATGAAGGCCACCCGGTCGCTAAGCTTGTCGGCCTCCATCATATCGTGGGTAGTCAGAAAGACAGTGGCTCCGCGCTCACGCTCCTCAAGGATTACAGTGCGGATCGCCTCGGCAGATACGGGATCCAGACCGGAGGTGGGTTCATCAAGGAACAATATCTTGGGCCGATTGACCAGGCTGCGTGCTACCATGAGACGCTGCTTCATTCCCTTGGAGAACTCCTCTACCCTGTGTTTCCCCCAACCTTCAAGGCCGACACGCCTCAGGAGTGCATCATCATCAAATCGAGTTACGCCAAACAAGCGCGCAAACAATCTCAGGTTTTCGCTGGCGCTCATCTGATCATAGAGATTGGTGTACTCAAAACAAACGCCTATTTCACCCTGCACCTTTTGGGAATCCCGGGCAATATCCCGACCCAGCACAGTTGCCCTGCCACCTTTGGGTTTTAGCTGCCCCGTCAGCATCTTCCAGGCAGTTGTCTTGCCGGCACCGTTGGGGCCGAGGAAGCCCAGAATCTCGCGGTCAGCCACATGGAAGCTGATATGATCCACAGCGACCAAATCGCCATACCAGTAGGTCAAGTCCTCAGCAACAATTGAATAGTCCGCCATAGCTTTTGCCTCCAACTGTGTCTCCGCACATCGGTTGATACCGTGCACTCCTCCACAAAATGCTGCCCCCTCAACCGTTGTTGCTCTTCGTTCATAGGTCACCCCTCAAGACATGGTCCACCTCATACTATAAGTATACACATTCTGAAAGTTCAGCCAATACTAAATAAACAGATCGCTCACGACGAAGCCCTCAAAGACGCAGAAGGACGGGCGGGAAGGAACACCTTGCCAGACAATCTCGACAACAGCCACCTTGTGAACCCTTCTTCAATCCCCTATAATCTAGGCAAAACACCAACTGCGTGTAAATCCGTGGTAAGTTGATGAACAAGGCTGATAGCAGCACCCGAGGCGTGCCCCTGGTGGTGGAGTTCCCTGATCCACCAAGCGCCCCCTGGGCCTTTGAGCTGTTCAGGGATAAGCCTTTCAGCTTCTTCCTCGACAGCGGCATGGACCCCCAAAAGCTGGGGCGCTACTCCTTCATGGGCAGCGACCCCTTTCTGGTGATGAGAAGCCGCGGCAAAGAGATCTCCCTGCTCAGCCCCGATCGCGAGAAAGTCGTGTTCGGCAATCCTTTCGACGTACTGGGGGAACTGCTCCAGGAATACAAGCTCGATGCGAATCCCTCCACGCTGCCTTTCATCGGGGGAGCGGTGGGCTACCTGAGCTATGACCTGGGGCATTTCATCGAGAAGCTGCCCTCCACAACGGTGGATGACCTGCAGCTACCCGAGTGCTATCTCGCCTTTTACGATGCAGTTATCGTCTTCGACCACCTTGAGGGCAGGGCCTACGTCGCTGCCACCGGCTTCCCGGAAGGGGGGAGCGGGAGGAAAGCCAGGGCCGGGGCTCGCCTTGAAGAGTTGCGGCGAATGCTGGCTGAAACGCCCTCCCTGGACGATAACGAGAACATATATTTCGACCAGCCCGTTAGTGGCCCGGTCGGCTTGCGCTCCAACTTCACCCACGAGGGCTACATCGAGGCGGTGGAGACCGCCAGGGAATATATCAGAGCCGGCGACATATTCCAGGTCAATCTTTCCCAACGATTCGAGGCCGATATGCCTTTGCCCCCCTACGAACTCTACCGCCGGCTGCGGCGGATCAACCCCGCCCCCTTTGCCAGCTATCTCAACTTCGATGGCGTGACCGTGGTCAGCGCCTCTCCCGAAAGGTTTCTGCGCGTCCGCAACGACCTGGTGGAGACCCGCCCCATAAAGGGCACCAGGCCCCGGGGCAAAGACCCGACATCCGATCAGGCACTGGCTCAGGAGCTGGTGCGCAGCATCAAGGACCAGGCGGAGCACGTGATGATCGTTGACCTGGAGAGGAACGATCTGGGGCGAGTTTGCCGCTATGGGACGGTGAGGGTCAGCGAACTGGCGGCCCTGGAGAAGTACGCCACCGTGTTTCACCTCACCTCAACCGTTGAGGGACGGCTTCGCCCGGATAAGGGGGTTATCGACCTGCTCAAGGCCACCTTCCCCGGCGGCTCCATCACCGGTGCGCCCAAGGTGAGGGCTATGGAGATCATCGACGAGCTTGAGCCCACCAGGAGAAGCGTCTACACCGGGTCCATCGGTTACCTCGGCTTCGACGGAGGGCTCGACCTCAACATCGTCATCCGCACCATCCTGGTCAAGGAAGGGAGGGCCTATTTTCAGGTGGGTGGGGCCGTGGTCTACGATTCCGATCCCGAGGGCGAATACAGAGAAACGCTGGACAAGGCCAAGGCCCTGATCCATGCCCTGAGCATGGTTCCAGAGCTGGTGACGGAGGGTGCAAGATGATCTTGCTCATAGATAACTACGACTCCTTTGTCTACAACCTGGCGCAGTACATCGGGGAGCTGGGCTGGGAGCCGGTGGTCTACCGCAACGACGCCATCGGTCTGGACGAGATCGAAAAAATGTCGCCGAGCCATATAGTCATCTCCCCAGGCCCCGGCACCCCGCTGGATGCCGGCATCTCCAACGATGTGGTGCGTCACTTCAGCGGCAAAACCCCTATCCTTGGCGTCTGTCTCGGGCATCAATGCATCGGTTATGTCAACGGCGGCGTGATCGTGAGAGCAGATCCCCCCATGCACGGCAAGACCTCTCTTATCCACCATGATGGCAGAACCATCTACTCCAGCCTGCCCAATCCCTTCCCCGGAGGGCGCTACCACTCGCTAATCATTGAGCCAAGCTCATTCTCAGACTGCCTGGAGGTCTCAGCGTGGACGGATGAGGGGATGATCATGGGGGTTCGCCACAAGGAATACGTGGTGGAGGGAATCCAGTTTCACCCCGAATCGATCCTGACCGATGTCGGGCATGACGTCCTCAGGAAATTCCTCAGCTTCTCTGAGCCGGTATGGAGCAAATAGTATACCTGAACGGCGCCCTACTCCCCCGAGGCCAGGCCAAAATCTCTCCTTTTGACCACGGCTTCCTCTACGGCTACGCGCTTTTTGAGACCATGCGTGCTTACTCGGGGTACATCTTTCGCTTCCAGAAGCATCTCGACCGCCTCGCGCGCTCAGCGGAACTCATTGGCTTGCCCCTGGGCACTTTCGACCTCGAAAAAGCCTGCTATGACACGCTGAGAGCCAATAACCTGGGTGATGCCCGCATCAGGTTGACCGTTTCCATGGGAGAAGGGGGAAACGCCCCCGACCCTCCACCCCACCCCAGGCCCACGGTGCTTGTCGTAGCCACAAGCTACACTCCTCCCTCTGGCGAGACGTATAGAAATGGCTTCAAGACGGTTGTGTCCTCGATACGGCAGAACAGCCAGTCTCCTCTTTCCCACCTGAAATCGGCCAACTACCTAAACAATATGCTCGCCAGAAAGGAGGCCAAGGTGGCGGGAGCCGATGAAGCCCTCCTGCTCAACGAGCGAGGCTTTCTTTGCGAGGGAAGCACCAGCAACGTCTTTCTGGTAACAGGAAACGGCCTTATCACGCCAGACGAAGAAAGCGGCTGCTTGCCCGGGGTCACGCGCCAGGCTGTTATAGAGCTGGCTTCAGAATTGGGTATAAGTGTTGTGCAGCGAGAAGTTCAGATAGAGGAGCTTCTACAAGCCGACGAAGCCTTCGTCACCAACTCCCTTCTGGAGCTTATGCCCCTTGTAGAGGTCGATGGCAAGCCTATCAGTGGAGCGAGTGAAGGAGAGAGAAGGGGCAAGGTAACCGAGAGACTGATGATAGGCTATGGAGAGCTGGTGGCGAGAGGAACAAAGCCCTTGCCATAGGTCAGAAACTCTCTTACCCGCTCCCAGATTAGCTCTTCGACTTGAATCGCAGGAAGCGAAGCATCAACCACCGTCCACCTTTCGGGATCAGCAGCAGCGATCCTTAGGTAGCCATCCCGCACCCTCTGGTGAAAGGTGTAATCCTCACGCTCGAAGCTGTCCCATTTCCGCCTTTTGCGACCCAGTCCTTCCTCTGCCTCCAAGTCCAGCAGCACCGTGAGGTCGGGCACCAGGGCGTCGGTAACAAAGTCGTTTAGTGAGTCGAGGAAGCTCAAATCCATCCCCCGCCCATAGCCTTGATAGGCAATTGTAGAGGCGGCAAAGCGGTCACAGATTACGATATAACCTCTTGCCAAAGCGGGGCGGATGACCTTAGTCACCAACTGACTTCGTGAAGCGAGGAAAAGAAATAGCTCGGTAGGTAGGGTAACCTCTCTGCCCCACTTGACCCAGCGGCGCAGCCTGTTGCCGAGCATAGTGCCCCCGGGCTCGTGGGTAAACACTACATTAAAGCCAAGTTTGCGAAGCCGGCTATTAAGCGCCTTAGCCTGTGTAGACTTTCCACTGCCCTCCCCTCCCTCGAAGACAATGAATGCGGGTTTTTTCATTTCAACCCCTGCTGAGGAAATGGGCTGAGCTCATCGCTGTGTGTGCCCATAATATGGTCCCAAACCCCGTCTGTCAAGCCTCCCTCGCGTTCTCTTGCCCATAAATGTTCCTCAATGAGAACCCTGCCAATAATGCTTGCGCCTTGATCGGTGAAATCGACATGAACAGATGCTCCCCCTACCGCCGATCTCCCCCTTCACCCGCGAGAATACGCACCCGGCGCCGTGGTGCCTTTCCCGTGCTCCTCGTGACCAGGTTGTATTTCTCCGCCAATTGATGCTGCAGGCGGCGAATGAAGGCATTTTGCGGGCTCAGCTCCACCGTTTGCCCGGAGCGCTTAATCTCCTCGATAGCCTCCTCCGTCTCCATAAGCGCCAGGGCCACAGAGTCTGAGTGCTCCTCAACCCGATAGATATTGGCCAGGCCTTGTTCCATTTGGGATGTCTTGTCGCTTCTAACGACGTATATGGGGATCCCCTTGAGCTCGGCATCCCTGAGGACTTGCGATTTCCTGCGGTAATGGCTCTTCGAGGTCATCAGCAGATCGGCTTCCTTAAGATCGCTGACCACATTTACGGGTAGTCTCATCCTGCTGATGCTCTCTTCCAGTCGAACCCGATTGATGCCAAATGGCAAGATGTTTTTGGGTCCGTCTCCCTTAGCTGCTTTCCCGGCAGCCGCCGGCTCGGGAGCGGCAAAGGGCAGCGCCTTTTCGCTCTTCACCTCCCCATCTTCGAACCAGCGCACCTCCAACGGGATAAGGTGTCCTCTTAAGGTGGCATCAACCACAGCAGCGACATCAGGATGAATGGCGACCCGCTCCCAGTTTTGAATCTCCACCACCACGCCAAAGGTCGGTGGCGCCTTGCGCTCCAGGATCGACTTCTGGGTTCCCCGTCGCCTTGCTTCCTCGTCGCCCAAGGTAACCGTCTGGATGCCGCCGATGAGGTCGGAAAGAGTGGGGTTCATCATCAGATTGTCCAGGGTATTGCCGTGCGCAGTACCCACAAGCTGCACCCCCCGTTCCGCGATGGTGCGTGCCGCCTGAGCTTCAAGCTCAGTGCCGATCTCATCAATTACTATTACTTCAGGCATGTGATTCTCCACCGCCTCGATCATCACCGCGTGCTGCCTAGCGGGAGTGGAGACCTGCATTCGTCGCGCACGTCCGATTGCGGGATGGGGGATATCGCCGTCGCCGCCAATCTCGTTTGATGTATCGACAATGATAACCCGCTTACCGAGGTCATCGGCGAGAACACGCGCCACCTCACGCAGCATGGTAGTCTTACCCACCCCAGGCCGTCCCAAAAGAAGGATGCTTTGCCCAGACTCGACCAAGTCCCTGATCAGAGCTATGGTGCCAAAGACAGCCCTCCCAACTCGACAGGAGAGCCCTAAGATTCGCCCCTCGCGATTGCGAATGGCCGAGATGCGATGAAGGGTGCGTTCGATGCCGGCACGGTTGTCGTCGCCAAACACGCCGATATGCCGCACCACGTACTCTATATCCTCTGGGGTCACCTCTTTGGAACTTAGAATCACCTCCCTACCAAGATAACGCGCCTCAGGCTGACGTCCCAGATCCATAACTGCCTCCAGGAACTCCCCGCGGTTCCCTAACTGGTTCAGCGGTTCGGAGATATAAGGAGGAAGCACCTCAAGGAGCGCATCCAAGTCATCAGTGATCACCTTCTGCATAATCTGCAACCACCCCCTAAGCTGACAAGGGCACAAGCTGTGGCTCGCGAACCCGCACCACGAGCTGTTTGCTCAAACAGCAATACTCCGCCGCCTGACGGAAGCCCCGCTCTTCGAGAATAGACCTCAACTGCTGCTGAAATTCAGGTACAAGGCAGTATATAGGATTTCTGCCGCTCAGGACAGACAAGCAGTAGTCCACGAGACGGCCTAACTCAGTTGACCCCAAATCAGTCACTATATCGAATTGCCCAGCCATCCCTTCAGGCCTGATTCGCAACCAGGCTGTAATCTCGCCTCCTTTTTCAAAGACTAACTCCCTAACAGCGACTCTATCCCTGCTCTGATGCCATTCCTCAAAGGTCATCCCCTCCACACTGCGGACCTGAAGGGGCGCCGTAGCGCTATATAGCCGAAACAGCCCATATTCGTCAGCGCTGAGCTTAGGCCTCGGGACAACCGGGGGTTCTGGTGGCTCCACCCATGGCTCCACCCGTGGCTCCTCCCCCAGGCAGTAGAGAAACTCGGTGAGGTACTGGCTGAAGCCAGCCTCTCTTGCCATGTCGACCTTGCCACTGTTGGACTCGATACGCAGGAAGAGTCGTCCTGCACCGACTTCATCAGCAGCAGAGCCCAGTCTCTCCAGCAGGCCAAGGCAGCACTCCTCGTGGCCTAGGGCCAGAAGGAGGCGCTCTACCTCCCAGGCGCTGGGCCCGCGGCAGCTCCGAAGACAGACCAGGCCCTGAATGAGCCCACGGCGAACATAAACGAAGCTACGGCGTTTGTCCCCTGAAACCAGACAGCCCTTGAGCAAAGGGAAGACTGACCCTAGTTCCCATGCCTTCTCGCTAAGCTTATCTCGCACCCTCGCTTCGTTGATCGGGGACTTGCCCAAGAACAGAAGCAGCGCAGCAACGTCAGCTAGACGAAGGGAACGAATCATCTCACTTAGTTAAAATCCCCCCTTCCCCCCTTTCCTAAAGAGGAGAAAGATATGAGCAATACAGTCCCCCCTTTCCTAAAGAGGAGAAAGATATGAGCAATACAATCCCCCTTTCCTAAAGGGGGATTTAGGGGGATTATAAATCCTCAAATACTTCTCCATCTGAAAACCTCAATACCTTTAAATAGAATTTCTATCATTCGTTGGTAGGCAACTGCCCATGAGGGTTTGCTTCGAGCTTACCGTCGACGATGGTCAAAAAGTAGTCATGGAACCGGAGGTCGGTTGTGAGCTCAGGGTGGAAGGCAGTGACCACCAGGTTTTTCTCCCTGGCAGCAACCGGGCGCCCATCGGGCAGACTGGCCAGTATCTCCACGCTCTTCCCCACCCTATCGATCCAAGGAGCGCGAATAAAAACGGCATGGAATGGAGATTGGCCCAACACCGGCACCTCGATGTCGGACTCAAAGCTGTCAACCTGACGGCCAAAGGCGTTGCGCCTCACCTCGATATGCATCGCGCCCAGGGGTTGTTGATCCAGCCCAAAAACCCTTTTCGCCAGCAGGATCATGCCGGCACAGGTGCCGAAAACAGGGAGGCCGTCGGCGATGAGCCTATTCACCTCGTCCACCAGGTGATACTCCCTCATCAGCTTGCCGATGGTAGTGCTCTCGCCGCCGGGCATCACCAGCCCGCCGAGCCCCTTGAGCTCAGCAGGTAAACGTACGGGGAACGCTTCCACCCCCAATCGGCGCAGGGCAGCGATATGCTCCACAAAGCTACCCTGCAACGCTAGAACGCCGACCTTTTTCATCAGGCCTCTCTACCAACCCCGGGGTGCAAGCAGTTCCTCCTCAGGGATTGTCCTCACATCCAGCCCCGGCATGGCCGCCCCCAGCCCCTTGGAGGCCTCGGCGATGACCCCCGCGTCCCTATAGTGGGTTGTAGCTTTAACGATAGCCTTGGCCACGGCTTCAGGGTTATCAGATTTAAATATGCCGGAGCCAACGAAGACACCGTCGGCCCCTAGCTGCATCATCAGCGCAGCATCGGCAGGAGTGGCCACGCCCCCAGCAGCGAAATTGACCACGGGCAATTTCCCGGTTCGGTGCACCTCCTGCACCAGCTCGAAAGGAGCACCCAGAGCCTTCGCCTCCGACATCAGCTCATCGGCAGGCATGCTCTGCAGCTTCCTAATACCATCCATCACTGCCCTTATGTGCCTGACTGCCTCGACAATGTTCCCCGTCCCCGCCTCCCCCTTGGTGCGGATCATCGCCGCCCCCTCACCAATCCTGCGCAGCGCCTCCCCAAGGTCGCGGCAGCCACAGATAAATGGAACCTTGAAGTCATGCTTATATATGTGATGGCTCTCATCAGCAGGGGTAAGAACCTCCGACTCATCGATGTAATCCACTCCCAGCTCCTCAAGCACTTGCGCTTCAACAAAGTGTCCAATGCGGCACTTGGCCATTACCGGTACACCCACCGTATCCATGATGGCCAGGATCACTGTGGGGTCTGCCATCCGGGCCACGCCCCCGGCAGCGCGAATGTCTGCCGGGACCCTCTCCAGTGCCATGACCGCACAAGCCCCCGCCTCCTCAGCTATCTTGGCCTGCTCCGGAGTGGTCACATCCATAATCACGCCGCCCTTCAACATCTGGGCGAGTCCTGTTTTGACTGTCCATGTGCCTTTCTCCATCCTGCCTCCTCCTCTCCGAGACTGAGAGCTGCTTATTTATGTTATGATGTTATATTCTACACTTGCCCTTCTCAATTGGCAAGCACGCCTATACCCCCGACTTCGAGCGGACCCGACTCAATTCGACCAAGCGATCCCGCTCGATAACCCCGACAACCCTGTCCCCGGACACCACTAGTAATAGGCCGATGCCCCCTTCCTGCATTCTCTCCAGTACAGTGAGCCCGTCGTCACCAGGATAGACCACCCCCAGCTCCTCTACCGGGGTCATAGTCTCAGCCACCGGGGTGATGTGCCAGCGTCGCTTCGGGACCAACTTTGTATCCTGCAGGGTGATGATCCCACTGACCCTACCCCACTCACCAACCAACAGACATCTATGCCCAGCAGGCAGAAGATACTCGCTAACCAACGTCTCAATGGTCAACTGCTCAGGCACCGTCTCGCAGTCGCCGGTCATCAGCTCCTGGGCAGTGAGACCCTGGAGACTATCACGCAGTACCGCCTGCCGATAGCTCGCCCGGGCGACAGCGAAGAGGAACCCCCCCACGAGGGCCAGCCACAGGCCATTAAACCAATAGACAAGGAGCCCGATGGCCAGCCCACTTAGGATGAGCAAGCAGCCCAAAGCCTGCCCGGTGAGGGTGGCAACGCGGGTCGCCTTCATGTAGCTTCCACTGCGCCACCATATGATGGAACGTAGCACCCTGCCCCCATCCATAGGGAATCCGGGCAACATATTGAATGCAGCCAGCGATAGATTGATCCAGCAAAGGCAAAAACTCATGGCAGCTAAGGGTTCCAAGGTGTTCCTGCTCAGCAGCCAAATAAGGCCAAAAACGCCGGCCAGCGCTACGCTTGAGAGAGGGCCTGCAACCGCCATAAGCAGCTCAGTGCTGGCTGCGCTTGCCTCTCGCGATATCCTGGCTGCACCACCAAAGATGAACAGGGTTATACTCCTCACCTCGATGCCCCTTCTAACAGCAACCACGCTGTGTGCCAGCTCATGGGCTACTAACGAGGCGAAGAAAAGCAAGCTGGTGCAAAGCGCGACAATCCAGTAGACCGGAGTCGACCAACCGGGATAGAGCCAGGGGAAAACGTACTGCCCCAGGGTAGCAGTTATCAGGAAGAAGATTATGAACCAGGAGTAGTTTATCCCAATGGGGATACCCATAATCCTGGCAAAATTGAAGGAGCTCTTCATAGGCTACCTGCCAACGGACGACCGTTCTGATGCCTATTTAACCATCAAATCAAAAAAGGCACAAGGCGGACTGAGGAAATACCATAATCTTGACCATGACGAACAGTTGAGGTATCACGACGGTATGATGGAGAGGTAGAGGGGGCTCTAACTGCTTTAAACGTCCAGATTCCTCACCTGTAGTGCGTGAGCCTGGATGAAGGCTTTACGGGGTGGGACCTCCTCCCCCATCAGCGTCTGGACGATCTCGTGGGCACGCACCGCATCCTCGATCTCGACCTGCAGCATGACACGCTTTTGGGGATCCATGGTAGTCTCCCAGAGTTGCTGCGGGTTCATCTCCCCCAGACCTTTGTAGCGCTGAACATCCACCCCCTTACCCCCCATCTTCGCCAGCAGGGCATCCTTTTCCTTATCTGTATAGACCCAGTGTTGCTCCTTGCCTTTCTTGACGCGATAAAGAGGGGGTTGGGCTATGAACAGGTGCCCGTTCTCCATGAGTTCCACCATGTGGCGGTAGAAAAAGGTGAGCAGCAGGGTACGGATGTGAGAGCCGTCAACGTCGGCGTCGGTCATGATGATCACGCGATGGTAGCGCAGCCTGGAGACATCGAACTCAGCGCCGTTGCCTGCCCCCACAGCGGTAATCAGAGCGCGGATCTCGTCGTGAGACAGCACTTTCTCCGGGCGAGCCTTTTCTACGTTCAAGATCTTGCCCTTAAGCGGCAATATCGCCTGAAAGCGCCGGTCCCTCCCCTGCTTCGCCGAACCACCGGCGGAGTCCCCTTCAACGATATATAGCTCACATCTGGCGGGATCCTTCTCCGAGCAGTCGGCAAGCTTGCCTGGTAGGGTAGAAGTATCGTACAGCCCTTTTCTAGTAACCAGATCGCGAGCCCTGCGCGCCGCCTCGCGGGCCCGGGCGGCTGTAAGGCACTTCTCAATAAGCCTCCTCCCCTCGGCGGGGTGTTCCTCAAGGTAGTACGCCAGGCCCTCAGCGAACACCGATTCCACCTGGCTCTTGACATCCAGGTTGCCCAGCCTGGCCTTGGTCTGCCCCTCGAACTGAGGATCGGTAAGCTTGACACTTATTATCGCCGTCAACCCCTCCCTGACATCATCGCCGGTGAAGTTGGCTTCACTTTCCTTGAGGAGCTTGTACTTTCGGGCATAGTCATTGAGGACGCGTGTAAGCGCCGAGCGAAACCCAGTGAGGTGGGTGCCGCCATCCGCGGTATTGATGCAATTGGCAAAGCTCAAGGCGGACTCGGTGAAGCCATCGTTATACTGAAGGGCAACCTCCACCGAGGTGCTATCGACCATCTTGGAGATGTAGACCGGCATTGGTTGCAGTACAGTCCGCTTGCGGTTGAGGTGACGCACAAAACTGACGATGCCGCCTTCAAAGTAGAGGGTCTTCTCCTCACCGGAGCGTTCGTCCCTAAACCAGATCTCCACCCCTTTATTCAAATACGCCATCTCGCGGAACGACTGCGCCAGCACATCGAAGCTATAGTCGATCTCGGCGAAAATCTCCTCATCGGCGAGAAAGCTCATCAGGGTGCCGCTGCCCTCGGCATTGCCGATCTTCTTGACCGGCTCCTTGGGGACACCGCGCTCATACTCCTGGCGGTAGAGCTTGCCGTCCCGCCTCACATCTACCCTCGCCCAGGAAGCAAGAGCGTTTACCACCGAGCCGCCGACGCCGTGCAACCCACCGGAAACCCTGTAGCTACCACTTCCGAATTTACCTCCGGCGTGAAGGGTGGTCATCACCGTCTCCAGGGCTGAGACGTTTGTAGTGGGATGGATTCCCACGGGGATGCCCCTGCCATTATCGGCTACGCTAACCACGCAATCCTCATGGATAATGACCTCGATCTTATCGCAGTAGCCTGCCATCGCTTCGTCGATGCTATTGTCCACGATCTCGTTGACAAGGTGATGAAGCCCCCGTCGATCGGTGCTGCCAATATACATGCTGGGCATCATACGCACCGCTTCAATACCGCCAAGCACCTGGATATCTGCAGCAGTATAGCTATTATTCTTCTCTTCCATTTATCTCCTGGCTTCCAGGCATGGATGCCACCAACATTGGGTTCACGTGTAATTCGGTATCCAAGAAGGGCCTTAACAAAGTGTGTCCAACAACAGCGCCTTTGGTCAAGGGAGAGAAGGACTTAGAAGGGATAATGAGTGTGTTACCATAGATGCTATTAAAGAGGTTAGCATAGACTAGCGTCCTACTAGCGTGCATAATCTATTCTATCATATTTTGACACCGATGTGAACTAGATGAACCAGGCAGGCCCACTTCTTTCCGAATTGACGCCATGCTTCTTTCGCAGACTCGTTATGGATTCATGCTTCCGCAGGAATGACAAGAGAAGACGCTCCATGGGCAGCCAATGTCATCCCCGCTTGCGCGGGGATCCAGAGTGGTGGGTTTCGCTGCGCTGCACCCACCCTACCATTCTACCGTCGATATTCCATTCTATGGAAAGGCAAGCTTGAAATCAGTGCAATTTGTTTTAGAACATCAACACTGATTGGCTATATGCCGCCTAAGAAGAAGGAACGCAGCGTAGCGTGTAAGCTCCATTTTTTCGTCGTCGTCAAGTTTTTCCTCAAGTTGTTTCAAATAGTCCTCAAGTTTCTTCGTTAGGAGGGTGGGCTCCATAATAGTATCTAGGAGAGGAAGTTGCGGCGAGTATTTATGTCTTAGAATTTCCTCTAGAGGCACGCGATATTTGTCTGCCAACTCTACTAATATATGATCACCTACTGACCTCTCCCCCGTTTCCATTTCAAAAAGATTGATATGAAATTCTGCTGCCACGTCTTTCTGCTTCAGCTTTCTACGTTTGCGCAAGCTCCTAAGGTATCTTCCAAATTCAACCCGCCGCTCCTTTCCAAAGTTGGTGCTTCGTTGGCTCATGACACTCACCCCACTGCCCAGACTGGTAGTGAAGAAGCTGAGATGCGAAACTCAATGTATCAGAAATATACAGATTTGTCAATTTTCCCTTATTCTTACGTTTTGTTATTGACAAATATTATACAATTATGTATAATATTGCTTAGTTTAGGATTGTTGTTACTTGAGCCTCTATAACAGATTTGTAGAAATCTAAGATAAGTCTGATAACTACAAGGGTCTATGCAGATGTAAGTAAGGGATGTATAATGGTAACCGTTTCAGCAGGGTTGGAGTTGGAATTGGATACAGAGGCAGCAGAAAGGCTTAGAGAAATAGCTTTCGAAGAGGGAGCTTTCCTTCAAAGCGATGCTCCAATCTTTCGTCTTGCCTCGGGTAAATTGAGCAATCACTACTTTGAAGGTAAGAAGATCACCCTCTCTTCCAAAGGTGCACACCACGTGGCCAGAATGGTACTCGATGAACTCTCGGAAATCGAAGTTGACGCTATTGGTGGCCCTGCCATAGGAGCTGCCCTCATGGTGCCTGCGGTAGCTGCCATTGCTGACGTTGAAGGCAAAGATCTTCCCACCTTCGTGGTAAGAGAGCAGGCCAAGGAGCATGGAACCCAGCGGAAGATCGAGGGGCACCTCAAGAAGGGCTGGAAAGTAGCGATAGTTGACGATGTCATTACCACCGGTGGCTCAGTATTCAAGGCAATAGAGGCGGTTGAAGAAGTAGGCTGTAAGGTAGTGAAAGTGATCGTACTCGTGGATCGGCATGAGGGAGGCAGCGACGAACTGCGCAGGCGCGGATACAATTTCCAGGCATTCTTGGGGCTGAAGCCTTCAGGTGAGGTAGTTATCGAGGAGCCAACAGAAGCTGCAAGCCGATAGTTTTCTCGCTTCTTGAATCTACAATCGTAGCTATTGTGACTCCAGGAACATTGGATTTGCAGGAGTAAATAGCAAGCTTCGATGTTAATAGGAGCTAAGCTGAATTGTGAGGCAATGTGATTATTTCTGCAAGCCGAAGAACAGATATCCCAGCTTTCTACAGCCAATGGCTTATGAACAGGATACAAGCTGGATTCTGTCTTGTACCTAATCCTTTCAACACGAAGCAGTCATCTCGTGTCTCTCTCAAACCTGAAGATGTCGACGTCATAGTATTCTGGTCAAAAAATCCTGCCCCACTTATTCCTAACCTAAACAAGTTAGATTACTTGGGATTCCGCTATTATTTTCATTTCACACTTAATGATTATCCTCATGCTCTGGAGCCTAGAGTGCCTAGTGTTGAGGAGAGGATAGGAACATTTCTGAAGCTGAGTGAGCGACTGGGGCCTATGCGCGTCATCTGGCGTTATGATCCAATTATCATCTCAAACATGACTTCTGTTGACTTCCATCGAGAGACATTCAGTAGGCTCTCAGACAGCCTAAGCGGTGCTACACATCGAGTTATGGTAAGCATATGCGATTTCTATGTAAAAACAGATAGGCGGCTTGCCACTCTACAACAGCAAGGTTATTCGTTTGACAAAGAAGCTGCTTATTCCAAAGACGTTGTGAATCTTCTCAAGGATATCGCAATAATTGCGACCAAGCACAATATGGAAGTCTACGCATGTGCTGAGGACTTGAATTTCAGTGACCTTGGGATACAACCTGGTATGTGCATCGATGCTAATTTGGTGAAGAAGATTTGGGGTCTATCAGTCTGCGCCACAAAGGACCCAACGCAGCGCGGGCACTGTAGATGTGTCGTCAGTAAAGATATTGGCATGAATGACACATGCATGCACGGATGCCCATACTGCTACGCAACAAGAAATAACGCACTGGCAGAACGCCGCTATTCTGAACATGATCCATATTCACCAGCAATTTGGGGACAGCCTGAGATAGCCACCGAATTGCTAAGAGAAAACAGTAAGCAAATTAGACTCCCTATCTAAAGGTGCTGGGATGCCAAAAGAGAAGACAGTGACTATAAATCTCACACCTCCTCCACTGCAAAGGCTTCTGGAATACGTGGTAGAAAAATATGGTGTCTTGCAAGAGAACTGCGGAATTCATGGCGGCGTGGCAAGTATAACAAGATGCTCCAAGTGCCACTGGGAAAGCTATGCCCCGGGGGGTAGTTACCAATATAGCTGCTACAACTATCGTTGTGTATATCTTATTCGATATCTTGCTACACAGGTAGTGCAGATAGCCGATTTAATAGCGGAACATGTACTCTCCTCGATTGATGAGCAACCATTGATATCTGCGTTCAGTTTTGGGGGCGGACCAGGGGTTGAAGCGCTAGCATTGATAGATCAATTGCGCAACTGTGATGGAGAATATGACCTCGCCTTTGTTAATGTAGATTATGAACAGTCTTGGAAACCTATCTATCGGGACCTGACTCAAACTCTTGTAAAATGGATCAACAACGTTAAGCTCGCCTCAAGATTCCTCACAATTGATGTGACAACAGATTTCAGCGGGGGCCGGAATAGTTCTGACGTCGTGTTTCTTTCTTGGATTCTCTCCGAGGTCAACAAAGATGATCAGCTTCGTGTCTTGAGAAAAGCCCACAAATTAGCTCGGGCAGATGGCTATATATTAATAATTGACCGCACTGAAGAAGATTTGTTTTCAAACATCTTTGATGCTCTTACTAAAATAAAGACTTACACCTTGATTGAATACAATCCGACGTATGAAAAGAACTGTGGCTTAGATTTTCCAGAAAGTAGCAGAGACTTTGGCCCAAAGTACACGTGCCGTGCTGCCTACCTAGTACTGAAGAAAGTATGAGGGAAAATTTAAAAATCAGACGATTAACATAACATTTTGCACGATGCTAGAGCAGCCTTTCATCGCTTTCCGAGGTCAATTCTCGCGCCCTCCTTACACATAAAGATTATGCTCCGCTATGTACCTTTCAACCGCCTCGGGAACCAGGTAGCGGATGGAAAGCCCCTCGGCAACCCGCCTTCTGATGTCGGTGGCGCTGATGTCGATCTGGGGGACGTCAACCACCATGATACGCTCAGAGGCACCGGGGATGCTGGATT
>Ga0209979_1001369_pt1 | contig 27068 bp, 24 predicted proteins | sample AnhtaG_FD_183114 | JGI IMG/M metagenome (GOLD analysis project Ga0209979, IMG submission 183114) | Deep subsurface microbial communities from Anholt, Denmark to uncover new lineages of life (NeLLi) - Anholt_01485 metaG (SPAdes) (version 2) | ecosystem: Environmental > Aquatic > Marine > Oceanic...
CTAGCTTGGCCTCTGGAGTAAAGACAATGCTAACTCGACGCCTCACCCCGGCGATTTCTGTTTCCGCCTCATCCCCGTCTATGGAAACAATCCTTACTGGTATTGCTAAACACATGGTTTCCCGTATTTTAGCCTAAGTTCACCTATAATACAAACCGAGGCCTTAAGCCAAAAAGACATCGCAATTGACGCTGGTTGGGTATTATGCTATTTTACGCAACATAGTTGATTTATGTAAGTATAAGTTAAATGCGAAGTGACTTGGTGAAGAAGGGAATCGAGCGGGCGCCTCACAGATCGCTGCTGCGGGCCGTAGGTTGCTCTTCAGATGACTGGGATAAGCCGTTTATTGGAGTAATCAATAGCTTTAGCGAGATTGTCCCCGGTCATATCCATCTGCAAACAATTGCCAAGGCGGTAAAAGAGGGTATCCGCAGTCGGGGCGGAGTGCCTTTTGAGGTCAATACCATAGCTGTTTGCGATGGTATCGCTATGAACCATCTGGGAATGAAATACAGCTTGCCCAGCCGAGAACTCATTGCTGACTCGGTTGAAATCCTGGCTCAGGCTCATGCCTTCGATGGCCTGGTATTTATCCCTAATTGCGACAAGGTCGTGCCCGGGATGCTGATGGCCGCAATCAGGCTTAATTTGCCCTCTGTCTTTGTGAGTGGTGGTCCCATGCTAGCCGGGAAGTTTGTCCAGGGAAACGCTGCCAGGTCTGTTGACCTTATAACAGTCTTTCAAGCTGTAGGCAAAGTAGCTAAAGGCAAGATGACCGAGGCTGAATTGCAGGAACTGGAGATGGTCGCCTGTCCTGGTTGTGGGAGCTGTGCTGGCATGTTCACCGCCAATACCATGAATTGTCTCAGCGAAGCCTTGGGGATGGCTTTGCCGGGTAACGGCACGATACCCGCGGTGGAAGAACGGCGGGTACAACTTGCCTATAAAGCCGGGCAGCAAATCATGGAAGCGCTGGCTAAAGATATTCGTCCTAAAGGCGTTATCACCAGAGATTCTCTTTACAATGCCTTTGCCGTGGACATGGCTCTGGGGGGCAGCACAAATTCCGTGTTGCATCTTGCTGCCATAGCGCATGAGGCTGGGATAGATTTTCCCCTGTCCCTGATAAACGAGATTAGCGACTCCGTTCCTCATATCTGCAAATTAAGCCCGGCCAGTGATTATCACATTCAGGACCTGGACTTAGCCGGTGGCATTCCTGCGATAATGCACGAACTGTCGGGGTTGCTGAAGCTTGAGGCAAAAACCATTTTAGGCAAGCCATTAGGCGAAATAGCAAAGGAAGCCAAAGTCAAAAATAGAGAGGTAATCCGCCCCCTGTCGCAACCGCATGCCACTACTGGTGGTATCAGCATATTATTTGGCAATCTGGCGCCTGATGGCAGCGTAGTGAAAAGCGCTGCAGTAGCTTCTGAGATGTTGGTTCATCGGGGTCCAGCGAGAGTTTTCAATAGTGAGGAGGAAGCTACAGCGGCGATAATGAAAGGCGAATTTAAGTCAGGTGAGGTAATCGTCATTCGCTATGAAGGCCCTAAGGGAGGGCCAGGAATGCGGGAGATGCTAGCCGCTACCTCCCTCCTCAGCGGTATGGATATGGATAAAAAGGTAGCTCTCATTACAGATGGACGCTTTTCCGGGGGCACACGAGGAGCAGCCATTGGGCATGTCTCTCCTGAGGCGGCAGAGAAAGGTCCGATAGCGGCTTTGAGGGATGGCGATATTATTAAGATAAACATACCTGACCACAAATTGGAAGTGGAATTAAGCCAAAAAGAGCTAAAACAACGGCTGGCTTTATTGCCTTCCTTTGAACCCAAGATTAAAACTGGCTATCTTAAGAGGTATAGTGATAAAGTAAGCTCGGCCAGCACTGGTGCGGTGTTTGCTGAATAAGGAGCTATTCTATGAAGAAAACTGGTGCTCAGATTCTCTGTGAGAGTTTAATTAAAGAAGGGGTAGAGGTTATTTTCGGCATTCTCGGTGGTGCTGTCTTACCGATATATGATACCTTCCCCCAATATCCTCAGCTCCGACATATATTAGTTCGCCACGAGCAGGGAGCGGCTCATGCCGCCGATGGCTATGCTCGAGTTACACATAAGGCGGGAGTGTGTATTGCTACTTCGGGGCCTGGAGCTACTAATCTGGTTACCGGCATTGCCTGCGCTTATATGGATTCTGCTCCCTTAGTAGCTATAACTGGACAGGTAGCCACACCTGTTATTGGCAAGGATGCCTTTCAGGAGACGGATATCACAGGTATTACCATTCCAATTGTCAAACATAACTATCTTGTTACCGATGTTGCTGAGCTGGCTAAAACGATTAAAGAGGCCTTCCACATTGCTCAGACGGGAAGGCCGGGACCTGTGCTTATTGACATACCGCGGGATGTCCAGCAAGAGCAAACGGACTTTGTTTATCCCGATAAGCTTGATTTGCCGGGCTACAGGGTTGTCTCTCGTGGGCACCCGGCTCAAATTAAGAAAGCAGCAAAGCTCATTAACGAAGCCGAGCAGCCTGTTATCATCGCTGGCAGGGGGATAATTATTTCCCAAGCCTACGATGAGTTTAAGGAATTTGCCGAGAAAGCACAATTACCAGTGGCTCACACTCTCCTTGGTCTAGGCTCTTTCTCTGGGAACCATATACTTGATCTTGGCATGATGGGGATGCATGGCACAGGTTGCGCCAATATGGCAGTGCAAAACGCCGACCTTCTCATCGCTATTGGCATGAGATTTGATGACCGGGCTACAGGAAATACCAGTGAGTTTGCTCCCAATGCCCGTGTCATTCACATTGATATCGACCCCGCAGAGATTGGAAAGAATATCCCCGCCGAGGTTCCGGTAGTTGGAGATGTAAAAAGCGTGCTCACAGCCCTGAATGAGGAGATTGAGAGAAGGGAGCATGTGGATTGGCTTTCCCAAATAGAACAGTGGAGGCATGAGTATCCGTCGCTAGAAATCAGGCAGAGCGATGAGCTATTGCCTCAATACATCGTTAACCAGATCTACGAAGCCACACAAGGGGATGCTTTAGTGGTTACCGGGGTGGGGCAGAATCAAATGTGGGCGGCACGATATTTCGTTTATACCAGGTTCAACAGCCTTATTTCTGCGGGAGGTTTGGGGCCCATGGGGTTCGAACTACCCGCGGCCATGGGGGTCAAAGTCGGTTGCCCCGAGGATGTGGTATGGTGTGTTGCCGGCGACGGCGGTTTTCAGATGACTATCCAGGAGTTAGCTACCCTGACACAGGAAAACATTGCTGTAAAAATAGCTATCATGAACAACGGGTATTTAGGCATGGTAAGACAATGGCAAGAACTGTTCTACGAGAGGCGCTACGTTGACACGAAGCTTTGGAATCCCGATTTTGTCAAAATTGCTGAAGCTTATGACATCCCTGGTCTTCGGGTGACACGAATAGAGGAGGTCATCCCGGCTATACAAAAGGCCATGGAGTACCCTGGAGCTTTTCTCATCGACTTTCTTATCGAGCCCGAAGAAAACGTCTATCCCATAGTGCCACCAGGGGAAAACCTGGCCAGATTTTTCGTGCCATCAAAGCCGGAAGTATTGGGAGAAAAATTCTAGGAATCAATTACAAAATGCCAATGACCAAAAGACGAAGGTTTTAAATTTAGAGATTGTAATTTGGAATTTATCTGTTGGGGGGCAAATTGACTAATACAAAACATACTTTAGTAGCTTTAGTGGAGGATAAACCGGGAGTGCTTAATCGAATAGCTAGTTTATTCCGAAGGCGCTCCTTTAATATTCAAAGTCTTGCTGTAGGTGGAAGTGAACATCCCGGCTTATCTCGCATGACCATTGTTGCTGTCGGTGATTCTGCTCAGATAGAGCAGGTGAGAAAGCAATTGGACAAGCTAATCAACGTGATTAAAGTCTCTGATATAACCGAAGGAAACATAGTGACCAGAGAATTGGCATTAATTAAGGTGAAGGCTACTGCCTCGACAAGAAGCGAGATTATGCAAATCGTTGGCATTTTCCGGGCTAATATAGTTGATGTTGCTCCAGGTTCACTGACAGTGGAGGTGACCGGTGACGAAGACAAGGTAAATTCTCTGCTCGGGCTCCTTAGTGATTTTGGTGTTAAGGAGGTTTCACGAACTGGCAGGATAGCCTTAACTCGCGGAAGCAGTTCTTAAATAACTGCCGATAGTTGATAGCTGACAACTGACAGCTGAAAGTTAATAGAGGAGGGATTATGGCTAAAATTTATTATGACAAGGATGCTAACTTGGATTTGCTCAAAGGGAAGACAATTGGCATTGTTGGCTTTGGGAGTCAGGGACATGCTCATGCCCAGAACCTGAGGGACAGCGGCTGCCAGGTCATCGTTGCCGAGTTACCAGGCACTGAAGTCTGGGAGGCAGCAAAGAAAGCTGGTTTTGAAGTGGCCACCGCCGCTGAAGTAGCCAAAAAGGCAAATATAATTGTTATGCTAGCTCCGGATACTGTGCAGCCCAGAATCTATCGGGAGTCAATTGAGAAGGAGATGGCTCGAGGCAAGACACTTATATTTGCTCATGGTTTTAGTATCCACTTTTCTCAAATCGTGCCTCCAGTTGAGGTCGATGTTAGCATGATAGCGCCTAAATGTCCGGGACATATGCTCAGAAGGCTTTATACTGAAGGTTCAGGACCTCCGGCCTTGGTGGCTATCCACCAGGATGCCTCGGGGAAAGCCAAAGACACAGCTCTGGCCTATGCCAAGGGGATTGGTTGCGCTAGAGCCGGGGTTCTGGAAACGACTTTTGCTGAAGAGACCGAGACCGACCTATTTGGCGAGCAAACGGTGCTTTGTGGCGGAGTCTCGTCCTTGATAAAGACTGGCTTTGAAACATTGATAGAGGCCGGCTATCAACCTGAGATCGCCTATTTCGAGGTTTGCCATGAGTTAAAGCTCATTGTTGACCTGATTTATCAAGGTGGTTTGAGTTATATGCGCTATTCGGTAAGCGATACAGCGGAGTATGGTGATTACACGCGGGGCCCACGGGTCATTGATGATTTGGTCAGGGAAGAAATGGAGCAAATCCTGGCAGAGATTCAGGATGGCAGCTTTGCCACAGAGTGGATTTTGGAAAACCAAGCCGGCCGGCCCAGCTTTAATGCTATGAAGCGTATGGAAGCAGAGCATCCCATCGAAGTTGTGGGCAAAAAGCTCAGGAGTATGATGCCCTGGCTGAAGGGCTAGGTATTATTAGAAAAACTTGCTACGACACACTACTGCAGGCTTTAAAAAATTTTTGTAAAACCTGGTAGTAACCTCCTGCGCACACGCTAGCACAATATAGTGCATTTTGGTCAGCGTTATCTTATAATATTGGAAAGAGACTGGGAGGTGTGGCGATGCTATATTGCCAATACTGCAAGAAGAAAATAGATGAAGATTTGGTGTTTTGCCCTGTATGTGGGGAGGTTTTAGTTGGGGAAGATACAGAATGGCAAGAGTTTCAGCTTCAGGAGGAAGTTGATGATGCGAAAGATAGGGCAAATATGTATATTATTTTGGCAATAGTTCTGGTAACGGTGGGAATGATGGGCGGTAGTATCCTTTTTATCTCACCGAATCTGCTTGGGCTTTTTGGAATTGTGTTTGTTTGCTTGGGCATTGGATGTACTGCGGCGGCTGATCGATATGAACGCAAAGCCAGGAATTTGAAGAAACAGCTCAGTCGGTGCAATTAATCTGAGGCTACATTAATAATACTGGCACCTGAATTTACAATATCTTCTAGTTAGTCCTCGCAGAGTATTCCTTGCACAAGTTTCCTTGAATTACGCTTTACTGAGCCGGGTGACCTTGGTTTAGTCTTAGATTTAAAAAAGCCGGCCTGTGGTGGGGGTAATTGGGATAGTATTGCTGGGGCCCTAAAAATAAAACCTTCTCTTTCAGTTCAGCGATAAGGTCAGCTGGGGTCCATTCATTTTGCGCTACCTAGCCTCGCGATTAGTTCATTAAGGCAAAGTGCGCCTTAGTTCAAACACAACCGGGTTTGCTGGGTCAGGACAGGCAACCGTAGTCTTGTTTCGGTCTTGTTCCCAGGGGAACGAACCGCCGAATTGCAGGACCTGAGCAAAAGGAAAAAGGGAGTAAAAAGCCCATGAGCAAAGGTTAGGCGGAGTCTGTTGTCCGATGATAAACTCATCACCAGCCTTGTGTTGAGCTGCGCAAGTCCCCTTCTGTGATATTACCTTAGCTATCACATCAGACATCTCAACCTCCTAGTTCACTATCGATTGGATTAATACCTATTACCTCCATTTCTGGTTAGGTCGACCTGGGTTGTCTATATAATATATTATGGTATGGCTCAGTACAAACGAGTGACTGATGTACAGGATGTGCGTCGTCAGGGAGAATTATACAGGCTGGAACCTATGTTCCAGCCTGTATCGATGAAAAGCGTTGAAGACAAATACAAAATCGCCTTTTCAGCTAGTGTTGGACTGACTACATAGTCATTTATCTCGAATACAGATTGGTCTAAAGAGACAACGGCCTTATTGAGTGTAGTTTCAATCGTCCATACCAATTCTCTTTGTTTTGCCGGCGTGCTCACCAAGCTTAATAAACATGAGTAAAGAGCCCGGAGGACTCCCACTGAAGATGCCCATGTGACAATGCTATAATCATGAAGTTTAGGGCGATGGAGATTGCTCTAGCAAAAATAAGAAGGGAGGCAGGGATTTGAGCTTCAAAGTAGTTGTTACCTTTTATGTGCCTGGGGTAGTCCCCACCTACGATGAGCTCTTGACCAAGTTAGGGGCAGAAGTGGAAAAGACTTTCTGTACTACTGAGGAGGAACTTATCTCCGCCTGTTCTGAAGCTGACGCTGTCATAGCAGTGGGAATAAGGATAACGCCCAGCTATGTCTTTAGTCCCAAAGTAATCGAGAATCTGAACAAATGCCGACTGATTGCCCTTACGAGTATAGGTTATGACAATGTAGACATAGCCACAGCTACAGAAAAAGGTGTTTGTGTTGCCAATGTCCCCTATTATTGCTTGGAGGAGGTCTCAGACCACACTATGGCACTTATTCTCGCCTGCGCCAGAAAGTTTTATCAACTACTTCCTGACATTAAGAGTGGGAAATGGAGTACCCAGACAGAGTACTTGAACGCCTTGAAGCCATTACATCGGCTATCTGGGCAAACCTTAGGGCTTATTGGCTTTGGCAATATCTCTCGTACCCTTGTCCCAAAAGCCAAAGCTTTTGGCTTCAGAATTATTGCCTATGCCCCCCATGTGCCTGACATCCTGTTTAAGACATTTAAAGTGAAATCGGTAGAGCTCGACCAATTGCTTAAAGAGTCGGGCTTTGTTTCCATGCATACCGCTCTCACTCCAGAAACCAAGCACATGATGGGGCTTCAGCAATTTAAGAAGATGAAGCCCACCGCTTATTTCATTAACACAGCCAGGGGAGAACTCGTGGATGAAAGGGCTCTTTATACTGCCCTTTCAGAGGGACTAATTGCCGGTGCTGGGCTAGACGTATTAGATCCAGAGCCTCCTAGCCCCGATAATCCCTTGCTCAAGCTTAATAATGTTCTCATTACCGGTCATTTTGCTTACTATTCCGAGGAGTCCCGTGAAGAGTTATTTATGTGGCCCTGGGAAGAGGTAGCCAGAGTATTGCAAGGGGAATGGCCTCACGGCTTGGTTAATCCACAGGTCAAGGAGAGATTTAGGGTTAAGTGGGGCGCTCACCCCAAGTAAGCAAAGCTCATTATGGCTGAGATGGCTTTGACAAGGTGGTAAGGCGATAGCTCGTAGTGCCTTCACACTACAAATATTTCTTAGGAGGAATAGTCAATGTATGGCATAAAGTCTATGGGTTATGGCTCTGTCCAATAGGAGTTTAGGCCCTTGTTTGATAATTATGCTTGTGCCGCGTGCTTTGAGAAATTTATCACACCCCCTTGACAAAGTTTTGGGAGTATGTTAACATTATAGTGCCCCGAGTAATTGAACAAGAACTTGGCGAGGTGGAACCGACCGCCGAGTAAGTGGAAGCTGAAAGGTGCTGGGAGGTAAAATGTCCAGCGCAAGGTAGGTGGAAGCAGAAAGGAGGGTGGGTGGAGAGCCAAGGAAAGGGAGGTTACTTGGGGCATTCTTTTAGCCCCAGTTTTTGTTTTTATTGTTATACGAGCTATAGGTATTGCCACAGAAAAAGAGAGCTAGGTTGGGGTTGGTTATCGCATCTCCGTGCCTTTGATTAGCTCGGGGTGAAGGATGCCAATAAAGGGCAAATTACGGTATTCTCCCTTGTAATCTAATCCATAACCTACTACGAACTCATCGGGAACCTCAAAACCCACGTAATCAAGAGGAACATTTATCAATCGACGTGCTCTCTTATCAAGCAAGGTACAAACGCGAAGACTAGCAGGATTGTGAGCAGAGAGATGACTGAGAATGTAATTCAGTGTCATGCCAGTATCTACAATGTCTTCAACCATCAGTACATGCTGACCCGTTATGCTGCTATCGAGGTCTCTGGTTATCTTGACTACCTGACCATCATCACCATAGTATGAGATAGCCATAAAGTCCAGGGTAACTGGAAGGGAAAGGTGCTGCATCAGGTCAGCCATAAAGCAAACAACGCCCTTCAAGATGCCTATTAGCACTAATCGCTGACCAGTATAATCGCGCGAAATGCGTCTGGCTAGGGTACTTATCCTTCGTTGAATTTTGGCGTGGCTGTACAAAACTCGATCGATCCCCTCTACTTTAGCTTCGCCTAGAGGACCATAACCATATTTGGCTAACAGCTTGAGAAAGTCATTTTTGTTCAGAAGTCTGATATTGACTTCAGGGTAAAGTTCTCTGAGCTGGCGCAGCTTGCGATTCTTCTCGGTTACCAGATTTTGTTTTAATGTAGTGAGTTCGACATAAAGGTCTAGCTCGGGCAAATAAAAATCGGGAGTGAGCATCTCTGCTATCTTGTCGCCTTCCCATCTAAGAGGAAAGGAACGAGGCTCATAAAGCCATTCAATGCAGTAGAAGTCTAAAAGTTTGGCGAAATCCTCCTCGCTGGGGTGAGCAAAACTAGTTGACTTCAGCGTAGTAGGCAATGGAGATACTTGAGACGATTTTCTTCGTCTCTCATTTGCTTTATAGTCTTGCTCTAACAATTGGTGAAGCTCTTCTCTCTCAAAGACGACGGCGCAAATATCAGCAACACTGAGGAGGAAGCTTTTATCGGCTTCGGAGAATTGGCGAGGCTCGCGAGTGTAAATTCGAATCTCTCCGATAGCCTCTCCTTTCCCAAGTACAGGAACCCCAAGTACGGAAGATATTCCTTGCGCTAGTGCTATTTGGGGATATTGAACTCTTTCGTCTTTAGCAGCATCGGCAATAAATACCACCTTACCCTCAAGGATATCCGGAAGGCTTTTACGGGCATCAAGAGGGCCTTTTTTCAGGTAAAGGTCGCTCAACCCATACGCGCCTACAGTGATCAAATATTCCTTTTGGGGATTGAGGGATAAAATGCGGCAGCCATTTGCCTGCATTGCTTTGGCAGTGCTTTTAGCTACGGAATTGCAAATCCTCCTTAAACTAAGAGCCGAATTGGCAACTTTAGTTATCCGCTTGAGAGCTGAATAATAACTACCTCTCGTTCTACCCATTTTTCTTGTACTCTATCCACATTTAGTAAAGCCACAGGCGAGGCAAATGTTGCAGCCCTCCTGGTAAATCAAAGGACCACCACAATCGGGGCATTGCCCGGCCCAACTTTTAACCATCTCAGGATTTTGGGAAGGCGTATTTGGATTAGCGGTCTTTTCCTTAGTGGCGGTCTTTTCTCTAATGTACTTCTCCAGCACGCTAGCGATAGCATCGGCACAGGACAAAATAGCATGTCCCTGCTCCCAGGCGATAGAAGGGCATCTGATGCCGCGTAGTTGCTTTACAATAGAATCTATATCTATTCCAGACCTTAGAGCCAGGGATGTTAGGCGGCTAATAGCCTCAAGCTGCGCAGCCGCACAACCTCCGGCCTTTCCTAATGTGGAGAAGACTTCGGATATTCCCTGACTATCAAAATTTACTGTTACATAAATGTAACCGCACCCGGTGTTTACCCTTTCAGTTACACCCGTGGTAGCTTTAGGCCTTTTTCTGGGAGCTAGCTTGCCTTCAGCCCTTTTTACCCCCTCACCTACAGTGAGAACCTGACTCTCTCGGCTCCTGTCTCGGTAAATAGTTATCCCCTTCAAGCCTTCCTGGTAAGCCAGCTTATACACTTTGGCTACATCCTCGGGTGTCGCCTCGTGAGGGAAATTGACTGTCTTGGATACAGCACTATCAGTAAATTTTTGGAAGGCTGCCTGCATCTTAACGTGCCACTCAGGAGATATGTCGTGGGCAGTGATAAAAAGTCTTTTTAGCTGTTCAGGAACTTCTTCTATGTCCTTTAACCTCTTTCCTTCAGCTAGCTGCTTCATTAAATCCGGGGAATAGAACCCTCCCTTTTTGGCTGCCTCCTCAAAATAAGGATTCACCTCTATAAATTCTTCTCCTTCCAGGATATGACGCACATAGCTTAAAGCGAACAATGGTTCAATGCCACTGGAGCAGTTAGCGATTATGCTCAAGCTGCCAGTAGGAGCAATGGTAGTCCGGGAGGCATTTCGAAAGCGAGGACCATCGGGCATGTCATAAATGCTTCCCTGGAAAGCAGGAAAAACTCCCCTTTCTTGAGCTAGCTCTATAGAGGCTTTATCCGCCTCTTCAGATATGAAATGGGCACTTTCCTCAGCCATAACAAGCCCTTGTTCACTATCATAAGGAATGCCAAGCTGAATCAGCATGTCAGCAAAACCCATCACCCCCAGACCTATTTTCCTGGTAGTTTTTGTCATCTCCGCAATCTCTGGCAGGGGAAATTGGTTGACTTCGATAACATTATCAAGGAAGCGGACTGCCAGCTTGACTGTTTGTGATAGCTTGTCATAGTCAATGTATGGCTGGCCATCTTTATACGCCACCATCTTGGACAAATTTATGGAGCCTAAATTACAGGACTCAAAGGGAAGCAGAGGTTGTTCTCCACAGGGATTGGTGCTTTCTATTTTGCCCAATTTAGGCGTGGGGTTATGCCTGTTTATCTCGTCAATAAACACAACGCCCGGGTCGCCGGTGCGCCAAGCCATGTCAACTATTTTCTTAAATACCTCTTTGGCACTAAGCTTATCTGTCACCTCTCCAGTTCGCAGGTTCATCAAATTGTAATCGGTGCCTTTTCCCACCGCTTTCATAAACGCATCGGTCACAGCTACAGAAAGGTTAAAATTGGTTAGAGCTTCCGGGTCCTCTTTAGCCTCGATGAATTTCAAGATGTTAGGATGCTCAACATTGAGTATTGCCATATTGGCTCCGCGGCGCATGCCACCTTGCTTTATGACATCAGTGGTGGCATCAAAGACTCGCATGAAAGAAACAGGGCCGCTAGCAATGCCACCTGTAGAACCCACTCTATCCCTTTCCGGTCTAAGTCGAGAAAAGGAAAAGCCGGTACCTCCACCACTTTTATGAATCAAGGCAGTATATTTAACCGCATCAAAAATAGACTCCATAGAATCCTCAATAGGTAAAACAAAGCAAGCTGATAATTGTCCTAGTTCGTGACCAGCATTCATTAATGTAGGTGAGTTAGGTAGAAACTCTAGGTTTTCCATTAATTGATAAAAAGCCTCTTCATAAATAGAGACATCCGCCTTGGGATTGTAGATAAGCTCGGCTGAAGCAATGTGCCTGGCGACGCGGCGAAATAGCTCTTGTGGGGTCTCAATAACCCTCCCCTCTCCATCCTTCGTCAGATATCTCCTTTCCAGAACCCGTAAGGCATTATCGCTAAGTTTGATTCCGGAAATGACTTGACTTCTGGCCTGAGGAGAAAATTCATCTGCAGTTAGAATCTCCTTAACCAGTGCCTGAATTTGCGAAGGGGACACAGGCTGTTTGGTTTGACGGGGAACAAATTCCTCCATGCCTGGGAAGGGTTGAGCTACCCCTAAGCGCTGGCTCACTTGCTCTGTAAACTTCTCCAGCAATTTCCTATCGCTTATACCCATAGACTCGGCAGCGGCGAAAACAGCTCGAGCTACTCTATCTCGACCAATAGCTTTTTGGTTCTCTTTCCGACGGGTTTTGGGCATTTTATCTCCTCTTGCGACCAGCTGGGGAATTCACCGCCTCAGAAGAGGGCAGCGGTAGCTGGTTTGCTGGCGTTAGCTCTCTTCGTATCGCCAAGCTATCCACTTCTTGTTTTAAAGCGCCGATATCGGCAAATTCCCGGTAAACACTGGCAAAACGAATGTAAGCGATGTGGTCTAGTTTTTTTAATCCTTCCATGACCAAATCACCAATATAGGAACTGGAGACCTCGCTTTTGCCCACCTTGTAAAGCTCAGCCTCGATGGTGTCCATAAATTTATCGATGGCGCCTGTAGGAAGGGGGCGTTTCTCACAAGCTTTGCGAATACCCAAGGAGAGCTTATCCCGGCTGAATTCCTCACGTCGTCCATCCTTCTTAATAACGAAGATATCATGTGGCTGTATCCGCTCGTAAGTAGTGAAGCGAGCATTGCAGGCGAGGCATTTCCTTCGGCGTCTCACCACTTCGTCTAGACTCCGAGAATCTATCACCCTTGATTCCTGACCGCCGCAGTAAGGACAGTTCACAAGTTTCTCCTAGGAATTGTGGTATGGAAACATTTTACCACTAAATGTAGTAAAATGCAATACCTCCGCGAAAAAAATAGGCTCGGTGATGGACAATTCCAGGAAAATATGCTAGGTTTGAATTCACATAGGACCAACGTGATTAAAGTTACACTGTGTTCGTGGTCAATATCGTGAGAAGGATTTTAAAGAACATTGTTCGAGGAAATCTTACCAGGTCTTTATAGAATTAAGGTTCCTCTCCCCGGAAGTCCTCTAAAAGCCACCAACTCTTATGTTATAAAGGGGACGGAGCGGCCTTTAATTATTGATACTGGATGGAATCGAGAGGACTGCATGACGGCACTAGTTTCCGGATTAAAGGAATGTGGAGTGGACTTCAGACAAGCTGATTTCTTCATCACGCATATGCATGCAGACCACGCAGGTTTAGTGTCAGCTCTGGCCGGGGAAGGGGCGAGAATCTACTTTGGCCGGGCAGATGCGGAAATTATGAGGTCTACTGCGCCTGAGCATTGGGAGAAGCAGCTTAATTTCGCTCGTAAATGCGGCTTTCCTGGAGAGGAGCTTGAAAAGGCTATCAGAAGCCACCCCGGCCGCAGATATAGCCCGAATACTTCCTTGAACTTGTGTGTCTCAAAAGATGGAGATACGATAAGCATCGGGGATTACCTGTTTAAATGTATTGAAACCCCCGGGCACACTGAAGGTCACATTTGTCTTTACGAGCCCAGCAAGAAAATATTCATATGTGGTGACCATATCCTTGTCGATATAACTCCGAATATCACCCTCTCCTCCGAAGAGCGGAATTCATTAAAAGAATATCTGATGAGCCTGGACAAGGTTTATGATTTGGATGTTGAACTTGTATTGCCTGGTCATAGAAGTATCTTCAGGGATCAAAAAGAGAGAATTCGAGAACTGAAGCAGCACCACCAGACAAGGCTCAAGGAGGTCATCTCTATTCTGGGAAAAGGTAAGCAAAACGTCTTCCAGGTCGCATCGCAAATGACCTGGGATATAAGTTACAAGTCCTGGGATTTATTTCCCCCGGCGCAAAAGTGGTTTGCCTTTGGAGAAGCTATGGCTCACCTGAAATATCTTGAGGAGGAAGGGAAGGTGGGGAGAGAAACGGAAGGGCAGGGGATAGTGTTTTTCACGGGGGTATCAAATGGCTGAAGCAAAAGTTGGCGTCATTGGCGGAAGCGGGCTTTATAACATGGAGGGGATGACAGAAGTGGAGAAAGTAAAGGTAAGCACGCCCTTTGGCGAGCCCAGCAATGCTATCATCTTGGGCAATCTGGAAGGAGTAAGGGTTGCCTTTCTTCCCAGACATGGCGAGGGACATCGAATAGGCCCCAGTGAGTTACCGGCGAAAGCCAATATCTATGCCTTGAAATCTCTGGGGGTGGAAAAGATTGTCTCTGTAAGCGCTGTGGGCAGCCTCAAGGAGGAAATAGAACCTCTGGACGTAGTCATTCCTGACCAACTAATAGACTGTACCAGAGGAAGAGCAAGCACCTTCTTTACAGATGGGATAGTGGGGCATGTCTCTCTCGCTGAACCTTTCTGTCCTGTCTTGAGTCAACTCTCGTTTGAGGCAAGCACTAAGGTTGGGGCTAAGGTGCATAAAGGTGGTACTTATCTAGTCATGGAAGGTCCACAGTTCTCCACCAAGGCTGAGTCGCAGCTTTACCGCTCTTGGGGTGCTGATGTTATTGCAATGACAGCTTTGCCTGAAGCTAAGTTAGCCAGAGAAGCGGAAATATGCTATGCCATAATTGCCCTTGTCACCGATTATGATTGCTGGCATCCGAGTTGCGAATCGGTGACTACGGAGATGATTTTAACCAACCTGCGGAAGGGTATTGATACTGTCAAGAGCATCCTGAAATTACTACTACCTTCAATACCACAGAAGCGAAATTGTGCCTGTGCTAGCGCCCTTAAAGATGCCATAGCCACTGAGAAAAAGTACATACCAGATAAGGTAAAAGAGGAGCTAGAGTTGCTCCTGAGAGGATATTTAAGTTAAGAAGCCATTTGTGAAACTGGGCGTAGCTGATAATCTGACAAACAACACCTAAAAATGACTTGGTTAAAATAGTATGTGCGTCAATATAGGTTTTACAGCTTAGGGAGAAAGGAATATAATATAAATGTAGCTAAGGAGGTTGGGTTACATGCGTAAAGTAGCAACCGTGAAAGCTATTTATGACTCAGATTTGGAGCAACTGCTTACAAACCTTGGTATGCTGGACGAGCTTATAGCGGGAGAATTGAGGTGCGCAGTCTGCGAGTGCCAAGTGGATCTAGACAATCTAGCAACAATCTTCCCGAATGGTGATGAGATCGGAGTGTCTTGCGATAACCCTAGATGTGTTCGAACAATTACAACTCGTGGAGCGACAAAACTGAGTGGCTGATGTTTTAATCTGGCTCTCTCAATATGGCGGGTGGGGATTACTTGCCATCGTAGTAATCCTCATCCTTGTTTTTTATGATAAGCTTCAGAGACCGATTTCAAAACTTTACGACCTTCTTTCTTGGGCTGGAGCAAGTTGGCGAAGGAGAGCTGTAAAGGCAGATGTCCAAAGCAATATAAATTCTTTCAGCCAATCTATGGACAAGGAAGTCTCAAACATAATGCCCTACAACATGAAATTGCAGTTTGTGAGTGGGATGGATAGGGCAGAACTGCTACGAGAGAAGAATCTAGTGATAGTGCGAATCCGTGATAGGAGGCACGATGATAAAAATTTTGTGCACGCGATGCTTACCTTCTGCCCCGTGGGCGTGTTACCAGCATCAAGACCATACTTGGACGACTTACTAAGCGATGCAATAGACTTCACAGTCACACGAAAGTTTTTGAATGTAATTCAATATCAAGGCGCCCTTAATTACTTGTATAAAGAAGTTATAGAACCTGAGGCTGTGGAAAAACGCGAATTAGATAAGCTTTGCACCATTTTGGATCGCCTCGATGAACAAGGGCTATTCACAAAGGTGATTTTACGAGAACTTAGAGACTTTGCAGTGAAGGTTGGGAGTCGATATCCAACAGAAGCACATAAGAATGAGACAAAACAGTTTGTGGAATACATGGATGTTATAGCTAAACGCCAACCCGGGGAGAAATGTGAGACGGACTTTATTGGTAATTACATATCAATGACATTGGTGATGGTGGGAACAGCTGACACCCTAGCCGCTAAAGGTATTGTAGGCTATTTGCAAGCTATTCAGTGGTCCAAGGGCAAGAACATAGAAAGAGTTTATATCACAGCAAGAGACAAATATATTCCTGATGCAGAGAGAACAGCCTATTTAGCCCAGAAACAAGGATTAGGGAGAATTGTAGGAAAGCCTAAAACATATGATGCCACTGATTCTTTGGGCCAGCGACGAGAACATATCCTTATAGAGCTGCAGCTAGTTGTCTCCCCTTTTGCGCCACCAAAACAAGGACAGCTTTTAGAAGAGTGACACTGCGTAATTTGACAGACGCTTTCAAATACAAAATTGGCGTTTTGCAGTTGCCTTAAAAAGGGAAAATGTCAGCTAACTTTGAGTTTGGATGTTTGCCCACTGCTATCGGCAGCATGCCTCACACGAATTCTGGCGAGGCTTGTTCCATTATTATGAAATGTCTTCCTGACATTCCTGTCTGGCCACAATTACCGCAGCGCTCTCCCAGGGAAAACATGGTTATCCAATTCAGCGAAGGTTTCCCAGGGATAGTCATAAATGGGGACAAAATTCACATCGAGCCATCGGCTAATTTTGAGAGCGAGCTGGAGCAAATCTATATTGATTGTGAGCAGGGTAATGCCCATAAATATGGCATTTCGACCGAATATGCTGCCGGGCTTTATGCTTTCCTCTCCAAAGCAACAGGCAGTAAAATAGTCAAGGGCCAGGTAACAGGTCCTGTCACCTGGGGATTGAGGGTTACCAGTCAGGATGGTCTGGGCATCCTCTATGATGAGACTTTAGCCGAAACCGCGGCTAAGTTTCTGCGCCTAAAAGCTTCGTGGCAGGAAAATATCTTGAGGGAAATATCGCCTAATACCATTATGTTTGTTGACGAGCCCTATTTAGTTTCTTTAGGCTCGGTGTTTACTCCTATTCCTGAAGAAAAAGTGCCTGTTCTGCTAGAAGAGGTGTTCAAGGGAATTAAAGGGATAAAGGGATTGCACTGCTGCGGAAACACTAACTGGGCAGTTCTTCTGGACACCAAAATCGATATTCTCAGCTTTGACGCCTATAACTATGCCTCTTCTCTAAGCACTCACGCCGATAAAGTGAAATCCTTTCTTGAGCATGGTGGCAGCATTGCCTGGGGGATAGTTCCGAATGAAGAAGAGGCTTTAGCTAAAGAATCCTTGCCAAGTCTTCGTGACCGTCTGGAAGAAGCTATAGCTCCATTCACCAGGGATGGTGTTAAGTTCAAGCAGATTATAGCTCAGGGGCTGGTAACTCCTTCTTGTGGCCTGGAAAGCTTATTGCCTGAAGCGGCGTCCCTAGCCCTGGAATTAACAGCCAAGTTGTCCCATGACTTAAGAAGTCGATATGTGGCGTGACCTGCGAAATAACTGCTCTTCAGGTTGTATCCCTTTATTCTGAGGAATCTCTTTCCAAAGCTCTTATTTTATTCACCCTTTGTACGTGTCTGCCGCCTTCAAAATCCGTGGCTAAGAAAGTTTTGACGATTTCCAAAGCTGACTCGGTGTCTATATACTCCCCCCTGAGGCACAGAACGTTGGCATCGTTGTGCTGACGAGCTCGTTGTGTTGCAAATACATCACAGCATAAAGCTGCCCTTACACCCTTTATTTTGTTGGCAGCTATGCTCATGCCTATGCCGGTGTTGCATATTAGAATGCCCTGGTCAAAATTGCCCGAAGCCACTGCCTCCCCGACTTTCTGGGCGATGTCAGGATAATCCACAGATTCAGTACTGTAGCAACCAAAATCTTGATAGCTATAACCTGCGTTTTGCAGGAAGGGCATAATTAGCTCCTTTAAAGCAAAGCCGCGGTGGTCACAGCCTATAGCAATGCGCTTCACTATTTACCTCCGAGTAGTCCTTATAAGCTTTGTCAATCTCATCTGAGGGTATGATGCCCTGACGCAAGATTATCGGCGATTCACGGGTAATATCCACTACTGTGGATTCCTTGCCGCCGGGACATTTGCCTCCATTGATAATAAAGTCGATTTTTCCTCCCAGTTGTTGTCCAACTTCCTCGGCAGTTAAGGCAGCCGGTTGGTCACTAATATTAGCGCTGGTTCCGATTATGGGATTCCCCAGGTGTTGAATGAGAGCCAGACAAACAGGGTGATTAGGAACGCGTACTGCCATGGTGGGTCCTGAGGCTAGATAGACAGGCACCGAATCTGTTTTTGATAAAACCAGCGTTAACCCGCCGGGCCAAAACCGCCTTGCCAAAAACCAGGCAATTGCTGGTATTGGCTTGGCCAGAGTAGTCAATTGCTCCACATCAGCGATAAGTAAGGGGAGTTGCCGATGCTTGGGTCGGTTTTTTATCTCATAAATCCTTTCCACGGCCGTGGAATTGAAGGCGTCAGCCCCCAGGCCATAGACCGTATCGGTGGGGAAGGCAATCACGCCACCCTTTTGGAGGATTTTAACCCCTTTCTCGATTTCTCGTTGTAAAATACCCATCGTTTTCTGACGTTAGTATAGCATGGTGGCGTTCGGGGTAGAAATTTGTCCTTTCCATATTCAAGAGCGCGGGAAGGCTTTAACCACAAGTGAGTGGCCTTGCCAGGTGGGAAAAGGATTAGCCCCTCTCGGGTTGATAATAGTTCAGGACAGTGATAAGCTAAATGTATTCACCACCGTAAGTCTGCAATGAAAAAGAAGTCAGAAAGCCACAGAATTGCTGCCAGCGATGATATCGAAGTCTCCACTTATCTGGGGCTAGCCAAAGAGTTACGCGGCGAGCAACCTATAGTTGAGCCTAAGCTACCACCAAGCGAGCGTGAAACTATAGTCGTGCTCGACTTTGGGTCTCAATACAGCATGCTCATTGCCAGACGGGTACGGGAATGCCATGTCTACTGTGAACTTGTGCCTCATGACACGCCCTGGGAGAAAATAGCTTCCCTTAACCCACGAGGATTTATCCTCTCGGGAGGTCCAGCTAGCGTTTATGATTCTGGGGCTCCCCTGCCTTTACCATATATTTATGAAAGTCGTCTACCTGTGATGGGCATTTGCTACGGGACGCAGGCTATCGTTTACCACTTGGGTGGTCAGGTAACTGGGGGAACAAAGCGCGAATATGGGCACACAATCCTGCACATAAGTGCTGAAGACTGCTCCCTTTTTGCTGGCCTTCCTTCTTCTCTCCCAGTGTGGATGAGTCATGGTGACCAAGTAATGGAGATGCCGCCTGGCTTCAAGACCCTGGCTTACACTGAAAATTCGCCGTTCGCTGTTATAGGTAACGATAGCGGCATTTACGGACTACAGTTTCACCCTGAAGTGGTTCACACACCTCAAGGGGAAACCATATTTCAGAATTTTGTACTTCAAATATGCGGATGCCAGGGCAACTGGACATCAGCTAATTTCATAGCTGAGAGCGTAGATAAAATTAAGGAGCAAGTAGGCGGCGGAAGAGTGGTCTGTGCTCTTTCTGGAGGTGTCGATTCGGCGGTAACTGCTACCCTTGTTGACCGTGCTATTGGCAATAAGTTAACTTGCATCTTTATCAACAATGGCTTATTGCGTCGTGATGAACCTGAAAGGGTGCTTAGTACCTTCAAGCGTAACCTCAAAGTGGATGTAGTTTACATAGACGCTACCGATAGATTCTTAGAAAGACTTAAAGGGGTTAGCGATCCGGAAAGGAAGCGACAATTAATAGGAAACGAGTTTATCCAAATTTTTGAGGAAGAAGCGGCCAAATTAGGTAAGATTGATTTTCTGGCCCAAGGCACTCTGTATCCCGATGTCATTGAAAGTACCTCTGCGGAAACCAAAGCTGCAGCTAAGATAAAGAGCCATCATAATGTCGGGGGGTTACCGGCCAAAATGAGTTTCACTCTTATCGAGCCACTGAGGTATTTGTTTAAGGATGAAGTTCGACAAGTGGGGTTAGCTCTAGGCCTGCCTGAGGATATGATCTGGCGGCAACCATTTCCCGGACCGGGGTTAGCCATTCGCATCATCGGTGAAGTGACCAGGGAGAAGCTGGAGATACTGCAAGCTGCTGATTGGATTGTGATGAATGAAATCAAAAAAGCCAAACTTTATCGCCAGCTATGGCAAAGCTTTGCTGTACTTACTGATGTCAGGAGCGTTGGCGTCATGGGCGACTACAGGACCTATGGCTACTTGGTAGCGGTCAGAGCAATAACTAGTGAAGATGCTATGACTGCTGATTGGGCCCGCCTGCCCCACGACCTTCTTGCTAGGATATCTGACCGCCTAGTTAATGAAATTCCCAATGTCAACAGGGTAGTCTATGATGTCACCAGTAAGCCGCCAGCAACTATAGAATGGGAATAAGTATCGAAGGAGGAGAAAAGATGAGTTATTCTTTTGAAGAAATGAGCGACGAACAGCTAGCTATACTAGACGATTTAGAGATGCTCCGTGAGGATTTGATAGGCGAGTTGCAAGCCATTAACCAGTATGAAGACCATATATTGAACTTGGAAAATGAGGGGGCTGTGACTACACTGGCACATATTATTGAAGAAGAAAAAGAGCATGTCGTAGAGTTGCTGAGACTAATTCAAAATCTCGACCCCGTGCAGGCCGAGAAATTCAAGGAGATTTTATAATGCCATGTCACACAGAGTGAAATTAAAAGGGGTGAAGAAGAATAGGGGGAAGCATAAGAAGAAAAAGAAGCAGTAGGCATTCTCCGAGGCCAAGGTCGGCTGTTCCTAGGGATAACCTTCATCATCATTCCCAATGCCATTTTTCAAAAAACTGGCGTTGAAAAATCCAGAAAACTGAGGACAGAGTACGGCTATACCGTGAAGACTGACACGCGAGAGTGAACCTTGAAGATACTAGTCGTTGGTGGTGGAGGCAGGGAACACACCTTAGTCTGGAAGATTGTCCAGAGTCCCAGGGTGGGAAAAGTTTTCGCTGCCCCGGGGAATGCCGGCACAGCGGCAATCGCGGAAAATCTGAATTTACGCCCCACAGACATAGAAGGGCTAGGCAAGGCGGCTAAAGAGAAAGGCATTGACCTTGTCGTGGTTGGTCCGGAGGCTCCGCTAGCTTCAGGCATAGTGGACTACTTTGATAAGCTGGACGTTCCTATTTTCGGTCCCACTAAAGCAGCCACCCGGATAGAATCAAGCAAGGCTTTTGCCCGAAATCTAATGGAGAAATATGGCATCCCTTGTCCTAAAGGCGCCATTTTCTCCTCTTACTCTAAGGCTCGTGAATACCTTCAGGAACAGCATCCGCCAGTCGTCATCAAGGCTGATGGATTAGCTGCTGGCAAAGGTGTGATTATCGCTGGTTCTTTGGCGGAAGCCCACAAAGCCCTCGGCGACATCATGGAAGCAAAGATTTTCGGCTCCGCTGGAGATAGGGTAATAATTGATGAATATCTTAGCGGTCGGGAAGTAAGCCTCATAGCCTTTACCGATGGCAAGACAGTCTCACCTATGGTGCCAGCTTGCGACTATAAGAAAATCGGAGATAATGACCAGGGTTCCAACACTGGAGGTATGGGAAGTTACAGCCCACCGGGTTTTTTCTCCGCCGGGATGACAGAAAATGTAACCAAAGATATTTTATTGCCGACTGTGAAGGCTATGGCTAAAGAAGGCCTGCCTTATAAGGGCGTGCTCTATGTGGGGCTAATGATTGTCGATGGAGAGCTTGTGGTGCTGGAATTCAATGCTCGCTTTGGTGACCCGGAAACTCAGGTCGTTTTGCCTCTTCTTAAAACCGACCTGGTGGATATACTTATGGCAGTAGTCCAGGGCAACCTTGACCGGGTGAAAATAGAGTGGAGTTCCGAGGCCTGCGTTGGAGTGGTTATGGCTTCGGGTGGCTATCCTGGTAGCTATAAAACAGGCTTTCTCATACGAGGGATAGGTAGTGTGGATAAAGATGTGCTGGTTTTCCATGCTGGAACTAAGTTGGGAGATGATGGCATAATTTATACCGACGGCGGGCGAGTGCTCACCGTAGTAGGTGTGGGCAAAGACATGGCTGAAGCTCGAGAAAAGGTTTACCGCAATATTCCTAATATTTACTTTGAAGGTTGTCATTATCGTAAGGACATTGCTTTGAGGGAGATGGATAAGATAAAATTTGAATCCTAAGCACCAAATAGAATTTGGGGGTTACATGGCAATGGCATTAGTGGGCATAGTCATAGGCAGTAAGACAGACACCGAGCTGATACAGCCGGCGCTGGATATGCTTAAGCAATTGGGCATTGATTATGAACTTTCCGTTATCTCAGCCCATAGAAATCCCGAAAAGCTAAGGGAGTACGGATTGGAGGCAGAGAAGAGGGGGCTCAAAGTTATCATCGCCGCCGCTGGTTACGCCGCTCACCTCCCCGGTGTCTTGGCTAGCTGGACAACTTTGCCTGTAATTGGTGTCCCCTTACCCACCAGTGAGCTTAAGGGCATAGATGCTTTGCTCTCCATAAGCCAGATGCCCGGGGGAGTGCCGGTAGCCTGCATGGGCATTGGCGAAAGCGGGGCAAAGAATGCTGCCTTGCTCGCCGCCCAGATTTTGGGCACCGAGCATAAAGAGATAAGAGAAGCCTATCGTAAGTATAAACAAGAGTTAGCAAAGGGATAACATGATTGAACGGTACTCCAGACCCCAGATGAAGAAAATCTGGTCTGATAAAAACAAATTTGACCAATGGCTCAGGGTGGAAATAGCTGCTTGTGAAGCCTGGGCTGAGCTGGGCGACATCCCCCGAGAAGATATAGTTAAGATAAGGAAAGCCAGCTACAACTTGAAGCGTATTGCCGAGTTTCTGAAGGTGACCCACCATGACATGACCGCTTTTCTTAACTCGGTGGCTGAAAGCCTGGGTGAAGAGTCACGCTTCATACATCTTGGTCTCACCTCTTCGGATGTTATGGATACCGCCCTTGGTTTGCAATTGACCCAGGCAGCAGATATTCTGGCAGAAGATGTGGCCGAGCTTATATCCGTACTGGAGAGTCGGGCTATAGAGCACAAATACACCATTATGATGGGGCGGACCCATGGTGTTCACGCTGAGCCTACTACCTTGGGTTTAAAGATAGCCCTGTGGACTGAAGAAATGAAGCGTAATGCTCAAAGGCTGGCTGAAGCTAGAAAGAATATCTCTGTGGGCAAAATATCCGGAGCAGTGGGCACTTACGCTACTGTGCCTCCTCAGGTTGAACAAATAGCTTGCGCCAAGTTAGGACTCGCTCCAACTCCAATATCAAGCCAGATAGTCCAGCGTGACCGCCATGCCCAATTCCTGACCACTTTGGCTATTATCGCCAGCTCCCTGGAAAAATTTGCCACCGAAATTAGAGGTCTCCAGCGCACGGAAGTCAGGGAAGTTGAAGAGCCTTTTGAAGAGGGGCAAACGGGCTCCTCAGCGATGCCCCATAAAAGAAATCCCGAGCTTTGTGAGCGCATCTGCGGACTGGCCAGATTAATAAGAGGCCATGCTTTAACTTCTCTGGAGAACATCGCCTTGTGGCATGAACGTGACATCAGTCACTCCTCTACAGAGCGAATTATCTTGCCTGACTCCTGTCTGGCAATTGATTACATGCTATCCATATTTACCTCCATAGTGAAAGGACTTAAGGTTTATCCGGAAAACATGCGTCGTAACATCGAGCTTACCCAGGGGCTAATCTTCTCCCAGAGAGTACTCCTCGCTTTAATAAATAAAGGTCTAACACGAGAAGAAGCTTACAAAATGGTTCAGGATAATGCCATGGAAGCGTGGCGGGGCAAGAAAAGTTTTTTAGCTCTGCTTCTGAGGGATAAGAGAATAACAAATTACCTGACTGAAGATGAGCTAAAGTCTCTTTTCGACTACAATTACTATCTGAAATACGTAGATACTGTCTTTGAACGATTGGGGCTAACTAAAGCCAAACAGGGAAAGAGAGCTGGCAAAGCTGGGTCAACCAAGTTGGCTCCTAGAGCAGTATAGTGGTGGGGCATTGACTTCGAAGTTTTTGCCTTAGCGTATAAAGGAGGGAAATAGAAAGATGAAGACTGCGCAAGAATATATTGACAGTATGAAGAAAATGCATTTTGAACTCTACATGTTTGGGGAGCAAGTTACCAATCATGTGGATAATCCTATTATCAAACCGACAATGAATTGTATTGCTACTACTTATGAAATTGCCGAGGAATCAAAATTTCCACAACTCCAGAAGGTTGTGACAACCACCTCTCATCTAACAGGAAAGAAGATAAATCGTTTCTGTCACATTCATCAGAGTATCGAAGACCTGGTCAACAAGTCAAAAATGGGTAGGATATTGGGCGCTTATACCGGTTCTTGCTTTCAGCGTTGCGTTGGAATGGATACCTTGAATGCTTTGTCGATGGTGACTTATGACATTGACCAGAAATATGGGACCGAATACAACAACCGTTTCCTGAAATACTTAAGATACGTACAGGATGAAGACCTGGTTTGTTGTGGTGCCATGACGGATGCCAAGGGCGATAGAAGTCGTCATCCAGCCGAGCAAGCTGATCCCGACCAATACCTTCACGTAGTGGAAGAGAAGCCGGATGGCATTGTGGTTCGTGGAAACAAGATGCACCAGACAGGAGCTGTAAATTCGCATGAAATTATCTGCATGCCGACTAGAGCTATGCGTGAAGAAGACAAGGACTATGCCATTTCTTTTGCCTTGCCAGGTGATACTGAAGGGATTATATACATCTATGGGAGACAACCATGCGACACGAGAAAAATAGATAGCCCGAAGATGGATGTAGGTAACATTCTTTATGGGGGACAGGAATGTATGGTTGTTTTTGACGACGTGTTTGTTCCCTGGGAACGAGTCTTTATGTACAAAGAATATGACTTTGCTTTTGACCTTGTAGAGAAGTTTGCTTCCTATCACCGCCAGAGTTATGCCTGCAAGTCAGGTATGGGCGATGTCTTGATTGGCGCCAGTCAATTAATTGCTGAGTATCAAGGCACTTCAAAAGCTTCTCATATTAAGGACAAAATCCTTGATATGATTCAGCTCAATGAAACTATGATGTCTTGCAGTCTTGCCTGTGCTTACGAAGGTCACAGAGAGGCCTCAGGAACTTACTTTGTAGACACTCTAAGAGCCAATGTATCTAAACTAAATGTGACGAAGTTTCCTTATGACATAGCCAGACTGGCCCAGGACATCGCTGGCGGCTTAATAGTGACGATGCCTTCTGAAAAAGACCTTAGGCATCCCAAGATAGGCAAGTATGTTGCTAAATATCTGAAGGGTGTTGATGGTATTGCGGTAGAAAATCGCATTCGTGTACTGCGACTGATTGAGAATCTCACGATAGGTTTAGGAGCCGCATGTTATTTGGCGGAATCGATGCATGGTGCCGGATCACCTATGGCTCAGAAGATTATGATTGGGAGACGGGCCAATATAGAGAGAATGAAAAGCAACGCGAAGAGGTTGTGTGGCATTGAACCCTAGTTACTGGTTTAAAGAGAAGCGACTCCTTAAACCGTTACTGGAAACATCATAGCCTGGGCCGAGGAAACTATGAGTAGCAGCCCGACAGTCTTAGTGAATACAACCTTACCTCTACCTTTATTTCGCCGTGGCAAGGTAAGAGATGTTTATGATTTAGACGATAGACTGCTCATTGTATCCACCGATCGCATCTCTGCCTTCGATGTTGTCTTGCCCTGCGGCATCCCTGACAAAGGAAAGGTTCTTAACCAGCTTTCTGCCTTCTGGTTCGAGAAAACAGCCCATATCCTACCCAGTCATCTTATCAAGGTAATTGATAGCGTGGATATACTTCGGGATGTCATTGCGAGGGCTGAAAGCCCGAAGCAATCTCAAGGGAAAAGAGATTCCTCGCTTACATTTGGAACAAGCCTTATCGGCCGCTCTATGCTTGTGACTAAGGCCGAGCGTATACCTGTAGAATGCGTTGTTCGGGGCTATCTATCTGGTTCGGCATGGGCAGAGTATAAAGAGACTGGAAAAATTGGCCATATCCATTTGCCCTTGGGAATGAAGGAAAGCCAGGAATTATCCCAACCTATCTTTACCCCCACTACTAAGAGCGACACGGAGCATGACCGTCTTTTAACCAATCAAGACATAAAAGACCTTGGCATTGAAAACCTTTTTGGAGAATTAGAACAAAAAAGCCTGCTTATCTACGGCTATGCTCGAGATTACGCCAGAACAAGGGGCATAATAATTGCCGATACCAAACTCGAGTTTGGTTTCATCAACGGCAAATTAGCCCTTATCGACGAGCTACTAACGCCAGACTCGAGTCGCTTCTGGGATGTCAGCCAATATAAGGTTGGCTACTCTCAACCCAGCTTTGATAAGCAGTTTGTTCGTGATTGGCTTTCAGGTTCAGGATGGGATAAAGAACCGCCAGCGCCTATGTTGCCACCGGAGGTAATAGAGGGAACATCGAAAAGATATCGTGAGGTGTACAGCAAGTTAACCGGGGGCGTTCTCAGAGAAAAACAAGACAAAGATCGATAGAGGCAGGATCAAGTCTTTTTTACGTTCCTATCCAGCCAGTACCTTGACCAACCGTAACAAGTTGCTATCCAATTCCTTCTTTTTCTCCCAGGTTTCCCTGAGTGGAGTGAAGGCTATCTCTCCCTTTAACTCTCCCACCATGTAACCCGACTTGCCCTTAACCAGAGCATCCACAGCCGCAGCTCCTAACTTGCTGGCGAGAACTCTATCCCTGGCTGTAGGTGAGCCACCTCTTTGGACATGTCCCAGCACACAAATTCGGTATTCCAGCTTTAATCTCTCCCATACTTGTTGAGCAATTGAAAACGCACCGCCTGCATCATCTCCTTCAGCAACTATCACGATAGAGGATTTTTTACCTCTCTTGAAGCTGCGCCTTATATCAAGGCAAAGCTGTTCTATTTTTGTCTCTAATTCCGGAATCAAGATATCTTCGGCTCCGCCGGCAATTCCCACCTCCAGTGCAATAAATCCCCTACTCTTTCCCATGACCTCGACGAAAAAGAGGCGCTGTAGCGACCCCGCAGTATCTCTAATCTTATCTATGGCATCCAAAGCTGTATTTATGG
>Ga0209979_1001370_pt1 | contig 27065 bp, 23 predicted proteins | sample AnhtaG_FD_183114 | JGI IMG/M metagenome (GOLD analysis project Ga0209979, IMG submission 183114) | Deep subsurface microbial communities from Anholt, Denmark to uncover new lineages of life (NeLLi) - Anholt_01485 metaG (SPAdes) (version 2) | ecosystem: Environmental > Aquatic > Marine > Oceanic...
ACATTAGGAAATTTGTATCTACTCTCAATGTAGTCTAAAACTTCCACCATATCGTATGGTTCCTTAGCTAAAAAACCACTCGGTCCTGTTGATTCTCCGTGACCTCTTTGTTCTACAGAAAAAACACTAAAACCTCTTTTAACAAGCTGATATGCCTTATTTATGTTATCTTCTTTTCGTGAATTTATACCATTTAACATTAACACCATTGGAACGGAGTTGTTATTAAAAGCATAGTGATTGCTATCAACATACAGCACACCCTTAATTGAAGCACCATCACACATTCTTACAGAAAACTTCTCATAAACGATATTTTCCTCGTTAAAAAATTCCAATCTAGTGATTCCCAATGATACGGCAGAGAGTAAAGAGACCACTGATAGAATTATCCCAGAAACAATGAGCAACAGTGAAATTTTTTTGAATAATATTCTGGTTATATGCATTAATGCATCTAAATCACAAATTTTCAGTAAGATATAAAATTGTAGCCTTTATTTTATATAAAACAAGTTTTTAAAATAAAATATATCTTAATTAATTACATAGGCCCTCTAATTATCTAGGTTTGATTTATGGAATCAAAATGCAGTATATGTGGAAAACCATCTGTTGCCAATTGCTCAAAATGTGGAGTTCCACTTTGTAGTGAACATATCGAGCATGGAATTTCTTTAAGAACTAATGCACCAACGATAGATTGCCCTAGTTGTAGAGTGAGCATGAATCGGAAGGTTAAAAAGAAGTCTTATATACTAGCTATTGTTTTTGTGGTAGTCGCTATAATTATTATTCTGTATTTCAATAGTATTTTCGGATTCTTTCAGTAAAATTTAATTTTTCACTATTCTTAATAAAATTTTCACCTATACTTTTTTTATATGTTTTACTCATACTATAATAATAATCAAGAGTATTAGGTGTGAAAAATTAACAATAAGAAAAAAGTTGAGATAATTGCAGAAGTTTTAGATAGATATGACGATAGTGAATGTTTTTATTGCGGTGGGACTTTAAATGGCGATTTAGAAAGCGATGATTTCGATGATGGATATTCTGACGATTGGTGTTCAGACTGTTCCAAAGGAATTGACCCGAATGACGACTGGGAGGAGGCTTGTTTAAAAGCGATAGAAAAAGTTATTCACGATGAACCTTTCAAGGCTTAAATCTTATAGTTTGCAATATTTCTACGAGCAGATGATTGGAATGGATGGAGGAAGAAAAGAAATCGATCCATATGAATATATTGATCACTTTATGTCTAGAGCGGCTCATATAGTTTCTATGGATAATAATGAACAAATAAATGTAATGGCGGTATTATGGAAAACAATTGGAGAACTATGGATGATCCCAGTGATAACTATAGCAGTAGCACCATCACGTTACACTTTCGAGTTGTTAACTGAAGGAGTACAGGAATTTACGGTTAATATTCCCTCTAAAAAAATTGCTGACACAATAAATATTACTGGTTCGCTCTCAGGAAGAAGCGTTGATAAATTTAAGGAAACAGGACTGGAAATTATAGAAGGGAAACGAACAAAAGTTCCTACCATTAAAGATTGCTCACTTGCTTATGAGTGCAAAATTGTTCACTCATGTCAGTCTGGAAATATGGCTTCCCACCACTTATTTTTTGGTCAAATTTTGACCGCCTACGCTAGTAACGCAATTATATAGTAGTTAAATTCTTATACTCTATTTTTTATCTCAGTTTCACATCCACAGTGACTAGAACTTAAGATTACCTCACCACAAGGACATTTTTTTGGATGCTCATATTTCTCACAAATTTTATTTATGGTTTCACATGAGAAAAGTAGATTTAAATTTTCACTTTCGCTATGCGCAAGTTCTGGTTTTAAACCTAATTCATTATGAAGAAAAACTTCCAAGAGTCTTGCATGTCTATTTAGTTCAATTGCTAAATCGTAACCCTTAGAAGTTAATTCAACTTCACGGTAAGCCTCATATTTTACAAATCCTTTTGCTTTTAATCTGATAATACAACTCCCTAATGTAGAGTGAGGAATACTAAGTTCTTTAGCAAGTTTTCCAACTTTTATAGGAGCACTCTTTCGAAATAAAAACTTAATGACAATATAATCTAAATCTTGCATAGCTCGATTAATTACTTGTTTTTGATAATCTAATGATTATGACCCATGACACTCATGGTTAAGATCATTACCGTGACCCCTAATAAAATTAAAATTAATTGTTGTACTGAGTGCTTCAACCCCCACTTCTGATGTAACTCCGGTGTTAAATCTGATAATGCAATGTATAAAAAACTTGCTGCTGAAATTGCTAGGGCGTAAGGCACGATAAAGGATATTTCTCCTAAAATGAAAAAACTGACTATAGCAGCTGGAATTGTTGTTATACTTGACAGCGAGTTAAGCATAAAAGCTTTCTTTTTTGAAAAACCGCCGTGTAAAAGGATTCCAAAATCCCCTGTCTCCTGTGGAACTTCATGAGCAATTATTGCGAAACTTACGCTTATTCCAACGGTAAAACTTGTAAGAAAGCTCGCAGCAATGACAATTCCATCTATAAAATTATGAAACGCATCACCAATCAAGATAATAGGCCCAGCTGCTGCGTGAACATCGCAGTCCTCGTCAGCGCAATTTCGCCAGATAATTAATTTTTCCAAGAAAAAGAAAAAAAGAATGCCACCCAAAACAAACGGCATTACAGTATGGGGTTCCCCCCCAGCACTCTCTATTGCTTCAGGGATTAATCCAAATAACGCTGCTGTGAGCAAAGTTCCAGTCGCAAATGAGATCAACATTGAAATGAGCGATTTCTGAACTCTTTCTGTTAATAGCACAAAAAGAGCAGCTGCTGAAATAGCTCCAATACTCCCTAAAACACTAAATAAAATTATCCATCCAAGAATGATAATTACACCATATTGTTTCCTTATATTAGATAAATGATGATATAAAAAATATAAATTTTACGATCGATCGTAAATTTAAGGGTTTCAACTTGGGACTTTATTTAATTACTCAGTAAATTCAGGAGAGATGTATATTTTATCGAACACTTGTGGTAAACTAGTCTTAATATTCTTTCTTGCTGCGAAAATGAATATCAAGGCAATTACTGAACCCAAACCAAATTGAATTATACTATTTAAAATAAATTCATATAGAGCACTTGGTAGTCCAAATATTATAACCTCGTAAAGAAAATATCCAATTATCATTATAAATCCACCTACTATAACTGCAATAAAATCTCTGTAATTCCATTTATGATTCTTTTTTGGATTTGCTATTAATCCAACAAAAAAACCTTCTAAGCCTTTTATGACAAGTGTAGCAGGAGCATAAATTGCATAACCTAAGAATAAATCAGCTAAAGAAGACCCAATACCTCCAGCAATACCTCCAATAATTGGACCAAACATTAATCCGGTTATCATAACAACAGCATCTCCAATATTTATAAATCCGTTAGTGGCTGGGATGGGGAATGCTATTACCATAGTAACCACACAAGTAAAAGCTCCAAAAATACCAATCATAGCCAATACTGTTAAGTTAGCGGGAAGTAAATATCCTAAGAAATTCGGTTTTGTTGATAACTTTTGACTATTCATAATAACAATACACGCACATATTAGTTCAATGTTTTTCCAATTTATTATATGAAGAATCCATATTTATAATTTTTCTCTCGCGTCAAGCATGAGCTTGATGAAATTTGAGCGATGTTAAAAATTTTTAAGCGAATTAATTGAGATCGAGTTTGCCAATTACAGAAAAGTTGAAATCTCTCGTTTCTTTAAATAATAAATATTAAAATTAATCGATTTGTATAATTTATAATTATGTTAATTTGCATTAGTAGCTTAATTAAAACTGAAATAGGTTCAAAAGAAATTTCGTTACTTCCGGTACCTCTTTATTACAAGCTAATAGATACTCAACTGTTGCAATTCAGCGGAAATTCTTTAATTTTTACAGATATTCTTAAAGAAGATTGGTTTGTTTTAGATCAGCTTATAGATCATTTCCAGCATTACGAAAAAGATTTTGAATTAGAGATAAAGTCAGAAAAAAATTCTAAGAATACAGCAGAGGGTAATAAAGTGATTACGAGTTTGTGCGAAAAATATTTCCCCAAGCTAGACATAAATAGGATTAAAAGAAACCAAAACGCAATCGAACAAGGATATTTTCTTTTTTCTGAAGATTCGACAATGTATTTAAAAGCAGATTCTCTTCAAGGCATTTATTATGGTATCCAAACTCTAATTCAGCTTCTAAATTCTACCAACTCAAAGGACTTACTCAGACAAGTGGCTATTATTGATTATCCTAGATTAAAGATAAGAGGGGTGTCTGATGATATATCTAGAGGTCAAGCAGCAACTGTTGAAAATTTAAAGAAGTTCATTCAAACGCTTAGCCATTTCAAAATTAACCATTACTATTTAGTTTATATGCAGGATATGTTTAAATTTGAAAAATATCCTGATATTGGTAAAGGTAGAGGAGCTTATTCTAAAGCAGAAATAAAAGATTTAAATGATTATGCAAAAAAACATTTTGTAGAATTAATTCCTATTTTTCAAACGATTGGGCACTGGGAAAATATCCTTCATGATGAAAATTACTGGGATTATGGAGAATTTCCCGGTTCGAATAGTTTAAATATAGCAAATGAACAAATATATGTTCTTTTAGATAGCATGATTGGGGAATTACGCGAAGTATTTAAATCAGAGTATTTCCACATAGGTGCAGATGAAAGCTGGGATGTAGGGAAAGGTGCATCTAAAGCATATGTCGATAAGATAGGAATCAGCCAGGCATATCTAAAACATTACAAAAAAGTGTATGAAATTGTAAAAAAGCATGGATACACCAAAATCATTATCTATCACGACATTCTTTATAAACATAAGGAAGTACTTGTCGGGCTACCAGAGGACATGATTATCATGTATTGGAAATATAATACCAAAGATAAACATCCAATTGTTGATAAAATTAAAGCTTTTAAATTACCGCTAGTTGTTAGCCCATCTATCATTGATTATAATCGATTATTTCCTTCTTTATTGCGTTCAGAAAAAAATATAACAAACTTAATTAAATACGGTTATAAAAATGGAGCAATTGGGGAAATTACTTCAAGCTGGGGGGATTATAATAATAAGGAAATAAGAGAGAATAGAATATACGGCTTTATTTATTCAGCTCAAATAGGATGGGATCCTGTTAGGGAAATGAATTTCCTTATATTCTGGAAAAGCGCATTATTTCATTTTTTTGGGATTGATGATTCACGACTATTGAAAGTAATAAAAATATTGAGAACTGTTGAGGCTAACGATCGCCTACATACTCGACATACTTTTTATTACAATCACTTCTTCTCCCATCCCTATAATAAAAAAAGCAAAATTCATAAAAGAAATCTTAAAACTTCTAAATATGATGCTGTAATTAAAGATATGGATGAAATTTTAACATTATGTGAAGAATTGGAGTTGAATGTGTTAAAAAATGAGGAAAACCTGCAGGTTTTTGCCTTTATTGCCAAACATATTAAATTTTATTGTCAAAAAAGAATAAACTCAAAGAAATTAGTAGATTATACTCCTAAAAAACTAAGAATGAGCTTAAAAAAACATATAATAGAAGAAATTGAAAACTTAGTACAAAATCTAACTTCTCTCCTTGATGAGTACGAGTCGATTTGGATGAGAATCGCCAAAAAAGATGGTTTTGAAGCGATTAAGAATAAATATCTCTGGTTAATAGAGTTTTATAATGAAAAAATCGAAGAAATTAAAGACAAGATGGAATGGATAAATCCTAACATCCCAAGTGAAACAATTTATCTTGATTCTAAGAATAAACATCAAGTTGATACTGTATTCTTTAACAAAACTTTTGAAATCCAGGAAGAAATTAAAAGTGCTTATGTGCAAGTAATTGGATGGAACTTTGCAAAATTGAGTTTAAATAACACGCTTATAGGTCATGTAATTACCAGACAATCGTTAAACTATGTTGTGTTAAAAAATAATATTCAAATTTTTGATTTAAAAGACTATGTTAGGAAAGGTGAAAATTTAATTATAATAGAAACTATGCAATACAATGGTGGGGTAGGATCAGTGAATATCTACGGCGAAATTAAATTAAAATCAGATCGTACTATTCAAATTTATACTGATAAGAGTTGGTTAGGAACAAGAGAACTTAGCGGACAGTGGAAGAAAGTAAAGAGTTTTGGCTCACCGCCTAGAGTTACTGGAGGCTTATGTTACCCGAATTTTGAACTTAATAGACATTCATTACAGTCTGATATGATGACTAGTTTTAACGCTTTAATAGGGCGCATACCAAAAAAAATGTATTGGCTTTTGGTATTAATTATGAAGTTATTTAATCGTTACGATGTCCTTGAATAAATTCCTAGAAGCTAATCTCATAAAAATTCAAAAAGTAAAAAATTTATAAAAAAAATTGAAGATTTTGTTAAATCAAGATATTTCAGAAGTTTGAGTAAATTATAAATTTGTTTGCAGAGCCTAAACTGTAAATTTCGTACTTAGTTCCCTTCTTTGTCTCACAGAACATTTGAATCATAGGAAATAGATATATTTGTGTAGTGATTTGAGCTTCTTTATCTTTTGAGTAACTTTTGTAATCGCTTCCTGCTGTGCTTATCGTTTTCTTAATGTTCTTGTTCCAATACCCTAATGAGGCTTCGCTCTTCGATTCAAGTTCTTTAAAATCGTTAAACCGGATACCTTCGACTTCTTCAATCATTTGATGAAGATCCCGTTCGATTTCTTTTTCATATTTAGTTTGTGCGCTGCTGTGTAGCACTGGAATTCCTGTAACAACAGTTTTAAAAGGAACTGGTAGAGATTGGTATTTATATAAGTTTTTATATCCTCCGCAATCTTTACATTGTTCCTTACTTGTACCAATACCAAAGCAAACACCACACGAATAAGAAAATGGTTTTTCTTCCTTGATTTGCTCTTCACCAGTTAAAACTTGCAACTTTTCTTCGATCTTTCCTGTGCCCTTACATGTCCTACACTTATTTTCAACGTAACCCTTCCCTTTGCAATTTTTACACGGAATAGTTTGGAGCGTTTCGTAGGTTGGTACTATTTCATTTCCCTTCCAGTCGCTTTTATTGACTTTTCCTTTACCCTTAAATGAATAAAATGTTTCTCTAGCTACTTTTGGTGGTAGAACGGTATTTTCATCGGTATTTTTAGTTACTTCCCCCACAGTTTTTTTAATCGCAAAATAAATCGCAGCTTCCTTTTGTGTGTCTTTAACGTATTCTGCTGCACTTATAGCGTCTAACGAGAAAATAGCCCCCTTAGTGCCGAACTGTTTTTCCATCTTTTTTTTATCGCTTCTCACAGCACGTTGCTTCCACTTTTCAAAAATTTCGTCTAAATTTGGAGTTTTAATTCTAACATCTGTCATTTGACTATCACTTTAAAAATTTTAACTATTATCTAAAATTATAAAGATATAAAATAGAATAATTTATAATTTTATATAGTAGAAATTAAAATTAATACTAATTAACAACAATGTCAGAAGAAGAAAGTCAACGTCAAGCAGTTGAATATTTTAAACAATGGATGGACCCTAATGGTGGAGGCTTAGCCCAATGGATAGAGCATTTTTTAAATCAGGGCGATGAGGCTAAGCTAAGGCAGATAAAAGAAGTTTATGATAAAATAAAAGCTGTTTTTGGATTTTAGATTCTGTTTTTTTTTTTGTTTGAACAACAATAGTAAGACTACTGTATAAAATTAGTGATATTTCTTTTGACAACTCTCTTTACTAAAGATTTCTTTATTGTTTTTGATAGAAATTGGGAGAACAAAAAGCAATATCATTCAATCTTAATTTTTTCTACCTAAAATCATTCAAGAAAAAAAGCAAATCGTTTTCCTACATAAGCAATCCCTTTTTTAGAGGAAATATTGTTTTTGGATTAGATTACCAAGATAAATTTCAACCTGTAAGTTTTTCTAAGCTCCAGAAAGATGAAAACCCGCAACCTATTAATCCAAGGCTGTTTAAAAAATTTTTACTTGATGTTAAAAATAAATTTGTTGCTTTTTCAGATCAAACGCAACCAAATGAATTTAAACCGATTAAAGAAATGTTAAGAAATCTTCAATTTGGAGAAGATAAAATTAGAAACCTTACTTTTTGCAAAAAATGCTTAGAAGATAAGAAATTTACCTTATTAAGCGAATCTACTAAGATTAAATCATTACAAAACAAATTTATTTGCTCAAATTGCGCATTAGATTTAATAATAAAACAAGCAAGCGTTGCAGGACTTATTTCATCTAATAAACTAAACCCTAAACTTAAGAATTTCTTTAATCATCTAATCTCGAAATTTAGAGATGCAAAAAGGGTCCTCGAAACTTTTAAAGTTGATTTTAACCCGGTAAATAATAAAGAGATGACATTGTACGATGTTGAAAGGAATCCACAAGTAAGTAAGAAATATTTAAATTATAGCGTTGATGGTCTCGCAATTCAGAATAATTATAAAGATTTACTAAAGTCACAGAAAATTGCTACCCTCTTACCAATACAAGCAATTTCAATTGATAAAGGACTCTTAAACTTAAAGACTCGCACTAACCAATTAATCATGGCGCCCACCTCAGCAGGTAAAACTTTAGTAGGTGAATTAGCGGGAATTTCGAGAATCCTTAGCGATAAAAAAAAAATGCTTTATCTAGTTCCAATCAGGGCGTTAGCAAGTTTAAGAACTGTAGAATTTAAATCTAAATATAAAGCTCTTAATTTAACAATTATAAAGAGGATTGGAGAATCTCTATTAGATAAAAAAGAACCGGAGGATTTAGAATCACTAGAAAAAGCAGATATAATAATCGCTACCTACGAGGCGATAGATCACATTTTAAGAAGCGGTAATATGCTTCTTTTAGGTTCAATAGGGACGATAATTATTGATGAAATTCAGACGTTAAGTGATCAAGAACGTGGTTTTATCGTAGATGGTTTAATTGCGAGACTTAAATCTATTTATAGCGATGCTCAATATTTATATTTAAGTGCTACGATAGGCGCACCAGAATTATTAGCTCAAAAACTAAATTGTGTATTGATTAATTATAATAATCGTCCAGTTCCGATTGAACGCCATTTAATATTGTGTCTCAACGAATCAATAAAGCTGAGAAATATAGTAAGATTAGTACGGGCTGCCTATTTTGAGAAATCTAGTTATGGGTTTAAAGGACAATCAATTATATTTACGAATTCAAGAAAAAAATGCGAATCTCTTACAGCCTATCTGCAAAATAAAGAAATAAGAGCAAGATCTTATCATTCAGGATTAACTAATGAAGAACGAATGATAATTGAAAAACAATTTCAAAAGCAAACTATAGCAGCTGTTGTTGCTACGGCAGCGTTGGCAGCAGGTGTAGATCTACCTGCAAAACAGGTTATTTTTGAATCGCTTTTGATGGGGATAAATGTTCTGACAGTAGCAGAGTTTGAACAGATGTTAGGTCGAGCTGGTAGATTGAAAAAACACGATTTGGGAAGAGCTTATCTTCTTATTGAACCAGGGAAAAATTATTCGTCCCGAAATAAAACTACTGAAGAAAATATTGCGATTAACTTACTTAATGGAAAAATCAAAGATTTTGAGCTACTCCCCGACGAAGACAGATCCTTAACGGAACTTCTAGCTTTTATATCAATGTTTAATGAAGGAGTTGAAAAGGAAGTCATTTATAAATTTAATGACGATTTAATTAATGCCAATTATGAAATACAAGGATTTATAAATAAATTAATAAGTCATCGCCTCATCCGATTAGATAACGGAGTTCTGTACAAATCTACTTTTCTGGGTCAATCTGTTTCGAAATCATTCTTAACTGTTGAGAAAACTCTGGGTATTATTGAAGAACTAAAGAGGAAAGAAAAAAAGATTATCGAAATAGTGCTAGAGCTAAAAAGTCTAAGAAATGTTTATCTCACTAAAAGAGTCGTCGCTGATTTATCAAAACATAGACCAGCAAAATACAGTTCAAATAATTTCTTCAGCTCAAGTAATTTATCTTTAATGGATGCTAATTACATCAGGAAAAGAAAATCATTTTCGGATGATTTTATAAAATATGTTGTAAAATGGACAACAGAAATTTTCAACTGCGAATGTAAAGATAATCCATATTGTGATTGCGGTAGACTGAATTTAGAAAAGTTAATCTTGAATTTAAGAATTGAGAATAATTTTTCAATAAAAGAAATTGCTGAATACCTTGAAAGTGAATTGGAAATTATGATTTACAAAGGAGATATTACAGATTATTTAGAAAATTTAATTTACTCTTTTGAGAGCGTCTTAAACATATCTAGGGGCGTAAGTAATATAGATCCTTTATATAACGAGGATCTTTCGGATATTCCAAATATTATAGAAAAGATTAGAAAATGAATATTTTCATCTAATGTTAATGTAAAGAAAATTTAGTTATCAATGATAAAAATTTAAGAATGAAATATTATTCGATAATTAAATAATTACTCTATTTAAACTCAGTTCAATATAAAGATTTTAATAAAAAACTTGTAGATATGATTTATACAATCTTTCTTTATCAGAGTCACACGGGATTATTGATATACGATAAAAGTTTTCAAGACACAGATGCTAAAAATACAGAAATGTTCAGTTCTTTTATTTCAGCCATGAAAACATTCGTTTCAGAAATCGTAATTAATGACTCTCTGGATCGATCGAATGAGTTAACAAACATAGAATTGAGCGATTACATCGTTATAATCACATCAATACCCAAAATCCAAATAGATATGGTTTTCGTTGCTGATAAAGAGGATACAAAAGCAATCAACAAATTAATTCCAAAATTAATTAAATTCTTAAATAAATACGAGCAATTATTTCTTAGTTGGGATGGGGACAGGGACGAATTTGGCATATTAGATCACCCTTTAACCGAACTAGTATTAGCAAATGTAAGAACGGTTCGAAAATCGTTACTCAAACAACCAGATCAGATACTGAGGTCCATTTGGGCTAATAGGAAACTGCTATCAAAAGAAATAATTGATAATCTGATTCAAGAACGGGATCTTTTGATATACAAAATTGAGAATACGGTAATTCTCCCAAGAAAAGCAGCTATGGCAGAATCTGTTATAGACCTATCTGAAAAGCTCAAAGATGAGATTACTTATCTAAAATACCAAAATGAGCTAAAAAGATTGAATAAAGAAATCAAAGATGCGAAGTTTAAGTTGAATTATTATCTTGAGAAGATAAAAGTATCATTAAATGAAGCAATTGAAAACTTAGGTAATAATCCTATCCATTCTGGAGATTTTAAAAACGCTTATCTCAACCTCTACTCTTTTAGTACTAAGTTAAAACTAATTAATGAAAACGGTTGGAAAATATACCGTGATATTGCTAGTCAGCTGATTGATAAAGAAGCTTTATCTGAACACGAATTATCTGAAATCATACAAAAGCTATTAAAAATGAGTTCAAATATAGAAGATTATTTAGGTTGAGCGATACCGAATTAATTTTTGATTATTTCGTGTGCAACTCGATGATGTCATTCTCTTTTAATTCGTATTCTAATCCTACTTTTTTCTTTTCTTGTCTAGCATCTTTCCGAATTACTATTGCGTGATCGAAAGATTCATAAAAGCTACGATGGATTTTTATTGCAACATCTCGTATTGTTGGTTTATTTGGGGTGGAATCGATGAGGAGAGGTTTTTCGGCAACTATTCCTTTATTCATTGTATAGACTTTCATTTTTTGTAAGTAGGTTAATACAATTTTTCCAAAATCACCGGGGATTTTTCTCATTTTCGCACTCGTTCCGATAACCAAAGGAAATATATTTGAATAAGATTTCTCTAATTCGTTGAAAGTATTTTTAGTTAGCGCTAAGTCCCCTTTTGTACCCAAAATAATAGCTTTTTTATACACTGCTGAAGGATTTAAAGAATCGACAACTTGATCAAGTTCGATCTTACCGAACACTTTAACGATCCCATTCCGTATACCTCCTGCATGAGTTATTTCCCTAATTCTCTCAGTTAATTCTTCAATATTGTTATTTTCTTTAGCTTCACTCGTTAAGTAAAACACTTGAATTTTATTAGAACCTGTCTTTTCAATGGTAACTGGAGGGGGTGGGACATTTATTCGTACATGAGCTTTATGTAATTCCTTTAGAAGTAAAATCATCTGCTCTTTATAATCACGCGATAAATCTACGCAAAAACATATTAAATCGCAAGCTCTTAATTGAGAGATTATTTCTCTACCGTTTCCTATTCCAGTTGAGGCTCCTTGCATTATGCTGGGCATGTCAACGATTTGATAACGAACTTTTTCATGCTCATAAATACCAATTTCAGGAACTGGAGTGAATTTTCCAATTTTATCTCTAGTTGCGCCTGTTAATAAATTTAGCAGAGAGGATTTACCAACACCTGGAGAATGATAATCACTTATTAGAATCAGTTGAATTCCTTCTTTTTTTATTGAAAAAGGACTAACTTTTTTACCAGTTGTTTTAATTCGGATTTTTTCCGCTTCTTGTTCTCTTCTAAGCTTAGCTAATCGAGATTTATTTAAAGCAACAATTTTTTCCGTAGCTTTATGTTTAGGGACTAAAGAAATAAATTCCTCTAAACACTTTATTTTATCATCAATAGATGAGGCATCTAAATACTTTTGATATGCTTCCTGTGCCAATGGTCCTATATTTGAACTCATGAATAATGCCCTTAAAGAAAAAATTAGAATATGGAGCGAAACCTATCTTCCGTTTTTAATTTCAAGTCTCCTATAATATCGTCAACTCTTCCTTCAAATTTCTTAAAGAACTTCAGTTTTTTCGTAAAAATATCATTCAGAGAATATCTATTAAGAAAAAGCGAGTTTACTTCTTTTAAATGCTTTTTAACTACTTCTGATTCTGTTTCTTTCTCAGTTATAGCAAAAGATATTAATGGTTGCTGATTGGTTTCATCGTTTGGTAAAGCAACTAAATCGCAATAACAAACCAGTTTGAATGAGGCTAAAGAAATTACATTTATATTGTCTCCAAAAACCTCAGAGGTGAAACTTTCGAGTGCAGAGAGGAATCCGGCTCTTAATTCTGGATCTAATCCTACTCCCGTATCGGAATCGTAGTATTTTTTGTTTAATATGTTCCTTACACCTAAATTTATACCAAGCTCCAGAATAGCCATTTTAAAGCGATATTATCCTATGTATTTAATCCTAACCTTATTAGGTTGTAAGTAATATATATAAGTTTAACTTTATAAAACGAATCGATAATTTGAAATCATTTTTATTTTAACTTCTTCTCAAAATATTAAATGATTTGTTAACAGATATTATTCACTAATTTGGCGTTTATAGGCATTATACGTGTTTTGAAGTAAAAAGCTAACTGTCATAGGACCTACTCCACCTGGATTTGGAGTTATCCAAGAACACGTATCAAAAACATCCTCGAATTTAACATCTCCTCGAGTCTTTCCATTTACTCTACTTGTGCCTACATCAATAATTACAACGCCTTCCTTAATTTTGTCTTTGGTAATGAAATCAGGTTGACCAATAGCTACTACTAAAATATCCGCTTTTTTTATATGGTTTTCTAAGTCTGATGTCGAAGTGTGGCATACTGTTACCGTTGCATTCCTCTTTAAAAACATGAATATTAAAGGTTTTCCCACTAAATTTGATCGGTTAATAATAACAACATGCTTTCCCTTTAATTCTACGTTATAATATTCAAGAAGCGTAATTATACCTTTAGGAGTAGCGGGTACGATTTCCTCGTTGTAATCGAATAATTTTCCTTTATTGATTGGGTGTAGACCATCCACGTCTTTAAGTGGATCGATTTTTTCAATGAATTCAAGAGTAAAGGGTTTAAACTTCATAGGTAAAGGTAATTGTAAGATAATCCCATGAACTGTCGTGTCATTGTTTAACTCACTGATTTTTGTAAATAGTTCTGCTTTTGTACATTCTCTGTTTAACTTAACTAAAGTTGAATCGATCCCGATTTCAGCACAAGTTTTTCTTTTAATAGTAATATACAATTTTGATGCGGGATCGTCTCCTACTAATATTGCTGCTAATTTTGGCTTAATACCCGTTCTTTGATAATCCAAATTAATTTTGTTTTTTAATTCTGAATTCAGTCTTTCTGCTAATTCTTTTCCGTTTAATACTTTTCCCATAATTTTTCTTACTATTTATTATTGAGAGAGAAATTAGATTAACTATAATTTAAATTAGATATTCAAACAAATAAATAACGATTATTATAGGCTTATTAAAATGTTGGAGAAGGTTTATATTCTTCTCCTTCGAATGAAGAAATAGATTATTCCAATAATTACTGCAATAATTGAAGGAATTATTATTACAAGTAAGAAGTTTAATTCGACCACAAATATATCTTCATTTAACTCTTCTAACGAATCAAAAGTCCCTAAGAGTTTAAATGCGTAAAAGGATGCACTGACTGATGATCCTCTTTGATCATTTCCTTCAGCCCAATCACCAAAACCACCATCAAGAAAGTTTTGGTGATTTAAAACCCAATTTACTGTAGTAACTCCATTCAATTCACTTTCATCTATTAGCTCAATACCTTTAACACAATAATAAGTACTACTCAACAAAGTATTATCTGCGAGGATATCGGGTAAATACCCACCGAAATTTGCAGTGTTATCTGGATCATCGATGTAAAAGGATTTAAAATAATCTAAAGTCTCAGTTTTGTTGACTAGATCATTTACATCTCCTAGTGCATCGACAAGATAAACGGCAAAATAAGTCATGACTATTGTGGAAGATAAAGATTGATTTCCGCCATAACCACCATCAGTATTATTACATGACAGAACCCAGGTTTTATGGACTGTTTGGTTTACAACTGCTTCTTCTATTATAGCGTATATATTATATACAACGAAAGTTGAAATCATATTTGCTGTCGTTGATGTATTTGTGGGGCCAAAACCACCCTCAACTTGATTAGTTTCATTTAAATACTGATAAATATTATTGTGTAGAGTTGAATTTAAAGATGTTCCTAAAGACTCCATTCTGTTAAGAGCGTCTAGATAATATAATAACTTGTACAAATCAATATTTCCAATAATAAACATAGTTTGTATTTCATTTATCAGAAATTCTTTGAATTCCGGTATATCTACACTTTTAGTTGCCTCAAATAAGACTTCTACAGTATATGCATTGAAATAATCAATAATTTCTATACCATATGCTGTGTCTTGATCAGCAATGCCAAAAGTACCATCAGGATTCTGTGTATCGTAAATAAAATCGATTAAGTGGTTCTGTCGGGTCTTCGCTAGTGCTACAGGTGTAATACTACAAAGTAAAGCAATAATGAGTATTATTCCTAGTGATAAATTCCGATGTTTGTTTTTCATTAAATACAAACCCCAATCTGGTTTTAACTAAATTTAATTTTTTAAATTAATTAAAATTAACGATATTTTGAGTTTATAGTTGGATTATCATGCAAATTACGATAAAATTAAAAATTTGAAAGCAAAATAGTATTACTAAAATATTTCACTTATGTTTTTGTACAAAGCGGCGCTGTTGGTTTTAAATTCTTCATAGCTAACAAATAAACTTTGAAACGAGGGGAGTGATCCGAGAATACTAGCACCATTAAAAATCGCAAATTGAAGATTGTCGGGTACAAAAAACCTTACAACCTCATCAGAAGCCTCATAAAATCCAGAAAATTCCACAGCAGGAGGAGATTGTTTTATTATTTCATTCGGTACCTCTGGTAATGTTTTCGATTGAAAACTTGCCCCACAATAAGGACAAAAAATAGATGCTGCTTCTTCTATCTTCTTCTTACAATTTGGACAGTAAATATTACCTTTATCCAACTTAGGTTTCTTAGCTAATGTAGTGCTGCCAATTGAAAGTTCTGGCAGGATAATTCTTCCGTTACAAGAAGGACAATATTCTTTACCATCAGTTAGATCTACTAAAACCCCACAATGAGGGCATGTATCTTCTTTCTTTGCACTTCTTTCTTTTAATTTCATTTTTTGCCTTTCATTTCTCGAGGCTTTTATTTGTTTAGGTTTTGGTATTTTGCCAAGTTGAGGAATTGATTGAACTAGTTCTGAGCGTAATCTTTCTTCGAAGCCAGAATATGATAAATTTCCACCCGAAAGCATAATGTGAGACAAAAGGTCGCTCCAGTAATACTTATCAATTGCTTTAATACTATTAATTACCGCTTGTGGAATATTTAAAATGTTATAACCTAACAAATTTGGTTTGAATAACACTTCGGGAGCTTCATGAAATATATAGTTAGGAATATTAATATTTGATCCATCTGGCATAGTGAAGCTAAAGCTATCCTCTAAATTGGGAGGATTTTCAGGATCTAATGCCAAAAAACAGTTTTTTTCTTTTATTTCTTTAATAATCTCATCTACTGCACTCGACTCAATATTGATTCCCTCTCGCATCAGCAAATTCTTAAGATGCTGATTAACATCTGTTCCTGCTAATGTTAATTTTTGGACAGCTTGATCTACAATCTCCCCACTTATAATTGGGCATATCCACGATGTACCATCGCCACTCTCTATTACAATTCCAGTTGTTAATCCTACACTGAATAAAGATAATATAGGTGTTGGAATCATTATCAGACTTTTTACTCTATGCGTTTCATATAAAACACGAGCAATATATTCTTTAGTTTCTTGTTGTAAAAACGGGGGTTCAGTATATAACACTGGATAACTAGAAAGATCTTCAATTCGTAGAAGTGTATAGAAGATATAATTCAAAATTTCATAGTAATCATTCCAATCCATAATCGCACCCCTATCTATAGGGTGTTTAATTTTCAGAACACCTCTCATCTTGGAAGCATCATTTCCTACATATATGTTACGGGCGTTAACATCAACCATAACTGCTTTATATTTTTCAGTACCGGTGATTGTTGGGAATACAAATCTTGGGCTTGGTTCTCCAGCGAATCCTATTTTTGTATACGCTGAACCAATGTCTACTATAATTGGTGTTCCGGGGAGAGGTATTGCCATATGTAATCAATTGTAATTTTTAAGATTATATGTTCTTCTATATAAATCTCTAAATTTAAGTATTAGTACAATAATATAATAAAATGATTTTCCCTAATTAAATAATTTTTCCAAAAGAGGACAGATAATTACAATATTATAATAGATGTTTATTGAATCTTATAGTTATTTAAATAGCCCTTCCATGATTGATGTCTCGTAACAACTCCAATTGCTAAGTATTTACTGTGTTGTGAAAACCTATTATAAAAATAAACTATATTTCTTAATCAATTTTGAAGGTTTTTTCGAGTTTCTTTTCGACTTCTTGTAATTCAACTAAGAGGTTTTTGTAAGTTTTCATTAAATATATGCCCCAATTGTTCAATTTTACCCAACCTCCCCCTCCAATACCTCCCTTTTTGGTTTCTACAGGTGATTTCCCAGTTCTCTCTTTTATCTTATGTAAGATATTCCATGCATATTTATAAGAATATCCGCATTCTTTCGCTGCTTGAGTTAAAGACTTGGGTTCGTTATCGTTTGTCATATAAATACTTTTAAGAAGATTTGCCCATCCAGAGCCTAAAATATTTTCACGTTGATTATCTTGAAATTCTAACCAAAATTTAATTCCAAATCCAACCTTCTTTTTCAAATTTTCAATATTAGGCTCTTCGTTCAAGTTTTTGCTAGAATGCTTTTCCATATTATTTAATTGGTTTTCTCAATTTTAATTGTTTTTATACGAGTAAAGAGAAAAACATTAAAGTTAAGAGGTGTTTTTTTGTGTAAAATATTTACACTGAATAATTATGTTTTTTCCTGATTCCAACAGTTCTGTAAAATTAGGTAGAAGTGTTATAAAAGATGTTTATTATTTCGAGGAATCCCCTATGTTAGATTGCAATCAGTTTATACTAGTTGACGACGCTACGGGGGAATTGTCACTCTTCGATTCTGGCAATGGCATTAGCCTAAAAGGATTAATTGAAGGAATGGAAAATTTAGGTTTACATTATCAAAAAATAACGAAGATTTTTCTAACTCATGAACACGTGGATCATGTTCTTGGTCTTTACCCATTAATCAAATTATTAAAAAACAATCCGCCTACCATTCATGCTTTTGGAGAAACGGTAAAAATATTAAGAGAGGGGGACGAATCAAAAATTTTTCCGGGTAACCTTGGAATCAGTCCAGCTATGTTTGGTTTAGAAATTATACCGATAGACATAGTTGATTTGAAATTAGATGAACTCATTCGAATTGGGTCAAATTTTACTATGAAAGTTTTTCATACACCCGGACACTCCCATGGCTCAGTTTGTTATTACGAGGAAACTAAAAAAATTTTGATTCCCGGAGATTTAGTATTTACAGGTGGGAGTTTTGGAAGATATGATTTTCCAGGAGGATCGCTAGATTCTCTTATCAATTCAATTAAGTTTGTAAATGATTTAGACATTAAGTATCTACTTCCAGGCCACATGAACATAAGTGATAACGGTAATGAGCAAGTAGATTATTCTTATAGGATGGTTCAATCAATAAAAAGTTTTGTCTAATCTTTATTAACTCTACGCCTCCATATTATTCTTCTAATACTCTTTAGAATCTTAATTCTCTTATCATTTAGTATTTAATTGATAAGAACATTTTTTAACCTAAAATTCTATATTGAAGTTAATCACCTCATTTTAAATAAAAAAAATAAATCGAATTAAAAATTGTGAATAAAATGCCTGATACACCACCTAAACCGGTAAGTGAAGTTTACTTAAGGTCTTACCCAAAAGTTATATTTTTCTGGCCTGTGACACTCGTTTCGTTTGTTCTATGGCTTCTACAAATGGTTGTTGGCGAACCTGAACCATGGTTTGGTAATTTCTGGCTAATCGTATTTTTCGTTAACATGTTTATCGTTGCTTTCGATTTTAGTAGTTCGAAATTTTTCGTGTTAATTATGGTTGTTGTCGTTGTAGTTTTACTGTTGATCTTCTTAGTCCCTGGATTGTTTGACCCTGTTACTTCAGGAGAAGGATTTGATCCGAAGTTAACAGCAGAATTTTACTTAGTAACTACTATTATAATGGCGTTTATTTTAGGACTTGTTGTTTTGAGTTCAAGATTTGATTACTGGAAAATTGAAAGAAACGAAATTTATCATAAGAAAGGAATATTTTCTTCTGCTGAGAGAATGCCTACAAAGAGCCTAAGAATCAAAAAAGAGATCCCAGATGTGTTTGAATTCTTTATCTTACGCGCAGGTTCAATTACGCTCATGCCTGGTCACGGAGATGTGATAAATTTACCGACAGTACTCAATATTAATAAGAAACAGAAGCACATAGACTATTTATTAAGCCATGTTTCAATAGAACCAGACGAATTGGACGCATAAATCTACAGAAAATAAAATTCAAATTACATATCTAATAACTCCGTTATTTTTTTTTATTTTTACTTTTTATAATTAGATTTAAGAATTTGGTTAAATTCTTATTATTACATATGGCACAGCCCCTAATATTATTATTCGATTTTGATGGTTGCGTGATCACCCAAAAATCTCTTGAGTATGCTGCTCTAGTTCACCTTAAAAAAAACTTTTATAACTGGAGAAACATAGAGTCTCTAAGACTAATTGATATAGCACGACTTTTTGAGGAAGCTGATTCAAAGAACAAAATTAAGGCTATTGTCAATGTTTACAGAGTATTCAAGAATTACATTCCGAGTAGATGGAAAAGAGTTTTATTTTTTATAAAGTTTAGGCGGATGTATCCTAAATATGAAATTTACGAAACTCTAAAACCAAAACTGAGAGAAATTTTGACCGATTTACAAAAAAACGGTGTCAAATTTGGGATTGTGTCAAATACGAGCGGTGAACGGCTAGCCATATTTAGAAATAGGTTAAACTTAGACGAGTTTTTTTCTGTTTATGTTTCCCGCGACGATACGCCTGTAAGAAAACCTCACGGTCATCCTGTTATTATAGCATTACAACAGCTTCAGAAAGAGTTAGGAACGCCAATTGAAAAAAATAATGTTTATCTAATCGGAGACCTTCCTACGGATATTGAATGTGCTCATGACGCAGGAGTTAAGAGTATTGCGTTACTTTCTGGTCATGGTACTAAATTGAGCTTGGAAAAAGCAAATCCAACACTGATCCTTCGGGATATTGAGGATATATTAGAGATTGACCCTTTCAAAAAATTATTATTATAGTAAACATTACACATCGTTAATAATGTTTAATTTGGAAGAGTTTGAAAAAGATCAAGTTCTTTATTCCTTAGTTGAGAAGCTCAATAAGCTACTTGATAAAAATAAGACTGAAAAAGTAAAACTTATCGTTGAACAACTTAATGATTTATTAGAACAGCAAGAATCTGAAATCCAAATAACTTATATTCTTAGCGTATTAGCAGAGCAAGATTTCACACTAATAGGGAAAAATATCTTAAAGAATATAGAGAATTTAACTCGTTCAACTAATTCCAAAACAAAAGTGAATGCTCTCATTATCATAGGATTCGTTATGCTTTCAAATAAAAGCGGCATTAAGACTTATTTACCAAACTTTATGGCAAACTTGAATGATAGTGACAGAGATGTTCGAGATAACATACAATATTTTTTACATGAAGTTGCAACCGAACACTCTGATTTAATATGTAATTATAAAAATGATCTAATAGAGGCTCTAGGCGTTGAAAAGAACGAAGAAAATTTAGTCAGTTTAATTCAACTCTTAATAAAATGTCCCGATTATAGTTTTGAGAATTTATTCGATTTACGAACGATTATTATATCATTAATTAACAAATTTTATAGCAGAGAACAAACGAAAGCGTACTCAGAATTATTATCTTATGTAAAAATTGTTTTTCCATCAGTAAATGATCTGATAAAAGAAGGAATAGATAAAAAAGAGCTCACTAACATAATACAAAATACATTCCTTATGAAAAGAAATATTTTTTTAATGCCTACTGCTGAAATTGAAGGAAAATCAAAGAAGTTCTTAAAAAATTTAAGAAGTTTGAACAGCAAAGACCTTAAAATTTATTTTTATATTAAGAAACAAGAAAAAAAGATTCATATTTATGAGCTGGAAAAAGAAAAATTGGCAGGAGTGTTTCTAAAAAAGGATAACTTGCAGAAGAAACAATTGCTCAAGATATTTTCTCCCATAATTGATACTGAGCAAGAATTAAGATTGTTTTTAAATACACTGATTAAGTTGGAGCACGTTAAAGGGTTTTATTCAAAATTGGGTTATCTTTACTCTTATAACAACCTAAAATCAGAATTGATTGGAAAATTTCAAGAAAAAGGCATGGTTAATTTAAAAAAATACAATCATTTGCCTCCTGATTTTGTTAGTGGAATTATAAACGATATATCGAATTCAACTAAGCGAGTTTTCCTAATTGGAAAAAATAACGCTGCCTACTACTCTTTGAAAAAAATACAGCAACAAATTAACACACAAGCAGCGAAAAATACTACAATTGACCTCAAATCTTATAGAGATCGCTTAATAGATATTGAATTTATTAAATTAATAAAAAATCTACCAAAAGGTTATTTAACTCATTTTAGAGCAGGAACCCAATGGTTGACTAATGTAGGGTTACCAAAAGTTAAAAGAGAAGTTGAGAACTCTCGATTAATTGGTTATTATTCAATTCCAATGCTCTCTGAGAAATTAAATATAAAAAAAGTATTGTTAATTCAAATTTTAGAGAGTTTCATAGATATAAGAAGTGGAATATTTGACAAAAACAAAGAAATTTTTTATTATTCGAAATTTCTAAATAAGAAGATCGAAGAAATAAACGTCATAACAGTTCAAAAAGAGAGAGAAAGACAGATAAATTTAATAGCAAAAAAGTTAAACATCGAGAGAAGTCATATTCTTACAAAATTAGACGAGAATTTAAAACTAATAGGGGAAGAAATAAAAGGAAAGGATATGATCAAAATCGACGATTATATTGAGAAAACGGGTATGCCACATAATCTCTTTATCGACTTTATCAATGATTTAGGATTAACCTATTTTAAAAAAGGAGAATTCCTCATTTTTAACGAAGCAAAAATCGAGGAATCAAAAAATGGCATAAAGTCGATGTTGATCGCCAAATCTAAATCTGAGAATTTGATTTATTTAGGAGATATAGATATTACTTCTAGTATCGTTGAGGATTTACTAAAAGATCTACAAAATGATGAAAAAATTAAGGGTGTCTTTCATAATCTTGAAGGAAAGCTAGTTTTTTACACTGAAAAAGGAATAGAAAATTTGATGCTAGAAAATAGTTTTATGTTTTCTTTTAGCGATTTTTTTTACGGGAAAATTCTAGATGATAAGGATATAGAGGTTTTAACACCTATAGTTAATAATTTAATAAGTACAAATCAGTTGAAAGGAACTTTTGATAATGAATCGCTAACATTTGCTAGTTCTGACGTAATATTTGCCCAAGATTATAATACAGTTCTATTTGAGTTTGAAAAAATGATAAACGCATATACTAAAACATTCAATACTGAATTTGAAAAATTAAAAAAAATTTTAATAAAACGCGAGGAGATAATCTACCCCCAAGAGATAAAACTTATCCAAGAAAGGATAGACATGATCAACGAAAAATATGTTCGCTGGAGAAGTGGATTAGAAGCGTTCGTGAGAAAGGCTAGCTCAACGCTTTTAAAAAAACAAGGTTTTACGCTCAAAAAATATAAATCTCTTTTATTATCAAATGAAAAAAGAGATGACATTAAGTATTTTGAGGAGGATCCTGAAGTTATAGATTTAATCTCAAACTTTAATAGATGGGTTAAGTTATTCAACGAATTAGAGCTTAAATATGGAAATATCATTTTCTACCAGAAAAGATTAATAATCAAAGAGGATAATAAAGAAGATCGTAAAAAATTAGAAGAATTATTGGCTAAATTACATCTAGTTTAACACTGAAATAAATATAGAAAATTAATTCCTATTCTCTTCAATTTGAGAGATTATACCGTCAATATCTATTTTTTGATGTGATTTAATTTTATAAGTTTTAGGAGAGTACTGACCGTTCATCTCTAAAATTCCTTCTTTTTCTAGATAATTGAGAGATCTCCAAATAAAATTAATCTTTGAGCGGTTTGAGGCCTTAATATGGTTGCATCTTCTAATGCTTTTAGTAGTGACTAAATTGACATTATTATCTATCAGTTTATTTATTGCTTCTAGCGTTTCCCGTAAGTTTCTTGAAAAAAAATCCATAGAATCCTCGCTCAGTAAAATAAGTATTTTACTAATTAGTGTATTAATTTATTCGTAAGAGTTTAAAAAGTTTTTTTCTGGTGATATAAAAACGCTCAGATAGGTTTGCGTGTTAGAACCCTAAATGAAATCTGGAATTCCAAATAAAATCTGATTATTTTTCTAATGACGAAAAACTCTCTTACCACAAAAAACTAGTGCACAATTTAATTCGTCAGCTCGCTCTATAACCATCGCGTCTCTCATCGATCCACCTGGATTGATTATAGAATTCGCACCTACATTTACTGCAGCTTCTAAACCATCAGGAAAAGGGAAGAATGAATCCGTTCCCATAACAGAATTCTTCAATTCCTCTTCATGGCCAAACTCTTTTGCTTTTTGCGCTGCTAATTTTACTACATGAACTCGACTTTGCTGACCAGCACCTATACCGATAGTGTAGACTCCATTATCGTACATTTGAGCAAAACAAGCAGAATTAGATTTTGTCCACTTAGAAACCTTATAAGCAAAGATTAAAGCCTCCTTTTCTGCTTCAGTTACTTTTTTTTTACTCACAACATTCCATTCTTTGATAACAGGCTTAAAGTCATATTCTTGAACTAAAATACCCCCCAACACTCCCCTAATTTCGTAATTTTCATAGATTAAATCTCGTTTGTTTAGTAAGTCACCATATTCTAATATTCTCATGTTTTGTTTTTGCTTCAATATTTCTAAAGCTTCAGTTTCGAAAGAAGGAGCCATTAGAACTTCAACGAAAATATTTTCTTTATTCACGATGAAGTCTGCTGCATCTGCGGTTAATTCTGTGTTTACACCCCATATACCTCCGAAGGCTGAAAGAGGGTCTGTCTTAAACGCCATCTTAATAGACATTAATTGATCCGATTTATCGATCGCAATCCCGTTAGGACTAGTATGCTTTAAAATCGCAGTAACATGTTGATGTTTATCAAAATCCAATAGCATTTGAATACAAGCATCAATATCTAAGTAATTGTTGAACGAAATCTCCTTTCCTCCAAGTTGTATTAAGTTATGAAGCCCGTAATTACATGAGAGATTTCTATAATATCCTGCCGCTTGATCCCAGTTTTCACCGTAACGACAATCTTGTATTTTCTCATAAGCATTGAAGATATTGGGTTTCATAACTTGGTCGGGGTTGTAATAACTTTGTAAGTAATTAGAAATAGCTGCATTATAATCGGCCATTATAGCAAACACTTCTTGAGCTAAAGTTGCTCTAGTTTTATCGCTAATCCCCCCAATTTCCTTTAATTCAGTGAGAATTTTGTCGTAATGCTTAGAATTCGCAACAACTACTACATCCGGAAAATTTTTTGCTGCTGCTCTTATCATTGTTGGACCCCCGATATCAATCATTTCTAAAGCGTCAGTTAAAGTGATATCTGGCTTTGTAATAGCCTCCTTGAATTGATATAAATTACACACTACCATATCGATAGGTGGAATGTTGTATTTTATAGCATCCTCAACATCTTTTTCTAGATTCCGTCGATAGAGTATGCCCCCTTCAATTTTCGGATGCAGTGTTTTTACTCTTCCGTCAAACATCTCTGGAGAGTCAGTGTAATCGGAGATTTTTTCAAACGCTATATTTTTTTCTTTTAAAAGTTTTCCAGTTCCTCCTGTGGAAAGAATTTTAATGCCGAACTTTGTTAAAGATCTCACAAAATCAACAATATTCTCTTTATCAAAAACACTTATGATAGCTCGTTCAATTTTCTTCATTTTTAATCAAATAATTTATTTAGATTATTAATATCAACAAAAGATATATCAAATTATAGTAAAATTCGGTTTTAAGTTAATTAATAGACATTTAATAAAAGATATAACAATACGTTGGAATTGAAGATAAACACGAAACAAGGATATTTAATACCGGCTTAGTAAATTGTGGGGTTTTGATTCTCTCTGCCCTGAAAAGGATACTATACCAATTTTAGCTTTTTTCATTTCTACAATACTTTTAGCTCCTGCGTATATCATACCATTCAATAAGCCCTCTTTTAATGAAAGCAAGACGCCATCCATATCTCCGACAAATGGAACATAGTCACTTACGCCTTCAGGAAGCATCTTCGAGCCTTCTGTGTATCGATCTGAAACATATCCGGATGTTCTCGCCTCTTTGGAGCCCATTCCTCGATATATTTTAACTTTTCTCCCTTGGATGGTGTCAACATATCCAGGACTTTCTGTTGAACCAGCGAAAAAGTGTCCCGACATAATTAGGTCAGCACCAGCACTGAAAGCTTTAGGTAAATCTCCAGGATTTTTAAAACCACCATCTGCAATTAAACTAATTTTTGTGCCGTAATCCTCTAGAGCATCAGCAACCTGAGCAGTAGCGAAAAGTGTAGGTGCTCCAACGCCAGTTTGAATTGAAGTTGTGCAAATTGAACCAGAACCCATCCCAACCTTTATGCCAATAAATTTATCTTTGTCAAAATCACCTTTTGTAATTAAATGTTCAGCCGCTTCGTAAGTTCCAATATTCCCTAGTACAAAGTCAGAATCTAAGAAATCCATGAGTTTTTTAGTTCCTTTAATATCTGATGTTTTATAAAAATCTGCTACATCTATAAAAAAGATATCCACATAATTTTCAATTTCTTTTAATAACTCTTGAGCGTGAGTTGATTCTGGGAACTTAGGGGAAAGACCTAATGCGCATATCAAGTGTCCTTCTTTATCCATTGATGCTAAGGGAAACTCTGGCGCTAAATCTTTCTTGGTTATTAATCCCTTTAAGTAACCCGTTTTGTCAATTATAGGTAATTTCTCCTTTCTCGAGCCAAAAAGTATTTCAAGTGCTTTTTCTCTAGATGCTCCAGGTTCGATAGAAATTACTTCCTTTGTCATGAAATTCTTTACTTTACCTTTGCTGATTTCATCTTCAGAAAAGGGGATATCTCTTTTCGTGAAAATCCCGCATACCTTATTGTCCCCATCAACTACCACAATTCCACTTATATTATAGTTTTCCATCATGTATTTTGCTTTTGATATAGGTTCATCTGGTAATATTGTAGCAACATCATCAATAACGAAGGATCTTGCTCTTTTCACTATCCGCACCATTTCTAATTGCCGTTCATAAGGACAATTGCGGTGTAAAACCCCCAGACCTCCCATAAGAGCCATTTTAATCGCCATTAATTCTTCAGTTACTGTATCCATTGCGGCTGATATAATAGGTAAATTGAATTTATATGAACCTAATTGGGAACACATAGTAACGTCGCTTGGTTCAAAATTAGTATATCCCGGTTGAATGAGGACATCGTCAAATGTTGCAATTAACGAATTATAGTGAACTTTCCTTCTATAATAATCTGTCATTTTCTTGGGGTGTTAAGTGTGTTTTATTAGTATGGTAGATATAATATTTTTATTACTTTGGATTGTAAATATTAGTAATTAAGTTAGATTTAATTTAAAAGTTTTAAGTATTTAGTTTGAGAGAAATATATAGCGTCTCTTTAAATGAAGGTTGTTAAATAGATTAAGCGAAAAATAAACTTAATTCTTTA
>Ga0209979_1001371_pt1 | contig 27044 bp, 26 predicted proteins | sample AnhtaG_FD_183114 | JGI IMG/M metagenome (GOLD analysis project Ga0209979, IMG submission 183114) | Deep subsurface microbial communities from Anholt, Denmark to uncover new lineages of life (NeLLi) - Anholt_01485 metaG (SPAdes) (version 2) | ecosystem: Environmental > Aquatic > Marine > Oceanic...
TTTGGCTGATGCTGCTTTAAGCACCTCACAAATGCTTCGACATGCTAAACAAAGCAACAATAAAACTTTCCTCATCGGCACGGAGGAGGGAGTATTGCATCCCTTAAGGAAGCAAAACCCAGATAAGGAATTTCAGCTCATCTCGGATAACTTTATCTGCCCTGATATGAAGAAAACAACCTTAGAAACGGTTATCGAAACTATGCAGACAAAAAGCAACGTGGTCACCGTGCCCGAGGAAACAAGAATAAAAGCCAAACAGGCTATTGATAGGATGCTGGCCATAACCTGAAAGGAAAGATCCCCTCTCCCTTCACGGGAGAGGGGAAGGGTGAGGGTGGAAAAAATGTTTAAAAAAAATCGTAGCCCCGAGGTTTTAGCCTCGATGGAAGAGATTATTGACCGTGCTTTAGCTGAAGACCTCAGCTGGCGTGACATTACCACTGAGGCTTTAATACCAAGCGACCAGCAAGGAATAGCCTCTATTATAGTGAAGAGCGAAGGCATTTTGGCTGGCATCGAAGTAGCTAAGAAGGTATTTCGCAAAGTAGATCCAGAGCTAAAAATGGACGTTTTGCTTGAAGATGGATCCAGGATTAAGGCGAGTGATGTAATCGCCAGGGTAGAAGGCAAAGTAGCTAATATTCTAAAAGCAGAGAGGGTGGCTTTAAATTTCCTGCAGAGGCTGAGCGGGATTGCCACGGAAACAAATCGCTATGTGGAAGCAGTCGAGGGATTGCCAGTGCACATTATGGATACCAGAAAGACAACCCCAGGTTTGAGGGTACTGGAAAAATATGCTGTCAGGGTTGGTGGCGGTGAAAATCACCGTATGAATCTGGGCGATGGCATACTTATTAAAGATAATCATCTAGCAGCTCTTCGTAGCCGTGGATTAAGCCTCAAGGAAATTATAGCCAAGGCTCGGCAAAATGCGCCTTTGTCATTGCGAGGCATCCCAAGCCGAAGCAATCTCGAAGCAAGGCAAATTCAAATTGAAGTTGAGGTTAAGACTGTGCCAGAAGCCTTGGAAACTGCTGAGGCTGGGGCAGATATCATTATGCTGGACAATATGAGTCTTGAGGATATGCGTCAGGCAGTTAAGATGATTCATGGTCGTGCCTTAATTGAAGCCTCGGGAGGAATTACACTGGACAAGGTTCGAGCTGTGGCTGAAACCGGGGTTGATTTTATTTCAGTTGGCGCCCTTACCCACTCAGTCAAGGCTTTGGATATTAGCCTGGAGGGCGAATCACCTTCTTGGCAATAACTAGATAGCGTTTTGGATTATCCTCCAAGCTGGTTACTATCAAACCAATCTGCCCTATTAGCTCTCTTAGCTCGGTTTCATCTGGCAGAAGGTCAGCGCCAACCATACCACCAATAGATTGATGCAGTTGATTGATTGCCTCTCGGCTGGCAGTATGACAGATGACTAACTGGCCATTGCTTTTAAGCACTCTGGCTATTTCCTTTAGCGCTTTAGCTTTGTTGTTGAAATGAGGGAAAACGCTATTGCATATAGCTAAATCAATGCAGTTATGCGGCAATGGGATAGCTGCAGCATCTGCTTGAACAAAATCCACAATGGACTGGAATCCCTTGGCTTTAGCCTCATGTAACATCTTTGCCGAGAGATCTAAGGCTATAATTCTTCCTTCGCCTCCTACTGCCTCGATTAGAAAAGGCAATAGAATGCCTGTGCCGCTGCCAATGTCAAGTACATGACTCCCGAGTTTGATATCTAGCTCCTGGATAATATTGCTGAGGCATTCCAGCCTCTCCGGAGTAACCTCCCCATCCCAATTCGGAACTAACTGGTCAAAGTAATCTTGAAGTTGCATAGCTAACCTGTTAATTGAGCCTGTTGCCATCTTTTCAGCTTCCTCTTAGGAGAGAATGCTGTTGCCAGACCGAAGATGATAGACGAAGTGATTACAATGGAGGCGCCCGAGGGGAGATCCAGAAAATAGGAGGTAGCCAGTCCAGTCCAGCAAGAGATAATGCCGAAAACCGAGGCGATGAGAAGCATGCGCTTTAAACTGTAAGTAAGTTGATAAGCAGCAGCGGCAGGATTAAGAATCAGACTATAGATGAGCAAGCCACCGATGCTTCGCAGTGAAGCAGTGATGGTCACCCCGGTGGAAAATAGTATGCCATAGAAAATAAGCGTTGCCGGGATGCCCACGGCTAAGGCTACCTGACGATGGCAAATCACCGCCTGAATCTCTTTGTAGAAGGCAACCGCCAATCCAGCTATTATAGCTGTCACTAGGGCAAGGAAAATTAAATTTCCTCGGCTGACAGTCAGTATACTGCCCCAGAATAAGTTTAAGGCTTCGGTTCTGGAGCCAGGCATCATGCCCATGAAAAGGAATGCCAGTCCCAGCATCAAAGAGAAAACAATGCCAATTGAAGTATCAGGATTTAGCTCGCCTCGGTCAGCCATGGGGCCAATAATAGCTGCTGAAGCTAGACTAAAGAGTAATGCCCCAACGAGGGGATTAAAGCCCAGCCAGACACCGAGGAGGGCACCAGCAAAGGCAGCATGGGCAATGCATACCCCGATAAAGGAGAGATGCATAGTCACCACGAAGACACCTACGACAGAGCAGGTTATGCCACCGCACAATCCAGCAAGGATGGCATTTTGCATAAATTGGTACTGCAGAATAGAAAAATCCATGTTATTCAGAAAGCAATCTCAGCTTTAGCCGGTATTGAAATAGGAGCCCCATAAAGTTGGCTTAGTATCTCTTCTTTAAGCATTGACCCCGGGCTACCTTGTTGCCATATTTTCCCTTCTTTCATCAGAATCAGCCGCTGGCAAATGGAAGGCAGCGTTCTAAGGTCGTGGGTGACGAATAGAGTAGTCATATGGTATTCCCTGTGAATGAGCTGTATCAGGCTCAAGATTTCTCGTTGGGCTTGTGGGTCTATCGAAGCTGTGGGCTCATCAAGGAGAAATATTTCAGGCTGTTGAACTAAGGCTCGGGCAATAGCCGCCCTTTGGTATTCACCTCCTGAGAGATGTCCTATGGGGCGTTGAGACAAATGAGCCATGCCAACCATATCCAATACTCTATCTACATCCTCCCATTGAGCCTGCGTCGGGCGATGTAATAGACCCAGGCGGCCATAGCAGCCTACCATTACCGTCTCCCTGACATTGATGGGCAAGCGTGGGTCAATATTCTCAACTTGAGCCACATAACCTATGCGCTTTCTCAACTTGATGCCACTTCTTTCATTAACAGGCAATCCTAATACCAAGGCTTGACCTTGAACCAGTTTGCCCAAGCCATTGATAACGGTAAGCAAAGTGGTTTTGCCAGCACCATTGGGCCCAATGATGCCGATGAATTCCCCTTTTCGTACCTTCAAAGACACCCCTTGTAGAGCTACATCCTCCCGATAGGAAACCACGGCATCCTTAATGCTGATGACCATGTTATCCATGTTGCTGCCTCCACTGAGTTAAAGCTTCGAGAATCAAATCAACATTCTCATCTATCGCCTTCTCCCAAGTTTCAGTTCCCTCAAAGCCACCAGGAAAGTTAGATATGGTTACCTGTATAGCTCCGATGTCCTGTACCACAGCTTCGCTTGTCGCTGTTCCGCCACTTTGCAAGTTATCAATGACCAGGGCAACACCGGCTTGTCTGGCCTGAATTATCAATTGCTCTACCTCCGCTGGGGTTAGCTCTTCAGGACGGCCATAGGTGGCTACGACATCTAAGCCTGCCCAGCTTACAAATCCTGTCTGCATGTCAGAGCAAACTACCTTTACTTCGTTTACCTTCGCCTCTTGCAATCTATTTTTTATTTCCTCACCCTTAGCTAAAATAGCTTGCGTTCGCTCGTTAGCTTTCTCTTGGTAATATACTGAGTTTTCTGGGTCTATCTCACTCAGAGCTTGAGCAATTTTATCTACCGCTTCAGCCTGCATGGGGGGTGCCATCCAGTTACCTTCGATATCTATAACCTTGATAATTAGATTTGGATTGTCGGCAGCTTCAATCAGTCCGGTTATATTTGCCTTATCCTGCTGCCAATTATGGATGATAAGGGCTTTACTATTAGCTAGTGTCTCAACATCGCTTGGTTTCACGTCATAATGTCCCGGACACATCCCTGGAGGTATAAGATTACGCACCTGTAATTTGCCATTAGCTACATCCTGTGCAATTCCAGCTATAAGTGAGCTTCCTGCCACGATGTCAGCCGATGGACGGGAACAGGATAAGGATGCAAGCAAAGCTACGAGAAGATGTGCTGCCAGGACGATTAGTAGAAATTTTCTTTTCATAGTCCTCCTTTCGATACTCCATGCATCTGCAATAAGATGCAACAACAGGGCAAAAAAATTAATCCTTTTCCAGTTGCACTCTTGACTTTACGAAATCTACCTGGCGTACCCTACCCTGGAGAATCCTCCTTTCCCCAAAAATGGTCTCTACTTCTACTCGCTCACCCTCAATAATCATATAGGCAATATCCTCCAGAATTGGCTTGTCGCCTTCCGTAGTTTCATAAACTTTAGCCAGACACATCTTAACTCCCCTCCATGCTCTTTGTTAAGGCTTGTCGTGCTTTTGTTAGACCGTTGCTAGCCGCAGCCATGCTAGCGGCTGCTTCCTGTAGCTGTTGTGCCACCTTAGCGGATAAAGAAGCCGCCTTTTGAGCCCAATCGCGGAACTCCTTCTCATGCTCACGGTTATGCTCAATCCAATAGTCAAGCAAAATATGCAATTTTTCTTCAATGTCACTCATAGCTAAGATTGTTCCCCTTTCCGGCGACACTTACTGCACTCCCCTGAAATAGCTAGATGTCTCAAATCAGCTACAAAACCATAATCGCGAAGCAAAGCATCTTTTAACAGATATAACGCAGATTCGTCTAAATCCGTTGTCTTGCCACACCTACGGCAAACCAGATGATGGTGATGACCCTTCTCAGCGACATGATAGCGAACACGTCCATCGCCAAAATCGGTTTCAGTAACTAAGTTCAGCTCCTTTAGTAACTCCAAGGTGCGATAGACAGTGGAAATGTTGCTATAAGGGTAACGACTATGTAGCTGCTCATAGATCTCTTCAGCGCTGATATGGCCATCAGCTCTATGGAGGGCTTCGATGACCAGCATACGCTGCGGGGTTAAGCGATAGCCCTTTTCTTGAAGGACTTTGTGACAGCTCATTCCAAAGTAAGATTATAACAGGGCGCCAAAATTATTGCAATAGGTCGCTGATGCAATTAATTGATTTTTAGCGATTTTTTGCTTTCTAGCAACAAAGTTACCGGCCCATCATTATGGATCTCTACCAGCATATACTCTTGGAAAATTCCTGTCTCTACCTTAAGGCCGGAGGAGCGAACCTGAGCGACAAAAAAGTCATATAATTCCTTAGCCTTATCCGGGGGGGCTGCTTCGGTAAAGCTGGGGCGCCTTCCCTTCCCTGAATCAGCCAAAAGAGTAAACTGGCTTACTATCAAAATTTCCCTCTTTGTTTCCAACGCTGACAGGGCAAATTTATTTCCTCCATCGGAGAAAATGCGCAGGTTAACTATTTTATTTGCCAAGTAGCCAGCACCCTCTTGTGAATCGTCCCTGGCAACGCCAATAAAAACCACTAGCCCTGGACCAATTCTGCCCACCACTCTACCGCTGACACTTACTGAAGCACTGGTAACCCGCTGAATTAGCGCTTTCATTTTTGCATTTTTTATTTAACCATGTTAAATTAAATATTAAAAGGGATATTATATCCAATCAAGTGGGCAAAACCCACTTTTTTGTTAGATTTGATTATTAGGTTAGGGAGAAATGAAGACGGAGTTTATGGCTGCTATTGCTCAGCTCTCAGCTGAGAGGAACTTACCTAAAGAAGTGATCTTGGCAGCTTTGGAATCAGCGCTTGTCTCAGCTTATAAAAAAGACATTTTTACCCGCGAGCAGGATATTTCAGCCAAAATTGATCCCAATACTGGTGATATCAAGGTTTATATTAGAAAAGTTGTGGTTGAGTCATTTATCGACCCGCATCGAGAGATCTCCTTGGATGATGCTCGAAAATTGCGGGATAGTATTCAAGTTGGCGAAATAGTGGAAGTGGAATCTACACCCAGAGATGCTGGGCGTATTGCTGCTCAAGCGGCAAGGCAGGTTGTTTTGCAGCGGTTGCGCGAAGCAGAGCATCGGGTAATCTACGAGCAGTTCGCCGGTAAGGAAGGCGAGATTGTCAGTGGGACGATTCAATTCATCCAGCCTAAACAAATTTATGTTACCTTGGGCAAGGGAGAGGCTATACTTCCCTTTAGTGAGCAAGTGCCTAATGAGCGTTACCACGTAGGACAGCAATTTAAATTCTATCTTTTGGAGATAAGTCAAGGCGTTAAAGGGCTTCAAATAATAGTTTCTCGCTCTCATCCGAGTTTGCTACGCCGCCTTTTTGAACTAGAAATTCCCGAAATTCACAGTGGCGTTGTAGAACTGAAAGCAATAGCACGCGAAGCCGGACATCGAAGCAAAGTAGCAGTGTCAACTCATCAAGAAGGCATCGAACCTGTAGGTTGTTGCCTTGGACCTCGAGGCGTCAGGCTACAAAGTATTATTAACGAGCTAAATGGTGAAAAAATAGACATGATTCAATGGCACGCCGACCCTAAAATATTTATCTCCAATGCCCTCAGTCCAGCCAAAGTGGCAAGTACTGAGCTCAACGAGGCAGAAAAGACCGCCACTGTAGTCGTTCCTGATAGGCAATTATCCCTAGCCATCGGTAAGGAGGGACAAAATGCCAGGTTAGCAGCAAGACTCTCAGGTTGGCGAATTGACATTAAGAGCGCCTCTACCGCTGAAGCAGAAAGGATAAGCTTACCGGAGGCTGCTCCTCAAGAGTTAGAAACGATAGCTGGAGAGGGTGAATTTCCTTCCACCGTGCCAAGCGAACCTCAGGCGGCGGAGCCGGTTAGCGGAGGGGAAGTAAAAGAACTAACCACGCTCTTAGCCAGTGAAGAATTTATATTAGCCTCGAAAGCTCCTTCTGAGAGGTCTGAAGAAAAACCGCAACTCCGCTTCGCTGAGGATATTTTACCAAGCAGGGGGAAGAGCATAAAGTTGGAGAAGGACAAGGTTAAGAGCAAAGGACATAGAAAAAAGAAAACTTACTTTAAAGAGGATGGGCCGGAAGAATAAACATATACCGCAGCGTACTTGCGTTGCTTGTCGGCAGACAAGGGACAAAAAGGATTTGATTCGCCTGGTATGCACCGACGGTGGAATTGTCGAGGTCGACCCATCTGCCAAGAAGCCAAGCAGAGGTGCTTATTTATGTCCCCAAAAGGATTGCTGGGAAATAGGGCTGAAAAGAAATCGTTTGGAGCATGCTTTGCGAATAAAGCTTAGTTTCGATAATCGCCAAGCTTTAATAGAGTATAGCAATAACTTGCCCGGGAGGAGCCGGATTTGAGTAATAAAAAAATGCACTCGCTAGCTAATCAAAAGGAAACAAATCATCCAGCTTTGCCTCAAATCGAGCTTCCACCTTCCATAACTGTAAAACGATTAGCTGATACCTTAAAAGTAGAGCCGGTGAAAGTTATTAAGCAGCTTATGCGCAAAGGCATCATGGCCAATGTCAACCAGGCTATCGATTTTGATACTGCCACCACGGTAGCCCTAGATTTCGGTTATAGTGCTCGGGAAAAAATAGAGCTTCAAATCTTGCCTTCCCTCGAGGGACTAGGAGATAAATTACAAATTCGCTCCCCGGTGATTACTGTAATGGGGCATGTCGACCATGGTAAAACAACCCTTCTTGATGCCATCAGGAAAACCAATGTAACTGCTCACGAGGCAGGAGCTATTACCCAACATATTGGCGCTTATCAAACTACAGTGGATGGACGCAAAATCACCTTCCTAGATACACCCGGGCATGAAGCTTTCACTGCTATGAGAGCCCGTGGAGCACAGGCAACTGATATCGTGGTCTTGGTGGTTGCTGCTGATGATGGCGTTATGCCTCAGACTGTGGAAGCTAGAGACCATGCTAAAGCTGCCAAAGTGCCTATAGTGGTTGCCATCAATAAGATTGATAAACCTGATGCCAACCCTGAGCGTGTAAAGCAGCAGCTTGCTGATTTAGGCTTAATTATTGAAGAATGGGGCGGCGATGTTGTTTGTGTTCCCATCTCAGCTAAAAAGGAGCAAGGAATCTCAGATTTACTGGAAAACTTATTCCTTGTTGCTGACATATTGGAGCTAAAAGCTGACCCTAATTGTACCGCAGAAGGGGTGGTCATTGAAGCTAAGCTTGATAAAACTAAAGGCCCCTTAGCTACTCTTCTGGTTCAGAAGGGTACTCTCGAGGTGAGCAATATTGTAGTGGCTGGCAATACTTGGGGCAAAATCAAAGCTATGTTCAATGATAAAGGAAAGAGGATTAAGAAAGCTGAGCCATCAACTCCCGTGGAGGTTCTGGGCATAAATGGCGTGCCAAGGTCAGGAGAGATCTTTACTGTAGTTACCGATGAGCATCAAGCACGAAGCACTGGAGACAAATATGCGGCTATGAGAGTTCGTGAACCTTTAAGTTTAAGCACCCTTTCCAGCCAGATAAGCGCCGGGAAAGTAAAGGAACTCAATGTAATTTTAAAGACAGATGTTCAGGGCAGCATAGAACCAATAAAGAACTCCATAGAGCGACTGGGCACGGAAAAGGCAAGGGCTAAGGTTATACACGCTGCTAGTGGCAGCATCACCGAGAGTGATGTGCTTCTTGCTTCAGCTTCGAAAGGCATTGTTATTGGTTTTAACAGCGACCCAGCGCCAGGAGCGCAGCAGCTAGCTGAAGCAGAAGGAATAAGCATTCAGAGGTATGATGTAATTTACCGATTAGAGGAAGACGTGGGTAAAACATTAAAGGGGATGCTTGAGCCAACTTATGCCGAGGTGCTTGGAGGGCGTGCCGAGGTACGCGCTATATTCACCGCTAGTAAGTATGGCAAAGTAGCCGGAGTTTATGTTAAGGAAGGCAAAGTGTGGCGAGATGCCAAAGTCAAAGTATTGCGGCAAAATGAGGTGGTCTGCGAATCTCGACTCTCCAGTTTAAGGCGTTTTAAAGAGGGTGTCACTGAGGTAGTTGCTGGTCTTGAATGTGGCATAGGCATGGAAGGGTTTACCGATTTCTATACCGGCGATATTATCGAATTTTATAGAAAGGAAAGGGTAAGTTAAGGTAACAAATGGCATTCTGATTGGAGCGAAGTAGAATGACAGAAGGCGAAGGGCTCAGAGCTTACAGAGGGTGAAGAATTTATAGGAGGCTCAAATGTCTAGACGTACGGAACGACTAAACAAAGTCATCAAGCAGGAAATCAGTAGATTGCTTGAGCGTGAGGTTAACGACCCAAGGCTGAGTAATTCTATCTCTGTAACAGAAGTTTCAGTTTCGCCTGACCTCAAGTATGCTAAAGTATTTGTTAGCATACTGGGGAATGAAACCGATAAAACAGAGATGCTAGCCGGCTTCAATGCTGCTTCTGGATTCTTACGCAAGAAATTGGCTTTGCATTTAAAGTTGAGATGTATCCCACAGCTTAGCTTTCATTATGATAATTCTATTGAGCAGGGGGCAAGGCTACTCAAATTAATCGAGCAGGCTAGCAACACTAAATAGCTTAGGTTTTTACTAGAAACAGCCCCAGGCTATTGACATTGTCACCTGTAATAAGCTATGTTAGAGATATGCTAGCCAAGCAGAAAGGAGGTAGCTTTTCATGCAAGCATATTGCTTTAAGTGTCGGGCAAAGAGAGATATAAAAAACCCAACATCCGTCACCCTTAAGAACGGAAAGCCAGCAGTCCGCGGGGTCTGTTCTGTATGCGGGACCAAAGTATTTAGAATTGGCAAGGCTTAATCTCCCAGAGTGGCATGATTAAGCTAGCAAAGATAAATTTTGTCAATCTCACCGCGAGAAATAGTGGATCTTAGCTCAAAATTTGCTGGCGCGGTAATCTAGCTTAATGCTGCCTATAGTAGCAACAATCAAACCCGATGTTAATAGATTTTTGCTATTATAAGCATCAGGGTTGATTAGAAGTTTAGTTTTGCTTTTAAGCAATTAAAGCTATGTAGTTGTGGGTAGGAGGCATTTATGTGGGCGCTGAGCCCAAGAATTATGCCATGATAGCTGCTAAGGTCAGTGCAGCAAAGTAGTGTCTTTGTCAGTAAGGAGGGAAGGCGAGCTATGGGAATGATAAATGTAGCCATTATAGGTGTCGGCAATTGTGCTTCTTCATTGGTCCAGGGAGTCTACTATTATAAGAATGCTAAAGAAAACGAGTTTGTCCCCGGTTTAATGCACGTCAATCTGGGAGGCTATCATGTAGCTGATATTAACTTCGTAGCTGCGTTTGATATTGATAAAAATAAAGTGGGTAAGGACCTAGCTAAAGCTATTTACACTCCGCCTAACAATACTATCAAGTTTTGCGATGTAGCTAAAACCAGCGTCAGAGTCGAGCGTGGTATGACCCACGATGGACTAGGCAAATATCTCTCTCAAATTATCACCAAGGCGCCGGGCCCAACAGCCGATATTGTAGGCATTCTCAAGGAGACTAAAACCGATGTAGTGCTTAATTATTTACCTGTGGGAAGCGAGGAAGCCACTAAGTGGTATGTAGAACAGGTGTTAGCAGCCGGCTGTGGCTTTATTAATTGCATACCGGTTTTCACTGCCCGTGAGACTTATTGGCAAAACCGATTTGCTGAACGTGGATTGCCTGTTATTGGCGATGATATCAAGTCTCAAGTTGGGGCTACCATTACTCATCGGGTATTGACGAAGCTTTTTCGCGACCGCGGTGTTAAATTGGAGCGAACTTATCAACTGAACTTTGGAGGTAATACCGATTTCCTTAATATGCTAGAACGGGAGCGCCTGGAATCTAAGAAGATTTCCAAAACAAATGCTGTTACTTCGCAGTTAGACTATGATATTGGCACTGATAACATCCATGTTGGCCCCAGCGATTATGTTCCCTGGCTGGCCGACCGCAAATTTTGCTATATAAAGATGGAGGGGCGCACCTTTGGTGATGTCCCCCTGAATTTAGAGTTGAAGATGGAGGTATGGGATAGCCCTAATTCAGCTGGTGTGGTTATTGATGCTCTAAGGTGCTGCAAATTGGCTTTAGACCGCGGCCTAAGTGGAGCTATAGTGGCACCCTCAGCCTACTTTATGAAATCTCCGCCAATCCAATATTCCGACGATGAAGCCCACCTGAAGACCGAAGCATTTATTACCGGACAGGAACAGGAAGAGCCCGTCTCATTACCTGAACCACAGCCAGTTGAGATTAAGGCGTAAGCCGCTTTTGCGACAAAGGCACCAGCCTCAAACTATGTAGCTTAAAAAGAAGTCAATTATTCCGTTACCTTGCTCGATGGGGCTTAATAAGGCTGATGAAGTGGGTGACCTAAGATGGTAACCTTGGTGGTAACAGTAGGTTCTGGAGCAATGGATTTATACTGTCAGAAACTTGCTGAGAAATTGGACGTTCCTAAGGTCTATACAGACATTTATCAGCGCATCCGCGAGAGATTCAATATCTCCTGGCTCTCACGAGGTGCATTAAAGGCTATCCCAGAGGACTGGAGCTTTGTTAAAAAAATCAACAAATTAACTGGCATAATTCATTTGCCAGACCAACACTTGGGGCGCTACGGAAACTTCCTCAAAATACCTTATATCATAACTGTGCATGACCTCATCAGATACTTCGACCTCAAGGGATACGGGACTTATATTCATCGCCCTAACCTTAGGGACAAATTTTACTTGAGCCTTGATTACAAGGGTATCAAAAAGGCAGCGAGAATAATAGCAGTATCTCAAGCAACAAAAAATGACCTAATGCATTACCTTGGAATACCTGACGAGCAAATAAGCGTTGTTTATCTAGGTGTTGACCACACAACTTTCAGACCATCGTCTCAAGCAAGTGAGTTCGAACATCCTTATATTCTTTTCGTTGGCTCAGAGCATCCCAGAAAGAACTTGCCGACTCTACTTAGGGCCTTTAAAGGGCTCAAGGAACAACCAAGGTTTAAGGATTTGAAGCTGGTCAAAGTAGGCAAGGCAGGTGGCAAAGAGACAGATTTCAGGAGACAGACCATCGAGGTTATAGATTCTCTAAACTTAAATGGAAGGGTAATATTCACAGAGGTTGTTTCTAAGGAGAGCTTAAGAGCTTATTACTCTAACGCAAAGTGTCTTGTCCTTCCTTCCCTCTATGAAGGTTTTGGTTTCCCCCCGCTTGAAGCAATGGCTTGTGGCTGCCCGGTGATAACCTCGAATAGCTCCTCACTGCCCGAAGTCGTAGGTGAGGCAGCAATCAAGGTTCCGCCTCACGATGTTTGGGGATTAACAGCTGCTTTGAAGAAGGTTCTTACTAACAAGGAGCTCAGGAAAGGCCTTATTGCCAAGGGAAAAGCACAAGCTGTCAAATTCTCATGGGACCAAGCAGCAAAAGAGACTCTCGAGGTTTACAAAGAGGTAGAGGAAAGTTTCCGCTAAACCCTTTCACTTGGCTTTAAGTAAAAATTTAACTGATCTTTTATTATGTCTTCCAATTTGTGTGTAACTTTGAATCCCAATTGCTGAATCTTCCGAGTATCTGAGAGCAATATCGGAACTTCAGCTGGCCTAAATTTACCTGGGTCAAATTCTATTGGTATTTTCCCCTTGTCTGTATAGACCCAAATTCCTTTGTCCTCCAAGGCAAATTCTAATTCGTCGGTTAGTAATAATTCATCAACCTCAGTTTTCTCAAACCTTAAGCCGAATATTTCGCCATCCTTCCTTTGTAGCGGATCTAGCACAGTTTTTCTGTCAGTTTCGTTCATAGTTTCGATCTTTTCCACATCCCACCCAGCATTTTCTAAAGCTAATAAAATATAGCTCAGAACAGAGTTTGTTCGCATCGAACCTTGATTATAAACCTCTCCGGCATTGCCTTTTTCGGCAAGAAGGCAGTAACCTCTCACAATATCATCTATATGGCTCCAGTCCCTTAAGGCATTCACATTCCCTATCAATATTTTATTGCTTTCCCCAAGCTTTAATCTCATAACTTGCTTTGCTATCGCGGAAGTCACAAACATGCTACCACGTCCAGCACCCTCAGTATTGAAACTTCTGGAAACAATGGCCTTTAAGCCATAAATATTATGGTAGCCTCGCATCAAGTAATCACCTTGCACTTTACTAATAGCATAAGGTGATTGAGGCCTGAGGGGATTTTCCTCACTTATAGGCAATTCAGGCATTCTTGCTGGTGAAGGAACTATGCATCCATATTTCTTTAATGCTCTGCTATATTGTAGTTGGGATGAGAATGCCAGGCCATATTCCTCACTGGAGCCAGCAAAAACCACTGTTGGATCGAGATTTTTCAACCTTATGGATTCAAGTAAATTCACAGTCCCCAGACTGTTGGTCATCAGAGTTGCTAAGGGGTTTTCGAAAGATGACGGGATGAAAGACTGGGCAGCAAGGTGAAAAACAATGTCTGGTTTGGCAACTTCGAGGGCAGATCCAATATTGGAAATATCGAGTATATCACCCTCAATTACATGAATTTGGTCATAAATTCTCTCATTGACCAAATTTTTTGGCGTTGATCCATCCGCTCTCCTTCTGAGCAACCCAAAAACTTCGTTTCCATTATCAAGCAAATATTTTGCCAGCTGACTACCAACAAATCCTGAAATACCTGTAATCAGTGTCCTTTTATTGCTAAACATAAATAAATCCCCCCTCTTAATATCTATTCTCGTCTACCCATCAAATATCTTAACACAAGCAACTCTTATTTTTAAGCTTTTCCTTGAGTTAATTCCAATCCTAAGATATGATGCTATAGGCAAATCCGCTGAGGAGCATAGTTTAGTTGTCCCAGATTTCCCTTACCACTATGTGGGCTAAAGGTAGATTTGACAATATGGTAGAATTTGTCACTAAAGCCAAGGAATTGGGCTTTACCCGCAACTTCCTGCGAGAGAAGGGGATAGCAGGTTAACCGAGGCCGGTGGAGATGCCAAGTTTAGCAGAGCTACGAGGAAATTTAGCTTCCCGCATTACTAATCCTATAGTTGGGATTTTGAGCAAAAGCAGGCTAAAACCCAATACCCTCACCTTTATTGAGTTGACCATAAGCCTCGGTGCCGCTTACGCCATTGTCATCGGTTACTTCCTTCTTGGTGGAGCTTTGGTTTTGGTCTCCGGGCTATTTGACCTCCTCGATGGGGCACTGGCTCGCTTTACCAAGCAAAGTACAAAGTTTGGCGCTATTCTAGATTCAACGATTGACCGCCTTTCTGAAGCAGCAATATTTTGCGGTCTTTTAGTTTGGTATATGCCAAAAGTAGCCACTCTAGAAATTGTGCTCATCTTTGCCGCTCTAATTGGCTCTTTCCTTGTTAGCTATATAAGAGCCAGAGCAGAGGGGCTAGGTTTGGAATGCCGAGTTGGTTTGTTCACCAGAGCTGAAAGGGTTATAGTATTAGCAGTAGGTTTGCTGGTAAACCAAGTTTTTATTGCTTTATGGGTTTTGGTAGTCTTTGTTTATATCACTGTAGCTCAAAGGCTGCTTTATCTGCATGAAGCAAGCAAAAGTTAAGGGGGACTAAATGCCTGTTATAGCTGTTGTGGGAGGTCAGTGGGGTGACGAGGGGAAAGGAAAGGTAATTGATTCCCTAGCTGAGAAAGCTAAGGTAGTGGCGCGTTTCTCAGGGGGTGACAATGCCGGCCACACAGTTATTAACCCCTATGGCGAGTTCAGGATGCATCTTGTACCCTCTGGCATTTTTTACCCCGGGGTAACTTGTATTATCGGCAATGGCGTGGTTATTAACCCGGCAGTTCTCCTTGATGAAATAGCCAACCTTAAGAAGCACGGTGTAGATATAAGTCATCTCATCATCAGTGACCGTGCCCATCTCATCATGCCTTATCACACCCTTCTCGATGGACTGGAAGAGGAAAGGCGTGGTAAAGGGGCTTTAGGAACTACCCGTAGAGGAAATGGCCCTGCCTTTACTGATAAAGTTGCTCGTATGGGAATCCGCACCGGGGACTTATCAAACAAGGATTTATTTCACAGCAAGCTAAGCTCAATCCTCGAATTTAAGAATGCCATTCTTACAAAGGTATACGGGCATTCGCCTCTGTTACTAGAAGAAATCTTTGAGCAATATTGCCGTTATGGGGAGCAACTGGCTCCACTTATTCAGGAAACTAACTCCATAATTCGCCAATCTTTAGCCAGAGGAGAGCTAGTTTTTTTAGAGAGTGCCCAAGGGACTTTGCTTGACCCCGACTTTGGCACTTACCCCTATGTAACTTCTTCTTCACCATTAGCCGGCGGAGGCTCTATTGGGGCCGGCATAAGCCCAATGGCATTTGATCGCATTATCGGTGTATTTAAAGCTTACATCACTAGAGTTGGCAGTGGACCCATGCCCACTGAGCTAAAGGACGAGGTTGGCAAACTCATACGTGAGAAAGGTCATGAATATGGTGCTACGACAGGGAGGCCGCGGAGGTGTGGTTGGTTTGATGCCGTGGCTGGCCGCTTCGCTACTCAGGTAAATGGTTTTAGTGACATAGCTTTAACCCACCTTGATATTTTTGATGGTTTTTCTTCCATCAAAATATGCACGGCCTATAAATTTGATAACAAGATTCTAGACTCTTTCCCGAGCGATATAGCTATACTAGAGAAATGCCAACCTGTATATGAAGAACTCTCTGGTTGGCAAGAGTCAATAAGGGAAATCCGTAATTTTGACCAGCTACCATTGGAGGCCCGCCGCTACATCAACCGGCTTGAGGAGCTCCTCTCCTGCCCTATTAGCTTTGTCGCCGTAGGATCAAGGAGAGAGCAAACGATAAGGGTGAGACCTATTCTCCCTGGGTAACCCTGGTGGGTAAAGGTAAGTCAATTTTATAGTTTTTTAATGCTGCTTTAATAATCTCGGCCGATTTTTCGTCAGGTTCAATCAAAGGCAAGCGCGGTTTGCCCACTGGAAAACCCAAGTAATTCAGAGCATATTTAACGGGCATAGGATTAGTAACAACAAATAGGGCATTTATCAGAGGCAATAAATGGCGGTGAATGCTAGCTGCCTCCTGAGTTTCACCGTTAAGAAATTTCTCCATCATGTCTTTTATTTGGATTCCTACTAAATGTGAAGCGACACTAACCACACCATAACCACTCAAAGTAAGAATAGGCAAGGTATCACTATCATTGCCGCTGTAAACTAAAAAGTCATCCTTGGCTCCCTGTATAATCTCAGCTATTTGGCGAAGGTTACCACTAGCTTCCTTCACACCAATGATATTGTCTATTTGGCTTAGCTTGATTACCGTATCAGCAGCAAGATTAGTGCCTGAGCGTGATGGTACGTTGTAGAGAATACAAGGCAAAGTTGTGGCTCGGGCAATGGCATTAAAATGCTCAAATAAGCCTTGTTGGGGCGGCCGATTATAATAAGGCACTACTAATACGCAAGCATCAACTCCAACCTTCTCTGCTTCTTTAGTCAGCTCCTGACTCTCTCTAGTGTTGTAAGTGCCAGTCCCAGCCACTATTGTTCCACGGTTAGCTATCGCTGACTTGACTTCAGTAAAAAGACGGAGCTTCTCTTCGAAGTTAAGAGTAGGGGATTCCCCCGTAGTGCCAGAGAGCACCAAACCATCACTACCAGAATTAAGCAAAGCTTGAGCTAGATTCCTGGCCTGCTGATAATCAACTTTGCCCTGACTATCAAAGGGTGTAACCATAGCTGTTAATAAGCGACCTAGCTTGTCCATTTTTACCCGCCCGATCCCTCACTAGATAAAGAGTGAGGAAGAGAGAGCCTCCGCTTCTTCTTGTATCCTATCCAGCCCCTTCTTATCCCTTCCTCGGCAATCTGTATAGCATTCAGCGCTGCCCCTTTACGTAAATTATCAGCTACTACCCACATAACTAATCCATTGGGGTGAGAAATATCCTTTCTGATTCTACCCACAAATACGTGATTTGAACCACTAGCTGCCCAAGGTAGGGGGTAGAAGCTAACGCTAGGATCATCAAGAACCCTGACTCCAGGTGCTTGAGCCAAAATTTTCCTTGCCTCTTCCGGAGTGATAGGTGAAGTAAATTCCACATTCACCGCTTCACTATGCCCGAAGTAAACAGGGACTCGGACGCAGGTTGCCGAGATAGCCATATCCTCAGCATGCATTATCTTCCGCGTCTCTTCCACCATTTCCTGTTCTTCTTTAGTATAGCCATTATCCAAAAAGACATCGGTTTCTGGTAACAGATTAAAGGCTATTTGATGGGAATAGACATGAGGACAAACACGACGCCCCTCTAAAACCAGCTTTATTTGGCTTGTTAGTTCCTTTAAAGCATCAGCACCGCTGTCTGATACCGATTGATAAGTGCTTACGATGATTCGTTTTATAGGATTAACCTTGTGTAAGGGATAAAGAGCTACTACCATTTGGATTGTAGAACAATTTGGGTTGGCGATTATCCCCTTGTGCCATTCGATATCCTCAGGATTTACTTCAGGAACCACCAAAGGAACCAAGGGGGCCATTCTAAAAGCAGCGCTATTATCAATAACCACCGCTCCAGCCTCAGCAGCCAGAGGTGACAGGCGGCGGCTAACATCAGCGCTAGCGGAAAAAAGAGCGATATCAACATTACGAAATATCTCCGGTGTCGCTTCCTCAACCTCGATTTTGTGGCGATTAGAAAAAAAGAATTTTATGTCTGAAGAGCGTTCGGGAGCAAGTAGTCGGATCGAAGCTGCAGGGAAATTCCGCTGCTCAAGCACCTTGATAAATTCTCGCTCAACAAGCCCAGTGTCACCAACAATAGCTACGTTGAAACCTTCCATGCTCTTTCCTCGCAACAGTTCGCCCCCCTCAAAAATATCATTCTGAGCGCAAGCGAAGAATCTCAAGACCCTTCGCGGAGTTTACCCTGAGCGAGATTCTTCGGTCGCTTCGCTCCCTCAGAATGACAAACAAGGAGCGAAGGGCTCAGGGTGACAATAAAGAACCCTACAGCTTCAGTAAGGCCTCCAATCCATAAATTAACCTTTTGTGCTTTGTAACTTCTCTGATTGCCAAAATAACGCCGGGCATATAAGCTTCTCGACTTATAGCCTCATGGCGTAAGCTCAAGGTCTGGCCTATCCCGCTAAAGATAACTTCTTGTCCCGCCATAAATCCTGGCAACCTCAGGCTATGGATAGCTACACCCTCTATTTGCCCCCCCCTGACGCTGCTAACTACTTCTCTCTCGGTTTTAGGGCAGATGAAAGGTTTGCCACGGGCTTGTAGCATAGCTTTTGCTGTAGCCATAGCAGTTCCCGAAGGGGCATCAATTTTCTTATCATGGTGCATTTCTACAATCTCAGCATAATCGAAAAAATTGGCAGCAACCTTTGCCAAATGCATCAAAAGCACTGCTCCTAAGGAAAAATTAGGTGCCACCACAGCACCAACGTTATTGGCTCGACATAGCTGCTCAATCTCCTTCAGATTTTCCTCAGAAAGCCCTGTGGTACCTATAACCATGTTAACTCCTTGCTTAACAGCGATGTGAGCGGCTGCTATGGAAGCTGCAGCATTGGTAAAATCTACTAATACGGCAGGATTGCAACTCTTCAAAAGAGAGTCTAAATCAGAGGAAAATGGTATCAGCTCTGAAGTCTCCGGTAAAGGAAGATACTGCTGAGTTACTTTCTCCTCCACAGCGCCAACTATCTCTAACCCGGGCTCATTGAGCACAGCTTTAGTCACCTCCCGCCCCATCTTGCCTAAAGCTCCATTGATAACTATTCTTATGGCTTCCATGTGTCACTCCTTAACATGTCGATATAGGTTATTTATTATAATCGGAATAGCGACCGCCCTTATTAGGCGAATGAGTATGATGATAGTTTGGCTGCCTCTGCCCACGATGTTCAGAGGCTAAGGAATCCTTCACTTTAGCACCGGGTATGCGAGAAAATCCTTCAACCACTGCTTTACGTGATAAGTTTATCCTGCCTAACTCGTCAATCCCAATGACTTTGACCATTATCTCATCACCAACTCTAACCACGTCTTCAACTTTAGCTACATGATAATCAGCAAGCTCACTGATATGGACTAGGCCTTCCTTGCCTGGGAAGATTTCTACCATGACCCCAAAGTTCAGCAGCCTCGTTACTCTTCCAGTATAAATATCCCCTGGTTTCGCTTCCTGGGTTAAATCTTCTATCATTTTGATCGCCTTTTGGACTGCCTCCTCACTGGGGGAGCCAACAATAACCGTACCATCACTCCTTACGTCTATAGTTGTTTTGGTCTCCTCCGTAATGGATCTTATGGTTCTACCTCCAGGGCCAATAACATTGCCAATCTTGCTTGCAGCAATGGTTATCTCATGTATCCTGGGAGCGTAGGGGCTAATTCCGGGGCGGCTAGTACTGATAGTTTGTGCCATCTTGTCCAATATCTCCAAGCGAGCCTGGCGAGCTTGGCTTAGGGATTCAGCTAGAATTTTGGAGTCCACACCAGCAACTTTAATATCAAGCTGCAAGGCCGTAATTCCCCTAGATGTGCCAGCAACTTTAAAATCCATGTCACCACAGGCATCTTCTATACCCTCAATATCAGTTAGGATAACATGCTCCCCATTCTCCCCTGTGACCAGCCCCATAGCTATTCCAGCTACTGGTGCCTTGATAGGTACGCCAGCATCCATTAATGAAAGGGTTGAACCGCAGGTACTGGCCATAGATGTGCTCCCATTAGAGCTAAGCACTTCGGAAACCAAACGAACAGTGTAAGGGAAATCCTCTTCCGAAGGTAGTATTGGCCTAATAGCCCGCTCCCCTAGAGCGCCATGACCAATTTCGCGCCTCCCTGGCGACCCTACTCGTTTTACCTCGCCCGAGGAGAACGGAGGAAAATTATAATGGTGCATGAAGCGTTTGGTTTCTGCCAAGCCTAAACCATCCAATAACTGCTCCTGTCTTGCCGACCCCAGGGTGGTGATAGTCAAAGTTTGTGTTCCTCCCCGGGTGAATAGACCCGAGCCGTGAGCACGAGGTAGAAGGCCAACTTCACAGTGGATAGGGCGAATTTCATCAGCCTGGCGGCCATCCACATGCCGTTTTCCCTGCAAAATCCTCTTCCTTATCTCTGCTTTAAGCCGGGCTTCAAAGGCAAAATCCACCTCTTCCTCGGAGAAAGAGTCAACTAACTTCTGTTTCGCTTCATCCCTAAGCGATGCTAAAACTTGCTCTCGCTCTAATTTTCCTGGTTGCCCTAGAGCTTCGTTCAGCTTGTCACCAAGCAAAGTAGAGATATGAGCTGAGAGTTCAGGAGCAACCTCTCTAGCTTTGACTTCCACTTTTGGTTTGCCATAAGCTTGCCCTAGCTCCTCCTGGAGTTTAATAATCTCTTGGTTAGCTTCATGCCCAAATTCGATTGCTTCAAGCGCTAAGCTCTCAGAGGCCTCTTTGGCGCCTGCCTCCACCATCACTATATCTTGCCTAGTGCTAGCGACAGCTACATCGAGCAAACAGTTTTCAATTTGGGGCAAAGTGGGATTTAGAACCAAATTATCATCTATGTAGCCAATATGCACTGCTGATACCGGACCTGAAAATGGAATATCAGATATAGTTAAGGCTGCTGAGGCACCGATGAGGGCGCAAATATCAGGGTCATTTTCCTTGTCGACGGAGAGCACCGTAGCTATAATTTGTAGCTCGTGGTTAAACTCCTTGAGAAGAAGTGGTCTTAAGCATCGATCGATAAACCGGCAGGTTATAATTGCTCCCTCAGTGGGGCGTCCTTCTCGCCTGAAGAAACTACCTGGTATTTTACCAGCTGCGTACAGTTTTTCTTCATAGTCCACTGTTAGGGGCACGAAGCCCCTCCTCTCTGTAGGCTCATTGGCAGCACAGGCAGTGACCAACACCACTGTATCCCCATAACGGACAACAACAGCACCATTCGCCTGCTGTGCAAGTTTCCCTATTTCAATGGTAAGTATTCGACCGGCTATTGTGCGCTCAAAAATTTGAGACATATTATTTCCTCAAGCCTAATCTGGCGGTAAGTGAGTCATATCGTTCCGGGTCTGTCTTATTAAGGTACTTCAGTAGTCGTCTGCGCTGCCCTAGCAGTTTAAGAAGAGCATGGCGCGAGTGATGGTCGTGGGAATGCGCCTTGAGGTGTTCCATTAATTGCTTTACCCTTTCAGTAAGCAACGCCACCTGAACTTCAACCGACCCAGTATCATCCTCACTAAGCCTAAATTGTGTAAAAATATCGCCTTTCTTTTCTTTTTCTAGCATATAACCCCTCAATCTAATATAATATGGCACATTATATCACAGCAGGAAAATCCCTGTATAGGATGAGGTAAGATAGTAGTATCTTCCTCAGCTGCCCTTTTTTTAAGAAGTAAAGACTATCAAGTATACCAATAAATTGACCAAAAAATTATAACAGTCTATAATTTGCCACGAAGGCACCCTCAATGCATGAGAGTTGCGGCATCTTTGGAGTTTATGCTCACAGAATAGACATAGCCCGTCTCATCTTCTTTGGACTTTTTGCTCTCCAGCACCGCGGTCAAGAAAGCGCTGGCATCGCTGTCAGCAATGGTAGTGAAATAAAAATACACACTAAAATGGGGTTGGTTTCCCAGGCGTTCACAGAAAGTGACCTTGCTCAACTCAAAGGATATATTGGCATCGGGCATAACCGCTACTCTACTGCAGGCTCAAGCAAACCAGCCAATGCCCAACCTATTATAGCGAAATCAGAAGAGTTGACCCTTGCTTTGGCGCATAATGGTAATATTCTCAATGCCAACTTACTCCGTGACGAGCTCCACGTGGATGGCTATAGCTTCCATACCTCCTCTGATTCCGAAGTCATCGCCAACCTAATTTTGGCCTCTCCTGGCAAAAGCTGGGAGGAAAGAATTAGACACGCTATGTACCGCCTCCAAGGAGCTTATTCGCTGGTAATCATGACCCAGAATAAGCTCATTGGAGTTCGTGACCCTATGGGTGTTCGCCCACTGTGTTTGGGAACTGTTGATAACGGCTGGGTAATCGCCTCGGAAAGCTGTGCCCTAGACCACATAGGCGCCCAGTTCACCAAGGAAATCAAACCTGGGGAAATTGTGGTTATCAATGCCGATGGAGTAAAGAGTTTTAAGGGCAAGAATGATAAAAAGGCTTTATGCATTTTCGAATATATTTATTTCGCCCGCCCTGACAGCATCATCCAAGGTAAACTGCTTTACCCAGCAAGACAAGCCATGGGTGAAATATTAGCTCAAGAATACCCTGTTGAGGCTGATCTGGTCATGGGTATTCCCGACTCAGCTACCGCTGCTGGCATTGGTTATTCTCATGTTTCAGGCATCCCCTATTGTGAAGGCTTACTTAAGAACCGCTATGTGGGACGCACCTTTATTGAGCCTGATCAAAGGCTGAGAGAGCTTGGCGTTCAGTTAAAATTCAATCCCCTCTCCCGGATAATCTCTGGAAAACGCTTGGTGGTCGTTGATGACAGTATCGTTCGCGGTACCACCACCCCTCGGGTAGTCAATTTACTAAGGAAAGCCGGTGCTAAAGAAGTGCATCTTCGTATTTGTGCTCCTCCTATTCGCCATCCCTGCTTCTTAGGTGTGGATATGGCCACCGAATGGGAACTTATCGCTGCTAGAAAGACTACCCCGGAAATCAGGGATTACCTCGGTGCTGACTCCCTTGGTTACCTTAGCCTCAATGGCTTAATTCGAGCTGTTGATCTGCCCAGAGAGATTTTTTGCCTGGCTTGCTTCACTGGAGACTATCCCATTCCAGTGCAGATGGGAATGGATAAGCTAGCCCTGGAAACGATGCCTGAAGAGGAACCCATTGGAAGCCAGAGATAAGCAAACCTATGCTCTCGCTGGCCTCAATATTGAGGCAGCCGATAAGATAAAAAAATTAATCGCCAGGCAAGCCCAATCTACCTTTCGCCCTCAAGTCCTCAATTTTGGCTCCTTCGGCAGTATGTTTCAAATTAAAGGATATGATGAGCCTATTTTAGTCTCCAGTGTAGATGGAGTAGGCACTAAGCTCAAGATCGCTTCGCTCTTAGATAAGAATGATACTGTGGGCATTGATATCGTTAACCATTGTGTTAACGACATTCTCTGCTGCGGTGCCGAGCCACTTTTCTTCCTCGACTATATTGCCATGGGTAAACTTGTGCCCCAGCAAATAGAGGCTATTATTACAGGCATAGCTCAAGCTTGTCAGGAAATTGGCTGCTCATTAATCGGCGGTGAAACTGCTGAGATGCCCGGCATTTACTCCCAAGGGAGCTATGATTTGGTTGGCTTTATTGTTGGAGTGGTAGAAAAGGGAAATATCATTGACGGCAGTTCCATAAATGCAGGCGATGTAATTCTTGGCTTGCCGTCATCTGGTTTACATACCAACGGCTACTCGTTAGTGCGAAGAGTTTTTAGAATAGAGGATGACCCCCCCTGCCTAAATAACTTTTATCCCGAGCTGGGAAAAACCTTGGGCGAGGAGTTGCTCCAGGTCCACCGCTGCTATTATCCTGAGCTTAAACCAATCTTACCTTTGATTAAAGGTTTAGCTCATATTACTGGTGGGGGGTTTATGGGGAATGTGCCCCGTATTTTACCTCAAGGCCTTGCTGCCCTTTTTCATAAAGGTTCTTGGGACATCCTCCCTATCTTTAAACTTATTCAGAAGCAGGGAGATATTGAGGAGGTAGAGATGTATCGAGTATTCAATATGGGGATAGGCATGGCAATTGTGTGCTCACCGCAGCAAGTAAACAAGCTGGCAGTCGCTTTACCTCAAGCCAAGGTTATTGGTGAGGTAGTCAAGGCAAAGGGTAAGGAAAGAGTAATAATGGGTTAAGGAAGTATCATGCGTGCTATTATAAGCGTTTCAGACAAGTCAGGTGTAGCTGATTTCGCTCGAGGTTTGCAGGAGCTAGGCGTCGAGATTTTCAGCACCGGCGGCACTAAGAAGTCACTGGAACGGTCTGGGATAAAAGTCCACAGTATCTCAGAGCTTACTGGATTTCCTGAAATTCTCAACGGTAGAGTAAAGACGCTTCACCCTGCGGTTCATGGCGGCATTCTGGCAAGGCGCGACTTACCTCAACACTTAGCTGAGCTGGCTAAAAACCACATCGAAACTATTGACATGGTTGTAGTAAATCTTTACCCCTTCATTGATACGGTGACCCAAAGCGAAGTTTCTTTGGACGAAGCGTTAGAGAACATCGATATCGGTGGCCCAACTATGATTCGCTCAGCAGCGAAGAATTTCCCCTCAGTCCTGGTAATTGTCGACCCTAAGGATTACGACCCCATTCTACAAAAGCTGCGCCGGGGCGATATAGATTTAGCAGAAAGAAAAAGATTAGCCCATAAAGCTTTCCAGCATGTGGCTATCTATGATACTGCCATCGCCCAATATCTTAGCGAAGAAACCTTTCCTGAGGAAATGACCATAGCTTTGAAGAAAGCTTATGACCTCCGTTATGGTGAGAACCCTCACCAAAAAGCCGCCTTTTATCTAGAGCAAAATGTGAGGCAACCACAAGCTGTCTTAGCTTCACTAACTCAACTCAAAGGTCCTGAAATTTCCTTCAATAACCTGCTTGATTTTGATGCTGCCTTAAATATTCTGAGCAACTTTACTGCTCCCACTGTGGCCATAATGAAACACACCAATTCCTGTGGGCTTGCCAGCCATGCTAATTTAGCTGAGGCTTACCGAAGAGCTTTGGCTGGAGACCCAGTAGCTGCCTTTGGTGGTGTAGTTGCTAGTAACCAAGTTATAGATTTAGCCACTGCCCGAGAAATAGACAAAACTCATTATGATGCTATCATTGCTCCAGAATATGAAAAGGAAGCCCTGGAGCTATTAAGACGTAAAAAGAGCTTACGCCTTGTCGAGATACCAATAGCTGATAGCTATCAGCTGACAGCTATCAGTGATTTCCGCTATGTCCAGGGCGGCTTTCTGATTCAAACACCAGACCTTTTCAGCGAGTCAGAGCTTCAACCTCGCACAGTTACCAATCGCCAACCTACAGAGCAAGAACTATCAGACTTGCTTTTCGCCTGGAAAGTAGTCAAAGGTATAAAGTCCAATGCTATAGTTATTGCTAAGGACAAAACATTATTAGGTATGGGAGCAGGACAGCCAAGCCGCGTGGTAAGTGTTGCGCTGGCTTTAAAAAGAGCTGCCGAGCAAGCCAAGGGTAGTGTTCTCGCCTCAGACGCCTTCTTCCCTTTCGCCGATGGTCCTGAATTAGCCATTAGCCACGGAGTTACTGCCATTATCCAGCCCGGCGGCTCAGTAAGGGATAAAGAGGTAATCGCCGTAGCCAATAAATATGATGTAGCTATGGTATTCACCGGTATCCGCCATTTCAGACACTGAGCTCAAAGAGAAAGATGGGCTGACGCTGGAAAGAAGGCAGAGTGCATCGCCGATCTAGAAAATATGATAGAAATTGAACAACCTCACTAGATCGCGCTGATTATGGTTCCTGCTGTAGCAGTATTTGCGGCTTGACGTACCAGATAGACAATGAAATAAACATATCGCAGAGAATCTCGGAGGCTTTGAAAGTGGATGATAGCGGGAAGGCAGCTTCTCTGCCAGAGGATTATATCGCTTTCTTGAAGCAAGACTATCGAGGCGAGCACCTTGAGCATTGATGGCAGAGCAACCCAAGGTCCTGAACCAGAGGATGACGAGCGAGGGATACAGAGCTTCTCACTAACTGCTGTTTGCACAGGAAGCCCAAGAAGTCCTATAATCGGTCATTGAGGCTATGGCTAGGGTAGTAATTGTATCAGACATGTTGCGTGGGTTTTTCGAGGAAGGTTATCCACTTTACTGCGGCATCGACGCCCAAAGTATCATACCCAATGTCAAGAAACTGCTGGAGCGAGAGTTAAAGCAGAACTCAAAAATCTTCTATCTATGTGACCATCATGCACCTGATGATCCAGAATTCAGAATGTTCCCGCCACATTGTATTGAAGGTACTCCTGAGGCTGAAATCATACCCGAACTTTCCCCATATCCTGGTGAAATAATACCAAAAAGAACTTTTAGCAGTTTCTATAATACCTCTTTGGAGAAGAAACTAGAGGCACTCCAGCCCGAAACCATAGTCGTGTGTGGTGTATGCACCCATATTTGTGTTCTGCAGGCAGTAATTGATGCCAGAAACAGAGGCTATGAAGTTGAAATCCCTGTCGATTGTGTTGCTTCCTTCGACAATAGGGCTCATCTCTTCGCCCTGGACTATATGGAAAAGGTACTCGGTGCCAAGCTTATCAAACCTACAGTCAAGGTGCCTGAGCCTCGTTTCGAAATCCCTGACTCATGGCTAAGCGGGGAAACTAGCGATATTTACTTCCCTCGCACAGTGGAGATACTTAAAAGGGAGGATATCAATCCTGTAGCCACTATGGAGGTATTCCCCAGACAAGCTGGTATCCTCTGTGGTATAGAAGAGGTTAAAGCCCTATTAGCCAGGGTGCTTCCTGAAGATAACCGTGAAGTTTGGACACTAGCAGAAGGCGAATCTTTTGACAAAAAAGAAGTAGTCCTGCGGATAAAAGCCCCCTACCAAAGCTATGGAACTTATGAAACTACCTATCTGGGCATTCTGGCTCATTGCAGTGGCTGGGCCACTGCTGCTCGAGAATGCGTTAATGCTGCTCAAGGCATTCCTGTTATTAGTTTTGGCGCTCGTCACGTTCACCCTTCCGTAGTCGGCGTTATGGAGTACTCCGCTATTGTAGGGGGCTGTAGTGGCTGTGCTAGCACCACTGGTGCTAAGCTTGCTGGCACGAAACCCATCGGCACCATACCTCATGCCCTCATCATTA
>Ga0209979_1001372_pt1 | contig 27012 bp, 22 predicted proteins | sample AnhtaG_FD_183114 | JGI IMG/M metagenome (GOLD analysis project Ga0209979, IMG submission 183114) | Deep subsurface microbial communities from Anholt, Denmark to uncover new lineages of life (NeLLi) - Anholt_01485 metaG (SPAdes) (version 2) | ecosystem: Environmental > Aquatic > Marine > Oceanic...
ATTTGGTGCAGGATTAGGATTCATTAACATAAAAAGTTGTGCAGATGAAATTAATCTTGAATCAGAGGTGGGAAAAGGCACTAAATTAAAAATTATTATTAATTTATAAAACAAAAATTAAAATTAGAAGTTATTATTAATAATATGAATCACGAATTAGAAGGAGGAAGCGTGACATTAAGAGAGATTAAATATAAATTATCCCTAAATATAAGAACAGCTAAAAAACATTTAAACGAAGAGGTAACTGGTGGATATGCGTCAGATTTATTAAGTGATGTGATGGCCAATGCAAAAAAAGGAAATATATGGATAACTATACAATCCCACCCTAACATAGTTGCTGTAGCATCATTATTAGAACTATCTGCAATAATAGTTACTGGAGGAAAAAAGATTGAAAAAGAAACCTTGAGCAGAGCTAAAAGGGAAGATATTACCATATTCGAGACAACTGATTCAACATTTAACATTGCTGGGAAACTCTATAAAATGGGGGTGACAGGAGGATAATTAATGATTAAGCCATATGTGGCTGATCTACATATTCACACAGTTCTATCACCTTGTGCTGAGATTGAAATGATTCCAAAGTTAATTATAAATAAAGCTTTAAGTAAAAAAATTGATATTTTAGCAATAACTGATCATAATTCAGCTGAGAATGTTAAAGCAGTTATTGAAGCTGCAAATGGAACAAAAGTTAAAATTTTTCCTGGAGTAGAGGTTGAAACAAAAGAGGAAGTTCATATAATATGTATATTTGATGAATTAAAAGAAGCTTTGGAGCTACAAAAAATTATATACAGAAATCTTCCAAATTTAAAAAACAAAGAGAAAATATTCGGTTCACAATTAGTCGTTAATTCAAAAGGTGAATTTATAAGAAAGAATGAAAGGCTTCTTTTAACTGCAACATCTTTATCCATAGAGGATATAGTAAAAAAGGTGAAAGAGTTGGATGGAATATGCTATCCTGCACATATTGATAGACCTTCCTATAGCATCATATCGAACTTAGGATTTATACCCTCCCAGCTAAATTTTTTAGCTGTTGAAATTTCTTTAAATGCGGATATTTATGATATATTACAAAAATATAAAAACCTTAAAAATTACACAATTATTTCATCAGGTGATGCCCATAGACTATCAGAGCTTTCGGATAGAACGATATTTTGGATAGAAAAACAAACTTTAAATGAACTAAAATTAGCTTTTCTAAATAAAAATGGGAGAAGAGTAAGTTTAAAAGAAAAACAGAAAGGAGAAAACTAAGTGGAAGAGGTAATTGATTTAAGTAAAATTGATGAAGTTGTAAGTAGTTATGGGGAAGAAAAGGGAGCATTAATTCCAATATTACAGAAAACCCAAGACATATATAGTTACCTTCCAAAAGAAGCATTAGAAAAGATAGCAAAAAAATTAAAATTACCCCAAAGCCAGGTATTAGGAGTAGCTAGCTTTTATTCTCAATTCTATAGAGAAAGAAGAGGAAAAAACATAATAAAGATATGTGATGGAACTGCATGTCATGTAAAAGGTTCGATGGAACTAATTAAAACTATAAAAGGGGAATTAGGAATATTAGCAGGGGAAACAACCGATGATTACAATTTTACGTTTGAGTTAGTATATTGTTTGGGATGCTGTGCCTTAGCCCCAACTGTAGTAGTAAACAATGAAATTAAAAGGACAATTACGAAAGATAAACTAATAAACATTATTAATTTTTTAAAGTAAAACAAAGAATTTGATTTAAAATTATATTTATTTTATTTGTGTTGTTTTTAAAATATTGAACTTTAAGAGAATAAAAATTTAGTAATGAGAGAGATATCTTTACATATTTTAGATGCAGTTCAGAATTCAATCGAGGCTGATGCAAATAAAATATACATAAAAATAAGAGAAGATTACAATCAGGATAAACTAATAATTAAGATAGAAGATAATGGAAAAGGAATGACTCCAGAATTTTTAAAAGATGTTCTTGACCCTTTTAAAACAACCAGAAAAACAAGACATGTAGGATTGGGACTACCACTTTTTTCGGCAGCAGCAAAAAATTGTAGTGGTGATTTTAAAATTGATTCAAAAAAGGGGGAAGGAACAAAAATTACTGCTACTTTTCAACATAGTCATATTGATAGAGCACCTCTTGGAGATATGGTAGGTACCATATTAGCCATACTATGTTCAGACAAAGAATTAGATCTTTATTATAATCACCAGGTAAATAATAAAAAATTTGAATTTAATACACAAGAAATAAAAAAAATATTAGGTAACATATCTTTAGTAAATATTAATGTTATAAAATGGTTAGAATCTTATCTTAAGAATAATTTTAAAGAGTTATATAAAAATGGAGGTGTTTTGATTGCCAAAAATTAAATCTTTAGAAGAATTAAAAAAGTTAAGGGAAGAAGCAATTAAATCTATGAAGGTGAGAGAAAGTACTGGTACAAAAATAACAGTAGGTATGGGAACTTGTGGAATAGCTGCTGGAGCAAGAGAGGTAATGCATGCAATATTAGACGAATTAGAAATAAGAAATATTGAAGCAAATGTTATTACAGTAGGATGTATAGGTCTATGTGCTGAGGAACCCCTTGTTACAATTGAAAGAGGAGGTCAACCAGGAATCACTTATGGAAAGATCAATGTTGGAAAAGTTCCTAAATTATTAGAGGAACATTTAGTAAAAGGTAACATCATAGACGAATGGGTTATAAGTAGAGGTTAAATTTATAATTTGGAGGAGGAATAATATAATGCACCTTATTTACAAAATGGTACTATGTTGTAGAGGAACTGGATGTACTGCAGGTGGTTCAGAAAACATTCACCTTTCTTTTCTTGATGAGATAAAGAGAAGAAATCTCGACAAAGAAATTAAAGTTATTATAACAGGGTGTCATGGTTTATGTTCCAAAGGACCAATAGTGATTATTTACCCTGAAGGAATATTATATTGTGAGGTATCGCAAGATGATGTACAGGAAATTGTGGAAGAAACATTGGTAAAAGGAAGAACTGTAGAAAGGCTTCTATACAGAGACCCCATTAGTACAGAATTAGTTCCTCATTATAGCGATATTCCTTTTTATAAAAAACAGAAGAGAGTTCTTTTAAAAAATTGTGGTTTGTTAGACCCTGAAAATATTAATGATTATATCGCAAGAGAAGGATATGAAGCACTTGGAAAAGTACTTTATGAAAGGAGCCCTGAAGAAGTAATAGAAGAAACTAAGAAATCGGGTCTACGCGGGAGAGGTGGTGCTGGTTTTCCAACAGGATTAAAATGGGAATTCACAAGAAATGCAAGAGGTGAGAAAAAATATATTATTTGCAATGCTGACGAGGGTGATCCTGGTGCTTTTATGGATAGGAGCATATTAGAGGCAGACCCCCACAGTGTGATAGAAGGAATGCTTATTGCTGGTTATAGTATTGGTGCGAATGAAGGATTTATCTACTGTCGTGCAGAATATGCATTAGCTATACATCGTCTCAAAATTGCAATAAGTCAAGCGATGGAATGTGGTTTGATTGGGAAAAATATTTTAGGAAGTGATTTTAACTTTCTAATTACTATAAAAGAGGGAGCTGGAGCCTTTGTATGTGGTGAAGAAACTGCTCTTATGGCATCAATAGAAGGAAAAAGAGGTGAACCAAGAACAAGACCTCCTTATCCAGCAATAAAAGGACTCTGGGGTATGCCTACAAACATAAACAATGTAAAAACATATGCTAATGTTCCAAAGATAATTTTAAATGGATGGGAATGGTTTTCAAGTATCGGAACAGAAACAAGTAAAGGGACCAAAATTTTTGCACTAACCGGTCAGATAAATAATATAGGCCTTATAGAAGTTCCGATGGGTATAACTTTAGGTGAAATAATCTTTGATATAGGTGAAGGTATCCCAAAAGGCAAAAAATTCAAAGCTGTACAGACAGGAGGACCTTTAGGAGGTTGTCTTACTGTTGAATCTCTGAATACACCTATAGATTATGAATCTCTGAAAGAAACAGGAGCAGTTATGGGTTCAGGTGGAATGATTGTTGTGGATGAAGATACATGTATGGTGGAATTCGCTAAGTATTTTTTAAAATTTTCTACAGATGAATCTTGTGGGAAATGTGTACCATGTAGAGTTGGTGGGAAGAAAATGCTCGAGATCTTAAATAATATAACAGAAGGAAAAGGGGAATTAGAAGATTTAGATGAAATAGAAAATTTGGCAAAATTTATGGACCAAGCCTCTCTCTGTGCATTGGGGCAATTAACTCCAAGTCCTGTAATGAGCACATTAAGATTATTTATGGATGAATATATTGCTCATATTGTTGATAAGAAATGCCCAGCTGGAGTTTGTAAAGCACTTGTAAGAGCTAAATGTGAGAATGCATGTCCTGCAAATGTTGATGTTCCAAGTTATGTTACCTTAATAGCAGCAGGTAGATATAAGGAAGCTCTTGATATACATAGAAAAAGAAATCCATTTCCTGCTATATGTGGTAGAGTTTGTCCAGCATTTTGTGAGGACAAGTGTAAAAGAGGAGATGTAGATAAACCAATAGCAATTAGGGCACTTAAAAGATTTATGTCTGACAACGAGATGAAATATCCATGGACTCCAGAAATAATAGAGAATTTAAAAGAGGAAAAAGTGGCAATAATTGGTTCAGGACCTGCGGGATTATCAGCTGCGTACAGATTAGCTACATGGGGCTATAAAGTGACTATATTTGAAGCTTTACCAGTAGTTGGAGGAATGATGATGGTTGGAATACCTGATTATCGACTACCAAAAGATATAATAAATTTTGAAGTAGATGCAATAAGAAGATTGGGTGTTGAGATAAAATTAAATTCGCCCATAGGTAATGATATGACCTTAAATGACCTTATTAACCATGGTTATTCAGCAATAATAGTAGCTGTTGGTGCTCAAAAAAGTATGAAACTTAGAATACCAGGAGAGGAGCTAAAAGGTGTATTATCTGGTATAGATTTTCTAAAAGATGTTAATTTAGGCAAAGAAATTGATTTGAAAGATAAAAAAGTAGCAGTGATTGGTGGTGGAAATGTAGCTATCGATTCATCCAGGAGTGCTTTAAGATTAGGGGCACAAGATGTACAAATTCTATATAGAAGGACAAAAATGGATATGCCAGCTCATAAAGAAGAAATAGAAGAAGCAGAAAAAGAAGGAATAAAGATGAACTTCTTAACGACACCTGTTGAAATTTTAGGGAATAATGGAGAGGTAAGCAGTATAAAATGTATAAATATGAGATTGGGTGAATTTGATAGAAGTGGTAGAAAAAGACCAATGCCTATTGACGGAAGTGAATGTATAATAGATATTGATGTTGTTGTTACTGCAATAGGACAGGTATTAGATACATCATTTCTTACAAAAGATACAGAAATAAAAACCTCAAAAAGTAGATTTTTTGAAACTGATTCTAAAACTATGGAAACTAACATTGAAGGTATTTTTGTAGCTGGTGATGCTGTAAACGGTCCAGCAACTATAATTGAGGCAATAGCATCTGGTGAAAAAGCTGCTTTAGGAGTAGATAATTATCTAAGGGAAGGAATGGCAAAGGAGAAACAAAAGGAAACAATAACGATAGAAAGAACCTTTGAATTGAAGGAAGGTGAAATACCAAGAATTAAAATATCAGTTTTAGAAGTAAAAAATAGATTGAGTAATTTTAATGAGGTTGAATTAAGATTATCAGAAGAAAATGCTATATTTGAAGCAAAAAGATGTTTACGTTGTGATTTAGAGGAGGAATAGTATGGAAATAAAAATAGATTTAGAAAAAGCTAACGAAATTATAAAAAAACATGGGAATAATCCCGAAAAATTAATAGAAGTTTTGAGTGAATTAAATAGTGAATATGGATATCTGCCAAAACAGGTTTTAAAACAGGTTTCAAAACTCTTCGATTTACCTTTGGGCAGAATTTATGGTACTTCTTCTTTTTACACAATGCTTTTAACTGAACCTTTAGGTAAAAACATAATAAGATTTTGTGAGAATGCCCCCTGTCATGTTGTTGGAGCACCAGAAGTTTTGGAATCACTCGAAAAAGAATTAGGAATAAAAATTGGTGAAACAACAAAAGACAAAAAATTTACACTTTTAACAACAAGCTGTATTGGCATATGTGGAGTTGGACCAGTAATGGTAATAAATAACGATGTTTATGGAAATTTAAAATCTGAGGATATTCCCAGAATTTTAGCAAATTATAAATAGATTTTAAATTAAAAATTAACTAATAGAGAAATCCTAAAAAACTTAAATATAGCAAAATATTGAATTAGAATAGTAAAAATATTAGTAATTTAATAATTATTTTAGGAGGTAAATCATATGGCTCTTTATCGTGCTCATGTAATAGTATCTATTGATAGTTTTAGTATTCTAAAAGGGGCAATGGAAGTAAGAGATGCACTGATTGATAAGCTTAAAAAATACAAATTGGATCAAGAGGTAAAGGTGTTAGAGATGAGTACTTTGGGTCAAATTAAAGATGTTCCAGTCATATTGATATATCCTGAAAAGGTAGTATATGCTCCTGTTAAAGTTGAAGACATCGATGAGATAGTAGAGGAACACCTTCTTAAAGGAAGAGTAGTAAAAAGATTAATCAAGGAATTACCTTGGTTACCAAAAAAACCCGAGTTAGAAGAAGCCAGGATTGTACTTTCCAACGCTGGACTTATAGACCCAGAATTAATAGAGGAGTATATCGCCAATGATGGTTATGTAGCCTTAGGTAAAGTAGTTAAAGAAATGAAACCCGATGAGGTACTTGAAGTTATTAAGAATTCTAATTTGCTTGGAAGGGGAGGAGCTGCATTTCCAACAGGTCTTAAGTGGGAGTTTACTAAAAAAGCAAAAGGTGAACCCAAATATATAATCGCAAATGCTGATGAGTCTGAACCAGGAACATTTAAAGATAGATTGATTCTTGAAGGTGACCCTCACAGAATAATAGAAGCAATGGTTATTGCGGGATATGCAGTTGGTTCCCATATAGGTTATATATATATTAGAGGAGAGTATGAACTTGTAATAGAGAGAATAAAAAATGCCATAAATCAAGCTCATAATACAGGATTTTTAGGAGAAAACATTTTTGGTTCTGATTTCAACTTCGAAATTAAGATACACAAAGGTGCTGGCGCTTATGTTTGTGGTGAGGAAACAGCATTAATAGAATCAATTGAGGGAAAAAGAGGTGAACCTAGATTTAGACCCCCTTATCCTCCCACTTATGGCTTATGGGGCAAGCCAACAGTTGTTAATAATGTGGAGACATTTGCAAATGTTCCTCCAATTATAAGAAATGGTCCAGATTGGTTTAAGAGATTTGGAACTGATAGATGTCCTGGAACTAAAGTATATACAATTTTGGGTAATATTAATAATAAAGGATTAATAGAAGTTCCAATGGGGATAAGTCTTAGAGATGTAATAAATATCTATGGTGATGGAATTCCAGGGGATAAGAAGTTTAAGTTAGCTCAAACCGGTGGAACATCAGGTTCAATTATTCCTGAATCTATGTTAGATGTACCCATGGATTATGCTTGCATGATAGAAGCAGGAGCAGCTTTAGGTTCAGGAGCATTACTTATTTGTGATGAAACAAACTGTACGGTTGATTTATTAAAACCATTAGCACACTTCTTTAATCATGAGTCTTGTGGGAAATGTGTACCATGTAGAGTAGGAACAACAAAGATATATAAAATTATAGAAAGAATTTCGAGAGGCGGTGGTTTAAGTACAGATATTTCTATGTTGGAGGATATAAGTAAAACTATGGCTACAACTTCACTTTGTGGATTAGGACAAGCAGCAGCAGTTCCTATTTTAAGCGCAATAAAATATTTCAGGGGAGAAATTGAGACTCATATATTTGATAAAAAATGCCCCTTGGGTGTATGTGAGATTTAAGGAAATCAAAATAGATAATGGAATTTTTTTTAGATCATAATATATGATTATGATTTATTCAAAAATTTAATGTTTTAATATTTAATTGTTAATACTCAACTATTATATAAAAATTAATTTTAATTTATAAGATATTCATTATTTAAATATTTGGTTAAGGAGGTAGAGCAACTTGGCAGAAATTACACTTACTATAAACGGGAAGGAAGTAAAAGGGGAAACTGGTGATACAATTTTAGATGCCTGTGAAAAAAATGGAATTGATGTTCCAACTTTGTGTCATTTCAAAGGTCTTACGGATGTAGCAGCTTGTAGAATGTGTATAGTAGAAATAGGTGAAGAAAGAGTAGCAATAAATACAGCCTGTACTACACAAGCTGGAGAAGGGATGGTTGTAAAAACAGATACTGAAAAATTAAATAATCTTAGGAAGATTAATTTAGAATTACTTTTAGCTGAAAGAAATCATTTTTGTATGTTTTGTGAGATGAGTGGTGATTGTGAACTACAAGATCTTGCTTATCAATTTAAAATAGATTATATAAGATACCCTCTCCTATTCCCCAAACTTCTAATCGATGCATCTCATAAATACATTGTAATTGATCACAATAGATGTATTTTATGTGGAAGATGTGTTCGTGTATGTGATGAACTAGAAGGTAACCACACCTTAGATTTCAGAGAAAGAGGCTGGCAAAAAATGGTAAACATCGATTTGAATTCAATTCTTAATGAATCAACTTGTACCTCCTGTGGTAGTTGTGTCCAAGTTTGTCCAACGGGAGCAATATTTGATAGAAAAAGTCCTTATATTGGTAGATCTGAAGATTGTGAATTTATAAAAACAGTTTGTTCTGAGTGTAGTGTAGGTTGTGGAACAGAAATAGTTACAAGATCAAATCATATCTTAAGAATAAATGGGGATTTTGATTCTGACGTAAGTGGAGGACTATTATGTGATAAGGGAAGATTTGAACCTCTATATAAAGAAAAAAAGAGATATCTAAAACCAATGGTAAGAGTAAATGGTGAATTAAAAGAGACAGATTGGAAGGAAGCAACAAAAATAATAGTGGAAAAAATAGGTAGAATGGATGGTAAAGATATCGCAGGCTTAGTTTCAGCAAGAGCAACAAATGAAACCATTGACCTGTTTAAAAAACTTATAAATAATGTATTTTGTAGTGAAAATATTGGAATGTTACATGGACCAGTAACAACTCTAAAAGGTAAAGGAGCACTAAATGAAATCTTAGAATCAGATCTAATAATTGTATTGGGAGCTGATTTTTCGAAAGATCATAAAGTGGTTAGATCTTTAATAAAGAGAGCAGTTATAAAAAACGGTTCAAGTTTAATATCAGTCAATTCAAATGGAAATAACATCTCTTCTTATGCAAAGCTATTGCTTAAAAAGGAAGAACTGGAAAAAGTTGAGAAAGAGATAAGTAAGGCTAACGAAGTAAGCATAATTTTTGGATATAAGACAAGTGAAGATGTTGAAAAATGGATATCAAAATATGAAGGGCAAGTAAATTTGATAGGTTTAATGCCAGGTACAAATAGCTTAGGTGCATATAAACTAGGAATAAATAGAAATTTTAAGCCGAGAAAAGCCAAGGGATTATATATATTAGCAGTAGATGAGGATAATGATACATTAGAGAATATGATTGAAGAAGCAAAAAAATCAGAATTTGTTGTTCTTCAAACAAGTTATGAAAATGTTCTAAGCAAAGAAGCAAATTTGATTATTCCTTCAATGATGTGGGCAGAAAGGTCTGGAAGTTATACTAATGTGGAAGGAAAAAAACAAGAAGTAAATAAATCGATAACTCCCCCACCAGAAATTAAAGAAGATAGAGAAATTATGATTCATGTAGCAGATAAAATGGGAAAGTCCCTTTTATAGAAATTTTCTTTTGAATCTTTTTGTATAACAAAATTAGCTTTATATAAATAAAAGTCAAGAATAATCCTTTAATATAAATTTAATAATTTATTCAATGATTTATTAACTAAATTAGAAAGACTTTTTAATAAAAGTTTTATATTTCTTATAAATTTAAAAACTAAATTAAATATTTAAGAGGGGGTAATATGGCAAAGGTAAGAATTGCTACTGACTGGTTAGAAAGCTGTGCGGGTTGTCACATGTCTCTACTTGATATTGATGAAAGGATATTAGAGTTACTTAAATATGTAGAAATAACTTCAAGTCCAGTAACTGACTTAAAACATCCTCCAGAGGAAGGAGTGGATGTTGGGATTCTATCAGGTGGAATTGGAAATTCAGACCAGGAAGAAACAACAAAAGAAATGAGAGGAAGATGTAAGATACTAATTGCTCTCGGAGATTGTGCTGTATTTGGTGGAATTTGCAACCTAAGAAACTTCATTCCAAAGGAAGAGGTTCTGAAGAGAGGTTATGTTGAAACTGAGAGTACAACTGAAGGAAAAGTACCTGAAGCAGAAGAATTGGGAAAACTTACAAATCAAGTTTCGGGAGTAAATAGGGTTGTAAAAGTAGATGTTTATATACCAGGTTGTCCACCATCTGCTGATTCAATATATTATGCTTTAACCGAACTTATAAACGGAAGAATACCAATTCTTGAAGGTAAGTTGCTTCATTATGATTAAAACAATATTTTTAATTTTTAGTTTTATTTAATTTATTTTTAAATATATTTATTTCTAAATATATTTGAATAAATTTAGTAAGAATTGATTGAGTCTTTAAAATATTTTGTATTTGAATAGGAGGTAAGTTTTGGGTAAAAAAATTATTATAGAACCTATAACCAGAATAGAAGGTCATGCTAAAGTGACGATTTATATTGATGATGAAGGAAATGTTGAAAAATCATATTTTCATGTAAATCAATTTAGAGGATTTGAGAAATTTTGTGAAGGCAGATTATATTTTGAAATGCCACAAATTACACCAAGAATATGTGGAATCTGTCCAGTAAGTCATCACTTAGCATCAGTAAAGGCTTGTGATGAAATTATAGGAGTTGAAATACAAAAGACTGCAAAGATGCTAAGGGAATTAATGCATATGGGTCAGTTTATTCAATCTCACTCTTTGCACTTTTTCCATCTTGCTAGCCCCGACCTCCTTTTAGGATTTGATGCAGACCCTAAAATAAGAAATGTATTTGGAATAATAGAAAAAAACCCAGAATTAGCTATAGTTGCAGTAAAATTGAGAAAATTTGGACAGGAAATTATTGAAATTTTAGGAAGAAAAAAAATCCACCCTATATTTGCTGTACCAGGAGGTGTTAATGGGGCTTTATCAATTAAGGGTAGGGATAAAATTTTAGGTGAAGTTGATTATGCAATAAATTCAATTAAAAAAGCAATTGAGATTGCAAAAGATTGGATAGGAAGAAACAAAGAATTGGTGGAGAACTTTGCAAGCTTTAAGTCTGGATATATGGGTCTAGTAAAAGATGGAGCACTTGAAATTTATGATGGAGATGTAAGATTGATAGATAGTGAGGGGAATTTACTTGAGGAGTTTGAAGGCAATGATTACCTCTCCTACATAGCAGAACATGTTGAGGATTGGTCATATCTTAAATTTCCTTATTATAAAAAAATGGGATTTCCGGAAGGTTGTTACAGGGTTGGTCCCCTGGGTAGATTAAACGTATGTGACAGAATAAGTACCCCATTAGCTAATGAGGAATTTAAATTATTTAAGACATTAAATAATGGTAAGCCTGTTGAAGGTTCTATGTATTTTCATTATGCAAGGTTAATAGAAGATTTATATGCTGCCGAGAGAACAAAAGAGTTATTAGAGAATCCAGATATTCTTTCTACTGACATAAGGACAGAGTCAGTTGAGATTAATAGAGAAGGAGTAGGAGTAATCGAAGCACCAAGAGGTACTCTATTTCACCATTATAAAACTGATGAAAATGGTATTATAACAAAGGTTAATTTAATTGTTGCCACAGGTCATAATAACTGGGCGATGAGCAAATCAGTTGATATGGTAGCAAAACAGTTTATAAGTGGAAAAGAGATAAGAGAGGGCTTGTTAAATCGTGTAGAAGCAGCAATAAGGTGTTATGATCCCTGTCTTTCATGTTCAACACACGCTTTAGGACAAATGCCATTATATATAGAAATTCACTCCTCAAATGGTGAAATAGTAGAAACTATTAAAAGGGACTAAAAACTATATAAAAGTTAACACAAAAGTAGAATGGAAAAATTAAGTAAAAAATCTGAAATTAAAAATGGAAGAGTAGTTTCTATAAACATTAGTAAACATAAGGGAGTTTCTAAGAAATCTGTCAATTCTTGCCTAATTAACAACTTCGGTTTTAAGGGGGATGCACATTCAGGAAAATGGCATAGGCAAGTAAGCCTACTATCCAAGGAGAGCATTAATGAGGTAAGGAAAAAAGATTTTAATGTGGATAGTGGTTCTTTTGCCGAGAATATAACAACAGAAGGAATTGACCTGTTAAAAATTTCTATTGGAGATAGATTAAAAATAGGTAATGATGTTATACTTAAAGTTTCACAGAAAGGGAAAGTTTGTCCGCGTCCGTGTTCAATCTATTATAAGATTGGCGATTGCATTATGCCCAAAGAGGGAATATTTGCAAAAGTTAAAAAACCAGGGAAAGTTAAAGTTGGAGACATTATTGTAGTAGAAGAATGAAGGATATAGGGGTCAAGTCTTGCGATATAACATTAAAAAAATAAATGTAAGTTATGCTAAAAACAAAAAATGTAATTATTTCTTCATCAAAAATTCTTAATACTAATATGTTACAAAACCTCTAAGCGGTGTAGTTACCTCATATATAAAATAATTCATCTAACCTTACCAAAAGGGGGCATTGCAGAAAGGAGCTTAATAAAAATAAAATATGTTTGAAATAAGTTCAGTAATATTAGCAGGTGGAAAGAGTAAAAGATTTGGTAAGAACAAAGCATTTCTTAAGATTGGGGGTAGAATTTTAATTGATCAGATCGTTGAAAAGATGGGAAGGTTAAGCAATGAGATTATTATTGTCACAAATATTCTAAAAAATTTTTATTATTTACCCAAAAAATTTGACTATTTAAATGTAAAGTTAATAAAGGATATAATTCCATATAAGGGCTCATTAGGCGGAATCTACTCTGGACTTCTGTTTGCAAAAAATAATTCTATTTTTGTTGTTGCATGTGATATGCCCTTTTTAAATATTCCCCTCCTTAAATATATTATATCTTTTTTACAAGATTATGATATTGTAATACCAAAGATAAATAATTTTTTTGAACCACTACATGCAATTTATTCAAAAAAATGCATAAAGCCAATTAAAAAATTGATTGATGAAAATAACTTGAAAATTATTGATTTTTTTAAAGATGTAAATGTAAAATTTGTTAAAAAAAATGAGATAGAAAAATTTGATCCGGATTTATCATCTTTATTTAATATAAACACATTAGAGGATCTAAAAATAGCAAAAAAAACAAAGAATAAATGTTAGAAGCTTTGAGTATAGTTTCTTGAATGTTTATCCTCTCCCCTGGTGGGAGAGGAATAAGGAGAGGGGGAAGGAGAATTCCCCTCCCTTTATGGGAGGGGGTAGGGGGAGGGTAAGATGTCTGCGAAACTATACCACAAAGCTTATGAAATAAAATAGTTTATCAATATGTTAAATTATAATTTAACATGATGAGATATTAAATGGAAACTGAAAGATTGGAAAAGAATAAGATTTATAAAATAATAGATGATATGAATGAGAGAAATGAGGGGTTAATTCCTATTCTCCAGAAGTTACAGGAAGCGTTAGGCTATTTACCTATTAATGTTTTGAAAGTAATTTCTGAAAAAACGAATCTTCCATATAACCAAGTTTTTGGAGTAACAACATTTTATTCACAATTTAGATTAGAACCACAAGGAGAAAATCTTATTCAGCTATGTGATGGAACAGCCTGTCATGTAAGAGGGTCAAAAAGAATTGTTACAACGATAGGAAAAGAGCTGGGGATTAAGAATGGTGAAACATCAAAAGATAAAAAATTTACACTTGAAATAGTGAGATGTGTGGGATGTTGCAGTCTCTCACCTGTTATCAGAATAGGTGAAAATACATATGGACGTATGGATTCAAGAAAGATGGAAAGACTAATAAAAAAACACAGCGAATAGAATAAAAAATAAATTAAAAAATTTAAAAATAACAGAAATTATAAAATATATAACTGTAAGTATAAAAATATAAAATTATGGAGATTTAGAAATCAAAATTAAAATTTAATGCTTTAAAAAGAGTAATGTTCAGTATGAAGATAAAAAGTTATAAGGATTTAGAAAAAATAAGAAAAGAGGGTCTTTTATCTTTATATCCATCAAAACTCAAGATTGTAGTTGGTAGAGCTTCATGTGGACTTGCTGCTGGAGCTGGTGAGACTTATGAAGCTATAGAAAGTGAAATTACAAATAGAAAGCTTGATGTTATATTAACAAAAACAGGTTGTTTAGGATTTTGCCAGATGGAACCATTGGTAGAGATATTAGAGCCAGATAGACCTAAGTTAATTTACAAAAATATGACACATGATAAGGTAAATAAGCTGATAGATTCATTTATTGAAGGAAAGATAGCAGAAGATCTAATTTTATTAAGAATAGATAAAGAAAAAATCTTTAGAGAAAATGGTGTAATAGAAAACGATTTAAAAAAATTTTGGACAAATTATAAAAGTGATATAAGTGATGAGGTAAAAAATGAGATAAATAAAGTTCCTTTATATAAAGAAATACCATTTTTCAAAAAGCAGAAAAAGATTGCACTTAGAAATTGTGGATTCATAAATCCTGAGGATATAAAGGAATATATAGCTAAGGGTGGCTATTACGCCTTATATAAAGCATTAAATGAAATGTTTCCTGATGAAGTAATTGAAGAAGTAAAAAATTCAAAGCTAAGGGGAAGAGGAGGAGCTGGATTTCCAACTGGACTTAAATGGGAATTCACCAAGAAAGCAAAAAGTGAACCAAAATACATAGTATGCAATGCTGATGAGGGTGATCCGGGAGCATTTATGGATAGAGGGCTGATTGAAGGTGATCCACATAGTCTTTTAGAAGGGATGTTAATTGCTGGATACGCAATAGGAGCAAAAGAGGGATATATTTATTGTCGTGCTGAGTATCCACTGGCTATTCATAGATTAAAAATTGCAATTAGACAAGCAAAAGAACTTGGACTAATTGGTAAAAATATTTTCAGAACAGATTTTAGCTTCGATATAAGAATAAAACAGGGAGCAGGTGCTTTTGTTTGTGGTGAAGAGACAGCTCTTTTAGCATCAATTGAGGGTAGAAGAGGCGAGCCAAGACAAAGACCACCATTTCCAGCTACATCTGGGCTTTGGGAAAAACCAACAAATATTAATAATGTAAAAAGTTATTCATATGTACCTCAGATTATATTAAATGGTGCAGAATGGTTTTCTTCTATGGGGACAGATAGAAGTAAAGGAACTATGGTCTTTGCTCTAACTGGAAAAGTTAAATATACTGGTCTTGTTGAAGTGCCAATTGGGATGACCATAGGAGAATTAGTGAATGATGTAGGAGGTGGTGTTTTAACTGGAAAGAAATTTAAAGCTATCCAGATAGGAGGACCATTAGGTGGTTGCTTACCCATTGAAAAATTAGACACACCTATAGATTATGAATCAATTACAGAAGCAGGTGCTATCATGGGGTCGGGTGGTGTGATAGTTGTTGATGAAGATACATGCATGGTTGAATTCGCAAAATTTTTTCTCCAATTTGCAAGTGATGAAGGATGTGGTCAATGTGTTCCTTGTAGAATAGGTGGGGAAAGAATGTTAGAAATATTGACAAGAATAACTGAGGGTAAAGGCAAATTAGAGGATTTACAAAAGTTGGAGAAATTAGCAAGGGTTATGAATCAAGGTTCACTATGTGCATTAGGACAACTAACTCCAAATCCTGTTATCTCAACTCTAAGATATTTTAGGGATGAATATACTACACATATTGTTGATAAGAAATGTCCAGCTGGAGAATGTGAAGCTTTAATTAAACTTTTTATAAATGAAGAAAAATGCACAGGTTGTGGGGTTTGTGTGAAAAGCTGTCCACAAGATGCAATAACTGGGGAAAAGAAGAAGCCTCACAAAATTGATCAGGGAATTTGCATAAAATGTGGTATTTGTAAAGATGTTTGTAAATTTGATGCCATTTATGTAGTGTAAAAATTTGAAAATTGGAGAATAAATAATATATGTCTGAAATAAAAATTACAATAGATGGACGTAAAATAAAAACAGAAGATGGAACCACAATTTTAGAAGTTGCTGAAAAAGAGGGGATATATATACCAACTCTATGTTATCATCCAGCTCTTCCCCCACAATCAGCATGCAGAATTTGTTTAGTAGAAGTGGAGGGTGAAAAAGTATTGCAGCCAGCATGCTCATCTAAGGTAAGGGATAAAATGGTGGTACATACTGATACTAAAAAAGTTTTAGAGGCAAGAAGAGTATCACTTGACTTAATAATTTCAAACCATCCACTAGATTGCATGATCTGTGATATTGCTGGGAACTGTGAACTGCAGGATTTAGCATACGAATTTGGTATAAAAGAGAGTGAATTTAAAGGAAGAAGCATAGAATATACTATTGATGATACGAACCCATTTATCATAAGAGATTTAAATAAATGTATATTGTGCAGACGTTGTCTTAGAGCTTGTGATGAAATTCAAAATAGAAGAGTCCTCGGTGTCACAAATAGAGGTTTTAAGACAAAAATTATTGCAGATTTTGACTTACCTCTTCAGGATTCAACATGTGAATTCTGTGGTCAGTGTGTTGCTGTGTGTCCAGTGGGAGCATTAACTCCAAAAATCTCTACTGGTATGGGAAGAGAATGGGAATTTAAAAAAATAAATACCGTATGTCCTTATTGCGGAGTTGGTTGTAGATTTGATTTAAATGTAAAAGATGAAAAAATAGTAAAAGTTACATCAAATCCAGAGAATCCAGTTAATGGGATAGCTCTTTGTGTGAAGGGAAGGTTTGGTTTTGATTTTGTAAACCATCCAGATAGATTAAAGACACCACTTATAAAGAAAAATGGTAGATTTGAAAAGATAAGCTGGGATGAAGCATTAAACTATATCGCAAACAAATTTTTAGGAATTAAAGAAAAAGAAGGTTCTGATGCTTTTGCTGTTCTCTCATCCGCAAAATGCACAAATGAGGAGAATTATCTTTTACAAAAATTTACGAGAGCTGTTTTAGGAACTAATAATATTGATCATTGTGCTCGTCTTTGTCATGCCCCAACTGTTACAGGTCTGGTAACAGCATTTGGAAGTGGAGCCATGACAAACTCTATAGAGGATATTACAACAAAAGCGAAGGCATATCTTATTATAGGTTCTAATACTACAGAACAGCACCCAGTTATAGGAATAAAGATAAGAAAGGCTGTTAGAGAAGGTGCAAAATTAGTTGTTGCTGACCCAAGGGAGATAGATATCACAAATATGGCAATGATTCATCTTAAACAAATACCCGGAACTGATGTTGCTCTTTTAAATGGTCTCATGAATGTAATAATTAAAGGAGACCTCTGGGATAAGGAGTTTGTCGAGAAAAGAACAGAAGGATTTGAGAAACTGAAAGAAACAGTTTCTAAATATGAACCAAAGATAGTAGAAGAGATAACGGGGGTTCCAGCTGACGATATCATAAGAGCAGCAAAGATATTAGCAAATAGCAAACCAGCATCTTTAATATATTCGATGGGAATAACACAGCATATTAGCGGTCATCTCAATGTTCTTTCATGTGCAAATTTACAGATGTTATTAGGAAATATGGGAATACCGGGTGGTGGTGTCAATCCATTAAGGGGTCAAAACAATGTTCAGGGTGCGTGTGATCTGGGTGCTCTTCCAAATGTATATCCAGGATACCAGAGTGTTGCAAGTGAGGATAATCAAAAGAAGTTTGAAGAATTTTGGGGAGTAAAACTTGATAAAAAACCTGGTCTTACAGTTGTCGAGATGATGAACGAAGCAGAAAAAGGAAGTATAAGAGCTATGTACATAATGGGTGAGAATCCAATGGTGAGCGATCCAGATGTAAATCATGTAAGAAAATGTTTGGAAAGCTTAGAAATTTTAGTAGTTCAGGATATATTTTTAAGTGAAACGGCAGAATTAGCTGATATTGTACTCCCGGCTGTTTCTTTTGCTGAAAAAGAAGGAACATATACAAATACAGAAAGAAGAGTTCAGTTGTTAGGAAAAGCTATCAATCCAATTGGTGATAGTAAGCCAGACTGGAAGATAATCTGTGAGCTATCTACTAAAATGGGATATCTAATGAACTACAATTCAACAAAAGAGATAATGGACGAAATAGCAAAAGTTACTCCAATATACGGTGGAATATCACATGAGAGATTAGACGCGAACGGAATTCAGTGGCCATGTCCAGATAAAGAACATCAAGGTACAGCAATTTTACATGTTGGAAAATTTTCAAGGGGATTGGGAAGATTTACTGCTGTAGATCATCTTCCACCAGAGGAATTACCAGATGAAGAATTTCCATTTATCCTAACAACTGGAAGAGTGATTTATCATTGGCACACAAGAACAATGACTAGTAGGTCAAGCGGATTAGAAAAAATATATCCAGAAAGTACTGTTGAGATAAATCCGGAAGATGCAATGAAATTAAATATTAAAAATGGTGAAAAGGTAGGAGTAATATCAAGAAGAGGTGAGGTTGAAGTAAAAGCAAATGTTACAAAAAGGACGCAACCGGGGGTTTTATTTATGACATTTCACTTTGCTGAGTCAAGTGCAAACATACTCACTATAAGTGCATTAGATGAAGTCTCAAAAATACCCGAACTTAAGGTATGTGCAGTAGCAATAAAAAAACTTTAAATACTATTTACAAATATAAATTTTATAAAACTCTATCATCCGCTTTTTATATAACCTTGAAGTAATTATAAAAATTAATCTTCAAACAGTATCAATCATTATGAAGGAATTATTAAAAAAGTATTATTTATATTCCTTATTTGAAAAATATTAAAAATTTATACTTGTAGGAGTAGACTGTAAATACATCTTTTAAATAGTTTGTTTTAAATAATTTTTAATTAATTTATACCATACTAAATTAAATTTTATTTATTATTTTTAATTATAATTTATACATACAAAATATAAATATATATAAAAAATAGGAATAAAAATGAGACTAAAACCCGATTGTATTATATGCAATTTAAGTATAGTTTTAAGGACTCTTAAAATAATAAGTAAGGATGAAGAGTTCTTATTTAGAAATATGAAGAAAGCAGTAGATGCAATTTCTTTAGTTAATGTAGAACAGTTCCCACCAGAATTAGGAGGAATAGTTTATAAAACTATAATTGAAAGCACCAAAGTGAGAGATCCATATAAGTATATAAAGAGGAAGCAAAATGATTTAATTTTAAAAAATTATTCTAATTTTAGAAAATCTGTTTTGAATTCAAAAAATCCTCTTTTTGAAGCAGTTAGATTTGCAATAATTGGAAATGTAATAGATTTTGGGATTAACAAAGTAATCGATTTTACTAAAGATATTAAAGACTCTCTTGAAAAAGAAATTTTTATAAATGATTATCGTCTTTTTAAAAAGGAACTAGAATTTTCAAAAAAGATTCTATATATTGGGGATAATTCTGGAGAGATTGTATTTGACAAACTTCTCATTACTCAGATAAAAGAAACTTATCCAGATAAAAAAATTATATTTGTATGTAGAGAAGCACCTATTATAAATGATGTTCTTATAGAGGACGCACTACAGGTTGGAATTGATAAATATGCTAAGGTTATGAGTAGTGGAATGAAACTACCAGGAACAATATTAAAATATGCAAATAAAGATTTTGTAAACGAGTTAAGGAATTCAGATTTAGTAATAGCAAAAGGTCAAGGAAATTTTGAAGGTATGGAAGAAGAAGCCATAGAAAATATATTTTTTCTATTAAAAGCAAAGTGTAATGTAGTAGCAGATTATTTAAGATGCAATATAGGTGATTTAGTTATAAAAAGAGGTGAATATTAGAGATTTAGATTTGATTTATTATTTAGTATCTTTTTTGCAATATTAAAATCTTTTTCTTTTACTAATATTTTTACCTCACCCAAACCATTAGCAGTTAAACCAAAAATTTCTGAAATAGCTTCATAAACTAGTTGAACATCTATTCCTTCTGATTCAAGTCTAGTTTTTATAATATTTGCTCTAGGCAAACCATTTGTTATATGAACTATCTTCCAATTTTTATACATATAGGTATACTTCCAATAAACTGATAATAATATTATATTTAGCCTTATTATGTTTAATATTTTTTTATAAAAACTTAATTAATTAGATTCTTCACTCAGCCTTGCTTCGTTCAGAATGACAAAATAATACTAAATTTTAAAGGAATAAAATACCAAAAGTGTTAACTCAACTTGTCAACAATACGTATTAAGTTATTAATAATAAAAAACTATTAAAACATATTAAAGTATTAATAATAAAAATTTATTATTTTAAAATGTCATTGCGAGGTTACTTTTTGATAACCGAAGCAATCTCATATAAAACAAAATTTATAATCTTATGATATCAAAATACAATGACAAATAATATTCAATTAATCTTCTCTTTATATCTCTTTAATTACTGAATTAACAAGATTTTCAATTGATAATCCCTGAATTTCAAAAAGCTCTTCTGGATCACCTGATAATCCATAGCTGCTTATACCCATTTTTTTAAATCTCACTCTTTTTCCAGAACAAGCGATATAATCTGCCACGATACTACCAAGACCTGTTTGCACATTGTGGTCTTCATAGGTAATTATTGGTCCCACATTAATACATTCATCAATAATTTTCTCATCAATATTAGTTGGACAGGAAACATTTAATACTCTAACCAGATATCCCTTGTTTTTTAATATCTCCCATGCCATTATGACACGATGAAGCATAAATCCCATAGATATTATAGTTGCTCTATCCCCGCTTTTTATTAAGTCTGCTTTTCCATACTCAAACCTATAATCATCAGCAAAAAAAGGACTTTCATCATCTTTTAATATAATTGGAATTTTACTTCTACCCATTGGTACTAAAAAATTTCCTGGAGTTTTTGAAATATATCTAATTACTCTGTCTGTCTGATTCGGATCAGCTGGAATAATTATGCTGAAATTATATAAATTTCTCATAACACCAAGATAATCTATGCACTGATGAGTTTTTCCATCTTCACCAATATTTAAACCACAATGTGTAGTAACTAATTTTAAGTTTGTTTGATTTATATCATTTAGTCTATGTTGATTGTATGTTTCATCTATTCCAAAAACTCCAAAATCTGCAAAGAATGTAAGAACATTCTGTGTTGATAATGCCCCTGCAATAGCGGCAGTGTTATGCTCCTGAACACCTCCCTCAAAAAAGTTATTTGGACATATGGATGCAAATTTATCAGTTTTAACAGAGGTTGCCAGGTCACAATCAAAAACAGCAATTGGTGAAATAGGGGATTTATTAAAGTTAGAAGATTCTTCATAAATAAGAGATTTTTTGCAGTTTAATTCTGCAAAGTTTTTTAAAACATTTCCAAAAGCAGTTCTATTATCCAGGCTATCTTCTTTACAGTAGGTTATTGGAGTTCCAAAATTGATATCTATTTTATAAGTTCTTTTTAATTCCTTTTCTATTTTTTTATCTCTTTCTTTGAATGATATATCCCCCCTTCCTTTTATAGGGGTTATTTGTTGACGTAATTTGTAATATTTATTTAGATCATCATCAATATTAAGCTCAGTTATAGCTTTCTTGTATTGTTCGATTGATAGAGCTTTACCGTGAAACTGTTCATCATTTTCCATAAACGAGACATCCTTTCCCATTGTGGTATAAGCAAATATCGCAATGGGTGATTTTTTTATATTTATAGCCTGTTTTAAAGCTTCATATATCTGATTGTGGTCATGTCCATCAATTTCTAAGACCTTCCAACCGTCAGCAATGTAATTCTCCTTTATATTTTGAGGCATTACATCGGTTATTTTTCCACTTATCTGCAGATTGTTATAGTCAATAATTACTGTAAGCTTATTAAGATCATATTTTTTGGCAAATCTTCTTGCTTCTGAAATCTGACCCTTTTGTTGTTCACCATCACTCATTGCAACAAATGTATGAAAATCTTTATTTAATAGTTTCCCTGCAAGTGCAAACCCACACCCGGCGGAAAGTCCCTGTCCTAAATTACCACTACTCCACTCAACACCAGGAACCTCCCAGTCAACATGACCATCAAATATGCTACCAGCTTTTCTAAACCCAGTTATTGCATCATCAATATCAAAGAAACCAAGTTTGCCAAGTGCTGAATAGACTCCAGGAGATGTGTGACCATGACTTATAATTATTCTGTCACGGTTGGGATCATCTGGATGAACAGGATCAACGTTTGCAAATGAGTATAAAACAAGATATATATCTATTGATGACATGGAACCACCTGGATGACCGCATTTTGCAAGAGTAGTCATCTTTAATATATCCCCCCTTGCCAATCTTGAAAGCTCTTTTATTTTAGTAATTTGTTCTTCAGTTAACTCTCTTTTGTTATTCAATAATTACTCCCTCTTTTTACTTAATATTCTCATTTATATCCCAAAACTTTAAAAAATAAAAAAATTTATCTTAAACCATTAACAATACAAATATATTATAAAGATTTTGATAATTTATATAAAGTATATTATAAACGAGTTAGGTTAACACTTTTAGTATTTCATTCTTTGAAAATTTAATATTATTTTGTCATTCTGACCCTGAGCGTAGCGAAGGGGAAGAATCTCATAAGTAATTTTAATGAAAATATTTAAATTCTATTAGATTTCCTAATACATTTAAAGAGATTATTCAGTCGCTGTCGCACTCTCAGAATGATATATATTTTTATTACATTATATTAATTTTTCAAAGAACAAACTGCAAACTTATTTTGCGTATAGTACATATAAAGTATTTCTAAAGACATTATAATCCAGTATCGATTTAATGAATTTAAGATATATTTAGAAAGGAAGGTTTTACGTATAAAAAAAATGTGGGGGGTTTTTTAAATCCCCCACATTTTCAAGAAAGGAAGTGAAGTAAAAGTGAAAAAGTAAACCTCACTTGTTCAATATTATAATATAATATTTTTAAAAAGGGACTTAAAGTTAATAAAAATCTTAAGTACCAATCTCTATTTTTTTTCCTCAGATGTTGTTATTGGAATACTTCCGAGTAATAGGGTTGGGCTGATACCCTCCTCAGTTATTACTATTTTTGTATTGTCCTTTAAAGCAGTCTCAGTCATTTCCATCTGCTTCAATGACTGTGCGTTTCCCTTAAAATATTTCTGTGCAGATTCATTAACCAACCTTATTGCCTCAGCTTTGCCCTCTGCCACCATAATTGCTGCTTCTCGCTCACCCTCAGCTCGCTGAACTATTGCTTTTTTTTGCTGTTCAGCAGCCTCAAATTCACCTGTTGCAAGTAAACGCATAGCTCGTCTTTCCTGCTCAGCAGTTTTTTGCTTGTGCATAGCCTGCTTGATATCATCTGGTGGGTCAATAAGCATAATCTCAACTTTGCTTACAACTAATCCCCACCCTTCACCAGAAACATTAAGAATTTTTTGTAAACTATCTGCGATTCTTTCACGTGCTACCAAACTATCATCTAAGGTTAAATCTCCAAACTCCTGACGTAAATTAGTCATAGCCAATTGAATAATTGCACGTTTCCAGTTATCAATATTATAAAAGGTTTTTTTAATAGAATCTTCGTCTGAACCGGGACGTACCCAAATAACTCCATCTACATTAATTTCAACATTGTCTTTGGTAATAACTGACTGAGGTGGAATATCCATGGTATGTTCTCGTATATCACGCACACGAACGAGTTGTATTAATGGAATCTGAAATCCTAGACCAGGTTTGATAAATCTGGAATATTTTCCAAAGGTTTCCTGTATGCCACGTTCAAAGGGTTTAATTACGAAAATTGGAAGTAGAATGTGTCTCATAGTCTTCTCCTTTCAAATAATAATATTATGGGATTGTTAAATATTTTTATATTTTAAATATTTTGAGTATTTATTATATTATATTTTTCTAACCTGTCAAGATATAAAAATTTATTTATACTATTAACAAGATAAGTTTACAGTTTATTCTTTGAAAAATTAATATAATGTAATAAAAGTATCTGTCATTCTTGTATATAAATATATACATGTCATTCTGAACAGGTCCTGGTTGTTATTTGCAAGCAATTTTTAATATGTCATTGCGAGGGACGAAGTCCCGAAGCAATCTCATTTAGTGTAAACTCATCAAGTTATATAATTGAGATTGGCACGTCGCTAATGCTCCTCGCAATGACAACCAGGACCTTGCTCGGAAAAGGCTGTACAATCTTATTAATTAGATATATCTTTAAAATTATTTTACATAAAGGATAAAAATTTAACATTTTTTTTAGTAATTATTTATAACATTTTAATATTGTAAAAAAATTGATAGATAATTGACTTGACAAAATATAAAATAATTATTAAAATAAAGTTAGGCTAATATAACTTTAATATAATATTCTAACTTTTAATATTATACTAAGAAGTATTATTAAAAGATAAGAATAGGTAAATAAAAGAAGAGGGAGGCCATGAAGAAAAGAAACAAATTATCAGCATCATTAGAAAACTATTTAGAAACAATAAAAATTTTGTGTGATGAGAAAGGTTTCGCAAGGGTAAAAGATATAAGCATTATGGTGAAGGTGGAGATGCCAAGTGTGACAACAGCATTAAAAAGCTTGAAAGAAAAAGGATTAATATTATATGAAAAATATGGCTATATTAAATTAACACCTGATGGAAATAAGGTTTCAGAAAAAATATACAATCGTCACGAAAATCTTAAGGAATTTTTTAAAAAGGTTTTATACATTGATTCTAAAACAGCTGAAGAGGAAGCATGCAAAGTTGAACATGTAATCAAGCCCCATACTTTTAATAGAATAGTATCATTTTTAAACTTTTTAAATGAGTACCCAGAAATAAGTAATAGCATATTAGAAAGTTTTAAATTATATCTGGAAATTGAATCAAAATCTTAAAAATAAAATTTTAGGATAAAAATTTATAGATAAAGCAAGGTGATTAAAATAGTTAAAACCAAATCATTAAGTAGGTTAAAAACTAGAAAAACTGCAATCATTCATAATTTAAAGGGTGGACATGGTTTTAAATCTCGTCTATCAGTATTGGGGTTCACACCAGGAACTGATATTCGAATGATACAAAACTTTGGTCATGGACCCGTTATAGTTGAAATTAAAGATACGAATATAGCATTGGGTAGGGGAGAAGCTATGAAAGTAATCATAGAGGAAAGTGATAACGATGGTGATGTGGAGGAAAGTGAAAAAGTTGAAAGAGAACATAGATGGAAAAGAAAACGTAGAAACCGCAAAAAAATAAATTATTAAAAGCAGAAGGATGTAAAAATGATGAATGATAATTTATTGAGAGAAAAGAAAAGAATTAATGTGGCTATTGCTGGCCAACCAAATGTGGGTAAAAGTACAGTTTTTAATATAATAACTGGTCTTCACCAACATGTTGGTAACTGGCCTGGTAAAACCGTGGAAAAAAAAGAAGGAATCTGTAAATTCAATAACTATGTTTTTGAAATAGTTGATCTTCCTGGAACTTACAGCTTAACTGCTAATTCTATTGAAGAGATGATCGCTAGAGATTTTATTATAAAGAACAAGCCAGACGTTGTTGTAGCTATTATAAATGCAGCAAACTTAGAGAGGAACCTATATTTAGTAGCTGAACTTATATCACTTGAAGTCCCTGTAATAGTAGCATTAAATATGATTGATGTTGCTATTTCTCATAGAATGAAAATTGAACATAAGGTTTTACAAAGTGCTTTAGGTATACCAGTAATACCAATGATTGCTACAAAAGGAATTGGAATAAAGAAATTATTAAAATCGATTGAAGAAATTTATGAAGAAAAATTCTTATATAAACCTAAAATTCCAAGCATAAGGGAAGATCATCAAGAAGTCTTAGGGAGAATAGAATCTTTAATAGAAAATGAAACGCCAGAACCTTATAAAACGAAGTGGATTGCAATAAAGCTATTAGAAGGTGATGAAGAAATAACTAGAATGATGAAAGAAAAATTAGATGAAAATAGTTGGAAAAATGTTTATGAAATCTTATATAAACATGAGGATGCTTATTTAGCTGTTGCTTCTGGTAGATATGACTGGATAGGCAGATTAACAAGAGCAGCCATAATAAGACCTAAAGTAGGGCAAGTAACAATTACTCGTATTTTAGATAATATAGCAACCCACCCTTTTTGGGGATTCATTGTTCTTTTAGGTATATTGGGTTTAATTTTTTGGATGACATATTCTATTGGAAGTCCATTACAAAATCTCCTTGATAAGTATTTAGTGCAAGCAAGCTCCAATTTCATTATTGAAAAATTAATAGGATTACCAGATTGGTTTAAAAGATTAATGGTTGATGGAATTATTAGTGGTGTAGGCACAATTCTTACATTTCTTCCAATACTTCTAATATTCTTTTTCATTTTTGGTTTTTTAGAGGATGTTGGATATATGGCTCGAGCTGCATATGTTATGGACAGATTCATGCACTTAATGGGACTACATGGAAAATCTTTCCTACCACTATTTACAGGTTTTGGATGCAATGTTCCAGCTATAATGGGATCAAGGATAGTAGAATCACCTAAAGCGAGATTACTTACAATTCTACTTACTCCTTTAATACCTTGTACAGCTCGTA
>Ga0209979_1001374_pt1 | contig 26980 bp, 31 predicted proteins | sample AnhtaG_FD_183114 | JGI IMG/M metagenome (GOLD analysis project Ga0209979, IMG submission 183114) | Deep subsurface microbial communities from Anholt, Denmark to uncover new lineages of life (NeLLi) - Anholt_01485 metaG (SPAdes) (version 2) | ecosystem: Environmental > Aquatic > Marine > Oceanic...
ACCCGGAAATCCGAATTGTCTATAAAGATAAAGTTATCAAAGTTGTGAAGCTATAATATTTTAAGAAAGTGCGATTTTATCTTTCTTTACTCCTCTTTTATCTTTCGGCTAACAGTGGCAGTTGACTGTTTCACCCAAGCAAAAATTCCATAATTTAGAAAGAAACTCTAGCCCAAATTAGGTTCATTCTAAAGCTGTTTATTCATGGGCACAGGCGGATAGCAAATGGATTCGCCCAATGAAAGAACTATTAGAAGCTTGTTGGCGATGATTTCAACAGACAATCACAGAAAGAGAAAATGTTTTTTGTTTCCTCTCGAGGTGAATTATTCTGAACTAATTGTATTGTTTTTTTTCTTTTAAGAACCTTTTGATTTCTTTCTCGGTATAGACTCCCCTAGGAAACAAATCTTTGAATTCTACTAAACAGTACTTTCTGTAAGTTTCTAAACTTCGGTCGATCCAGTCTTTTATCTCTTTGACATTGCGGAATCCCTGTAATAGGTTCACTTCTTTATTTCTTGAAATATTTCTAGCTGCTTTTAAAGCCCAAGCCCAGGCATTCCGTTCTGCCTGAATAATATCTCCTTTTTCTCTTATGACAAGGTTACTTACGTTTTTGAGGAAATCTTTTGTTTGTTTTTCTATTTCTCCATAATACTGACCTTTTTCTGTCCGTTCGGCTATGCCTTTTTTCTGGTATTCTTCCATTATTCTTTCTCTCGATTCCACACTTTCTTCTACTAGCTCGAGGTGTTTTAACTTATATCCTAATCGTTTTATATATTCTTCTGGATCGCGTGCATGTCCTATCTCGTGAAGAAGACTTAGAATATTTCTTGAATCTTTCCAATCCCCAATAACTACTTTTTCTCTTTCCCAATCCACAAGCCACTCATCTCCTATTTCATATTGGTAGCCTTCTGGTAGTAATTTATTGAAATTTCCTAATACTTTTTCGTCCTCTTTTAGGAGGACCCTTACTTCTCCATTTTCTTTTTCAACAGTAAACCGTTTACCTTCTTGGAGAGGGATTTCTTTAATTAATTCTGATTCTTTCTCTCTGCTCTCCAGCTCCTCCTTGATAGCCTTTCGTTGAAAACTAGCTTTAAATTTTTCTAACATAAAGTGCGACTAAAATTTCGTCTTCAAAAACCGACAAAACTTCATTAGTTTTGAGGCATTGAAGTATTTACGAGTTTTCGCTCTTATTTGATGAGCTTGAAAAAAGGAAGGACTTTCTGTCGGCTGTCATTCCAAAAGCTTATGGTATTTCTCGTCTGCCGGCGTCTGCCAGATGGGGCCGAGGATTGTTTCGGGCTTGTTTAGTGAGAAATTCTGCTGGGAGCAGAACCAAAATATTCGCGAACCGACTCTTTTGGTATCAGCCCGTTGACTTAAAGCTCTCAAGTTTTCTTTTCTCTTTTCGGTCTTAGTTACGGTAAGTACTCTAAATGCTCTGATGCCGAGCTTTTGAATGTGCCTGCCCTGCTTCCAGTACTCCCAGTAAGCCCTCATCTTTCGCAAGAAACGATTCCAGGGTACTGTTGACCGGTCGGCTTCCAGAAAAAAATGTTTTTTCTGGTCATTGAGCCGAATGCAGAAGAACCCATCGGGCACAACTGCTGCTCTTATTTTGCGACCCCGGATGTCTGTTATCATCACGTAGTCTCTCATACCCCTGTAAAACTCTGGACGCCAGGAAAGAAGATTTGCGTTGGCTCGATTCTTGAGAGCCAGTGTTATAGTAGCCCTAAAATTTGAAACCATCAAGGTGTGTTCTATGAATCCAGCTTTTATCTTGAGATTCTTTTTCGTCCAATTGATTTCATCTCTGTCAATGCTGAGGTATTCAGCCAGAACATCTGCCCCTTTATTTCCTAAGGCGTAAACCATTCGGTGGTCGTCTCCTAAAAGATAGGCTGCTTGGTGGGCCGGCCTATCCAAGAAACCATGGTGAAAAAGTTTCTGCAGTCGTCTTAGAATTCCGCGTTCAGAGCCGCCAACTAGAGCTCGGATTTGACCGGAATTCAAAAAGCGGTAATCATAGACCAATTTGATGATTCTAATGTCTCGCGGCTGAAGCCTGATTGGTGGGATTGCTGTTCTTTTTCTTTTAAACCTTGGTAGTGCCTTTGGCATATTTTTAGTTGTTTGTTGGGGAGGAGTTAGTTGGGGTTAGTAGAGGGGTTGTGTTGGTGGTTAGTAAGATAGTAGTTGGTTTTTGTTGGAGGGAGTTAGTTGAGGAAGTTTAGTCCGCCCGTCGGCCGAAGAAAAAATGTTAGTTTTTTCTTCGGCCGACGGGCGGACAGCAAGTTTCTGGCTTGTTCAAGCCAAGTTTCTGCCTTGAGGCAGAGTAAGTTCCGTGGTCAAGAGTGTTCAGACGGGTTTGAACACTCCCTGAATAGCCTTCTGAACAAGTTCATACCGCAAAATAAAAAGCCACTTTTTGTGGCTTTTTATTCATTGTAGCGAAAAACCTTAAGTCTTGAGGGACGGATAAGGTAGGATTTTTTAGCAGTTTGATACTTTTTAATCTTTTTAAGCAGCTCTTTACTTAGAGCTTCTTTCTTAACCAAGATAGCGAGTTTCTTTGAGTCCAAAGTTAGCACCTCTAGGGCTTCTTTGCTATCTTTGATTATTTTTTCCAGTTTTTCTCTTTGGGGATCCCCTTTCTTTGGGAATTTAATTTCATCTTTGCTTATTATGAGAATCTTCCCATTGCTTCCCCAGATGACTTCTAAATTCTCTTTCCGGGAATATTTTATAATGTAGTCTCTAAGAACGCCTAGGTGTCCCTGGGCTTCTCTCTTAATTCTAGTGTATTTGAGATATTTGTTGGCCAGCTTAATTCCTTTATCAGCTAGGAATTGCTTGGTTGGTAGGCCATCGATTTTGTAGGAGTGTTTTTTGCGGGGACAGATGTCCCAGTAGGCGCACCACTGGCAGTGTGGTTTTTCTATTGGTTTGAACTGGTCTTCTTGAGCAGTATCTTTAGTTTCAATTTCTTTTATTAAAGAGACAACGCTTTTTCTTAGCTCGGTGAGGTCTGTCAGGGCCTTCTTAGGAATTACTTCTTCATCGTGTCGAAGATAATGCCAGATAAGTTTCACTTCCTTAGCATCCGGATAATTAGCTCTGACAGCCATTTCGTAGAGGGGAGACTGCCAGAGCAAGGCTAACTGTTTGGAGGTCGGTCTTTCCTTGCTGGTTTTATAATCGTGTATCTCGTAGATGCCCTCTTTTATCTTATCGAGACGGTCGAGATAAGTTTGGATCCGATAGCTATCAAGCTCAAAGGTGAGTTTTTTCTCGCAAGTGGTCCATTTAGCCTGGGTAAAGGGCTTGTATCGGTTAAAGTATTTAATAATAGCGTCGCGGCCGACTTTTCGGTAGTTCTCAGGCGTATACTCTTTATCTAAAATAATTACTTTGTCGTGCCAGTTTTGTTTCCAGCGGCAGTTGTAGAACCTAAGAAGATCATGGATGGTATTTTCCTTGCCCATATTCAAGTCATCGTAGATTTTGCGGAGAGTTTCGTGTGCTCGGCTGCCAAGAAAAAAGAAGATGATATCCATCTTTCTATGCCTAGTCTTTGCCTTTAGGTAATAATAGAAGTACTGCCTGGGACAGGTTTTGTACGTTTCTAATCTAGAATAGGAATAAATAGGCATGTTGGGGGTGTAAGGGTTAGTTTGAAAAATGGTATTTTTGGAGCAGTATCTGTTTTTTTGTTTGGATCATGTCTTTTTTCATCTGCTGAACTTCGTCTTGTGTTGGCGTGTGTCCATTCTTTATCTCGAAATTTTTTATACGCAGAGTGAGCAACCCCTGCATATCTCTGCTGAAGCGAGGATTAGCCAACCATCTCTTATTTTTTCTCTCTTGGAGTTTCTGTTTTTGGAGTAGTTTTCTTCTTTCTTCTTTTTCCTGCTGCTTTCTAAGCTGCTCTTTATCAAAAGCTTTAAGCGCCTCATCTACATATCCAAGTGCTGCTCCGAAGTATTTCATTTTGTAATTAGTTTCAGGCGCTTTTTGTAACGCGTGGTCTGTGATATATTGGGCTTTCTCCTGGCTAAAGTCTTCGATAAGCTGTTTTGCTTGTTTTAATTCTTTCTGTGTAGGCTGGTATCGGTCAATCCGGTTGTGTTTTTGGTGAAAATAACAGACAAGCTTTTGAGCTTCCTGGTGGCTACTTGGTAGAGGAAGTTGTCTTACGGGAGCATCTTTTAGTTCGGGAAATGGGATTCTTCGGTGGGTTTGCATTTCCTCTTTTGCTCTGGAGCCAGGATAGTAAGTGATAAGCCATCTGTCTTGGTATTCTACCCAGGCGGCTTTAGCTAAGAATTTTGTTTGAATGAGTTCCTCATGGGCTGGTCTTAAATACCTGTTAGCGTCGGAAAGGTGTTTCTGAGGAACTATTGGCAGTAGCTGGGAGAGTTTGTTGTACTTAAACCACACAAAGGGCTGTCTTCTGTTTTTCAAGCCGTAAAATCTAACTCCTAGGATCTCATAGAGTCTAGAAGCGATCTTGCTTTTGAGACTTCGGTAATATCTGTAATCAATGGGCTTTACGTAGAAGGCGTTTAGACTTTGCAGGTACCAGTTGCCGAGGTAGATATAGTTGGTGTCTGCCATTTCACCGGTAGGCAGTCTTTTGCCTCTAAAGACTACCCAGTCATAAAGGCCAAAACTGTCTTCGTATATCCATTCTTTGGCTTTTTTTGAGTAAAAAGCGCCGGTTGATTTTATAGAAGTTGCTCTTATTCTTTCCAAGGATTGTTTTATTCTCATTTTAGTCCGGCCGCTTGTATTAATTCCCATTCTTTTACATATACTGTAAAGAGACCCTATCCTGATTGGATTTTGCACTTCTCCATTCTCTTCAAGCATTCGGCTGACGATTTGCTCGACGATTTTGTGCACTTCCCTATCGAAAGGTGTAGGATAGTGGTATGTTGAGTTAGCAGTAACCTGCCACGATACTTTAAACTTCTCTCCATTTCTGGTTATGGTGTCTCTGTACTCGGTCTTTTCTTTATTTTTTAGTCCTTTTTTTGAAAGAGCAAAAAAGGGATAAATTAGAAAATTAACTTCCGATTTAAATATGTCTGGAAGCAACAATTGTATATCTTTGTGTTCTTTTATCTTAAGCGGCTGGTGTAAAACAGGGCTGGGGTGTTTCCTATCTTTTAGAGATTGGCTTTTTGGTTTTTTAGAATTATTTTTTTTAGACACAGTAGTAAAAAGTGTAGTGTGTGTAGTTTATAAATTTGTTTGTTTGTAGTATGGCAGAGGCTAGAAATGGCTTATTTATCACTAATTTAGGGGTAGGATTCGTTTTAAAACACCCAGAAACTCGTATTAAAGCACCCATTTTGTCGTATTAAAACACCCATCTACTCGTTTTAAAGCACCCAAATTTTCGTTTCAAGACACTCAGGGATTCGTTTTAAAACACCCGATAGGTCGTATTAAAGCACCTGTGTTTGAATTAAGGATACTAAGCTACTCAATTTAAAGGATAGTGTTTTTAGGAGGAAGGACGATTGTTAGCTTCGTTTTTGTTTGGCTCGTCGTTTGTTTTTGGGAGGATACTTGCTGAGTCCGTAGACTTCCCGGCGGACTGTTAGCTTAGAATTATTTTGTCTTCAACTTATCGTCGAGAAGTCTCGTTCGGGAAGAGAGGAGATGAGAGGTGGAATGCCTTGGTATTTTTTTCCTCTTCGGGATATATTTAAAGTAGTTTCTTTTGGGGATTTTTCTCTTGAACAATTTCTTCGATTCTTGCTATAAATTCTTCTGCCGTTTTAATAGCGTTTTCTGTCTCGGTCTTAGAGATAGCCAAACCTATTCCATAAATTAAATAATTCCTTTTCTTGCGCATCTTATTAAACTTCTGGGTTAATAGTTTATACTCACTCCCTAAAACTTTTTCAGTAAAATCTACTACTATTTTGTGAGAACCAGTGGTACGAGGCCTTAAACCATACGAAAAAACTAAAGCTCTACCTGCCAATAGCATTGCTTGGTAGGTAAATTGAAAACTTCCTTCTTCATCACCATCCTTTATTAAGGTTTTAGCACTCTTAATGTTCCGATATGCTCTTTCTAATACCTTGTTTATTTGGTCGAAACCGATTTTTTCTTTTCTCAATAATCCCTTTTTAACGAATTCTTGATAGTTCATCTTTGTTGCCGATTAAAAATATTTTCGGCTGAGATAAAATATTTTCTAAAAAAGAGTTTTTTTCTTGGAGTTTCTTTTTCCAATCACGTGGGGAAAAAATGTGATAATTAATCTCTCTATCAAGTCGGCTCTCAAGTTTTGTAATTTTTGAAATCAATTCATCTTCATCTGGCCTGCCTATTATCATTAAATCAATGTCGGAAAGAGAATCCTCTTTTTCTTTTGCAAGAGAGCCAAAAATAAAGGCGACCTTTATGTCGCTTAATTCTGTTAGGATTTTTTTTATTTGAGCTTCAATTCCAATAGTCTTAGAGATGATTCCTTTTAACTCATTAAAAATTGGCGATTCTTTATTTAGAAAGTAATAAACCTGTTTTCCTGTTTTTTCTTTTCGAAATATTCCCGTTTTCTCTAACCCCAATAGTTCCCGTCTAATATTTTGAACTGGAAAATTTAGAATTCTTTCTAATTCTCGGAGGTAATACCTCTTATTTGTATTAGAAAAATAAAGTCTAAGTAAAGCTTCTCGAGTTTTTGACTTTGTTATCTTAAATATGTCCATGGTAATTTTGTCATCAACTCCGATTACGATTGTAATCAATTCACATTACAATGTCAAAGTATCGGACTTCGTTTCCATAATTTTTCGTAGTCGTTTTTGGCTCTAGAAAATCGAAAGACTCTTAGCTTCGTTCGTGTTTAGCGCGTACTTTGTTTTTAGGAGGATACTGTTTGAGTCTATAGACTCCCTGGCGGATTCGTTCTAGAAATCTCTGCTTGGGAGGATAAGGAGAATTAGGAATATTGACCAGCAGACTGGTCATAGACCCTAGAATAGAGAAGCGTTTTACCTTCGGATCCAGATTCTTAGCTCGTTTATATATGTCGTCGGGAGTAAATTGGTTTTCACCCTCAAGCACCAGCTGTTCTACGCTCTTGAGGATGAGTTCTCTTAAAGTCATTAGTTTATTTTGTTAGGGATTGATTTTAGTTGGTGGGCTGAAGGGTCTGTTTATTTATGATGTTCTTTTGAAACAACGTCCTTTATCCCTATATTTTAATTATCTCTTAAATTAGTTAAGTTTGCAACAGCTTAAAGGGTAGTTTTACTGAAGATGGTATTTCTGAAAGAGGATTTGTCTTTTTGTGTCGACCATCTCCTGTTTCATTTGCTCAATTTCTTTCTCGGTAGGTTTTCGCTTATTTTTTATCTCAAAGGTTTTTTTACGAAACCCAAGAGCAGCTCCCATGTCTTTGGTAAAACGAGGGTTTTCTAACCATTTCTTATCTTTTTGCTCCTGTGCCTTTTCCTTTTTTAGCAATCTTTGTCTTTCTTCTATTTCCTGCTGTCTTTTTGTCTCCTGCTGATGGAAGGCTTTTATTGCCTCGTCAGCGTATCCCAATACTGCTCCAAAATATTTCATCTTATAATTAGTCTGGGGAGCCTTCTGGATGGCGTAGTCAGTGATGTATCGAGCCTGCTTTTTACCATACTCATTAATAAGCTCTTTTGCTTTTTTAAGTTCTTTCTGTGTAGGTTGATAATCCGTCATTTTATTATGGTTTTTTTGGAAATAGCAGACCAGCTCAGGGGCGTCTAGGTTGCTTGCTCTCGGTAGCGCCAGTTGTCGAGCAGAGATCTCAGCTGGTTCAAAAAATTCGATCTTTGGAGAAGCTTGCATTTCCTCCCAGACTCTTTTACCTGGGTAGTAAGCGATCCCCCAGCGGTTCTTGTACTGACCCCATCTAAAATCAGCCAGAAATTCGGTTCTAAGCAGTTCGTTGTGTGCTGGATCCAGCCGTAATTTAGCGTGCGATAAATCTTTTTGTGGGATTATAGGCAAAAGCTGACAAAGTTTATCGTAATAGAACCAGACAAACGGCGGTTTGTGCTTCTTTTTTAAATTAAGGCGGTAGAATCTTAAACCTAAAATCTCGTAGAGCCGACTAGCTATTTTCCTCTTAAGACTCTTAAAGTATTTATAGTCAATTGGCTTGACATAAAAAGAGTTTAAACTCTGTAGGTACCAGGATCCTAAAAAAAGATAATTAGTGTCAGCCACGGTGCCGCCTGGCAGCTCTTCGTCTTTAAACACTACTCTTTCGTAAAGATGAAAAGTATCACTAATCCAGCGCCTGTGGCCTTTGCTGTAAAACGACCCTTCGGAAGTTATAGCAGTAACAGTTATTCGTCGCAGTGACTCCCTTATTGTTTTTTTGTTTTTACCAGAAGTCCCAATCCCCATTCTCTTGCATAGACCATAGAAAGACCCTAGTCGGATTGGATTGGCTACGTTTTGTTTTTCGTCTAAGATTTCTGTAATAATTTGTTCGACTACCTTGTGGACTTCTCTATCAAAAGGGCCTGGATAATGCAGCTTAGTGTTCGCCGTAACCTGCCATAAAATGTGTATTCTCTGCTCGGTATCTTTCTTGAAGATAACATCCTCGTATTTAGTCTCGGTTTTTTTCTTAAGGCCTTTCCGTGACAGAGCGAAGAATGGGAGAAACAGAAGGTTAATCTCGGACTTGATGATCTCGGGAATAAGGATCCCGGTTTCGGCTTTCTCGGTTTTGACTATGTCTTTCGGTTGGGCGGCGTCACCAGTCGCCTCGTCGCTTTCGACTAAATGTTTTGCTCGGTTTTTGTCCATTGCTTCCCTCCCTTGGTAGTACGAAGTTAGAGATTTTTTGTTGTGGTCGCTTTTCGTTGACACATTAGTAGACGCAAAATACTGTGTGTATGTTCTATTAGTTCCTATAGTTAATGATATGTGGTGAATCGTTTATTTATCGAGGCTTCAGGTGAATTTTTTACTTTAAAGTTCCCGGATTAAGCCTTCAAAGTACCTCAATAGCTACTTCAAAGTACCCGGACTGTTACTTTAAAGTCCCCTATTAGTTACTTTAAAGTACCCTATATCTTACTTCAAAGTCCCCGATTTTCTACTTCAAAGTACCCTAACATCCTGCCTTAGTGTGATTTTGTCGAAGTCTTGCCTGTTTGTGGTCTACTTTAAAGTCCCCTAAGAGCCAGTCCGTTTATTATCGGCACTGGCCGGTGCAGTGGTCGTGCTGGTAGGGGATTGATGAATTTTGTAAACGCCGTAGCGGACTTTTTCCAAGAATCTTTGCTCGCGGGGATAGGGGGAGCCGGAAATATCCACCAGCAGACTGGTCATGGATCCTAAAATAGAGGTGCGCTTTGCGTTTGGATTTAAATCCTTAGTGATTTCAAACACCTCTTGAGGAGTAAACTCTTTCTTCCCTTGGGAAGAAAGAGTTTCTATACTTTTTAGGATTGTTTCTCTCAATGTCATAAGCTACCTCCAGTAGTAGAGTAGGGGAGAGATTCAGGAATTTTGAGTTTTCCTAAGCTCTCCTAAAACAAGCTGCAGAGCTTTGGTCAATTGTGAAGTTTCAATGTGAGCTCTGTTGAATTTTATCTTTAAAACAAAATCTTTTTCAGGGGATCGAAACTCGTATTGATAGTTCTTTGGTCTTCCCGGGGTGGTTTTGAGCTTCTTAAGTTTGGACTTTACCTCTCGAATAGTTAGTTTGCCACCCTCCTGGATTTGTTTAAAAAACTGCCTAAGAGTTTTTTCGTCGTTTTGGCGTAAAAGCAGTATTAATAAGCGTTTTGGGATGGTGTTCGCTGTGCGAACACCATGTTTTATGTCCTCAGGAAGCTTCAAGAGACTAAGGATTTCACTAACGTAGCTTTTTGCTAAACCCAGTTCTTTGGCAGCTTGGTTTTGTGAATATTCAGATTGTTCCAGCCGACGGTTGTTAATTAGAGTTTGGATTGCTTGGGCTTCTTCGAGCGGCGCCAGGTCCTGACGCTGGATGTTTTCGATTAATTGGTGGATTAGGCGTTTTCGTTTATCAATGTCTTTAATAAGGCAGGGGATTTGGGAAAGACCAGCTATTTTAGCTGCTTCGTATCTTCGCTCTCCTGTGATGACCTTGAAGTAATCGTTTTTGTCTAGATACTCGACTGTGATGGGTTGCAGCATGCCATGGTCTTTTAAAGATTGAGCTAGTTCAGCCAGTCGTTCTTTGTCGTTGGTTTTTCTCGGTTGGTCTGGATCTGGTTTTATCCGCGAGATGTCTATCATTCTGGCCCCTTCTAGGCCGGTAGTGCCGGCTCGAATACCCTTTCTTCCTACAGGAAGCTCTTCTGCTTCCTCTTCGGGAATTTGGGCAGAGACTGTTTTTAACGTCTCTTTACTATAGTCTTTTTTAGGCATGGTTAATTATTTCCTCAGCAAGCTTTCGGTATGCGTGGGCGTATTTGGAATGGGGGAGGAAGCAAGTGATTGGTTTGCCCAATTCCACTGCCTCGGCATACTTGATGCTTCTGTGAATAATTGTTTTAAAAACTTGGTCCTTATAAATTCCACGAAAGGTTTTAAGATACTGGCTTTCCAGTTTTGTTCGCTTGTTGTATTTTACGACTAAATAACCCAAAATATCTAGAGTTGGGTTCATTCTTCTGCGGATTTTGTTAATGGCTGTAAGCAGCTGTTTTGAGCCCATAATAGCGTATTCTTGGCATTCAATAGGAATAATTACCTTTTCTGCGGCCACTAGGGCCATTCTGGTAGCCAGCCCTAAGCTGGGGGGACAATCAATGATGATGTAGTGGTAGTTATTCTTTATATTTTCCAGTTTGTCGGCCAGGAGATAGTGAGCGTCTGGTTCTGAAGAAAGCTGGAGGTCGATGCTGCTTAGGGTTGGGTTGGCGGGGAGAATGTGGAGGTTATCAAAGGGTGTTTTGTGAATAATCTCCTGGGTATCAGTGCCATCAAGGAGGAGGTTGCTTAGGGTTTTGGGCAGTTTATAAATGTTGTTAAGCAGGGTTGCCGAGAGGTTACCCTGTTGGTCAGCATCGACGAGGAGAATCTTGTAACCTCTTTCGACCAATGCGCCAGCCAGGTGAAAAGTGGTGTTGGTCTTGGCCACTCCTCCTTTTTGATTGGCTATGGCTATAATTTGACCCATTTTGACGTTTGCTGGTTTTTCTTGTTTTTTAGTTTGAAAGAATATACTCATATGAGTGAAATTATTTAGCTGACTCTTTTGAGGTCACCCAGCGCTTTGTTGTAAGCAGGTTTATATTTAAATCCCTGCTTGAGATATTTCCAGATGTGGCGAATTTTTTCTACGTCTTTGTCGGTGTAGTCTCTGAAGTCTTTGTCTCCAGCAGTAATCTTTTTAGGATTGATGTAACCTTTTTGTTCTAAGTAGTAAAGTTTTCGGTGTGGGATACCGAGGTTTTGGACTACCTCAGTTGTGTTCATACATTTTCCTCCATCGATTTTGATTTTATAATTGTCTTCATTATTAATTTTAATCATAAAATAAAAAGTGTCAAGTGCGCTGGTGAGTAAATTTGTCAGAATGTGTTGCTTCCTTAGCGCCAAGGGACGTTTATGCTGGAATACGTGAGGTGGATTTTGACTTGAGTAGCCTTAGGTGGGTATCCCCTTTGTTGATTTTACCTATCGGTGTTTATATACACGGATCTGATAGCACATATACCCGTCCGCTCGATAATAAGGTTTCGTCTTATTTAAGGACTGTGTATTTTCCTCACGGAGTTAGTTCTGTGGTTACTTTTAAGCGAGAGTTGAATTATATTCCTATAAGTTTGTTAAAGCGGGAGAACAGTATAGAAAGAGAACGTTTGGCATCCTCGTTTTCTAGAATGGTGTATAAGTCATTGAAGGCTATACCTGGGACTGAAAATGCTGTTTATTATCCTATCACTGAATTGGTTACAAATATCTTTGAGCATAGCAAAAAAGATGAGGGGTGGATTTTTGCCCAATTTTATCCACGAAAAAACTTTTTGGACCTTTGTATTCTTGATAGAGGGAGAGGTTTGGCTAAGGCTTACTTAGAAGAACAATCCTTAATAATTTCTGACTGCAGAGCAATTGAGCTGGCTATGATGGGGCTTTCAGTGAAAGCGGATACTGAGCGTGGTTATGGTATCCGAACTTCCAAAAGAGTAATCTGCGAAGGACTTAATGGTGGGTTTCTTATTGTTTCGGGGAGTGCTGCTTTGATTTGCAAAGGTAAAAAAGAGAAGTTAATACGACTTCCGTCATTCGATTGGCAGGGAGTGATAATTGCTTATAGAATACCCCAGCCGAGAGGGGCTATTGACATTACTCCTTATTGGGAGTAGTGTTTGTTTAGAGCTATGAAGAACGGAAAACCCGTGAAAATTAATATTGCTGAGAATTTTGCCCCTATTTTGGGCTCACGAGATGTGGTGCGAGATTTAGATAGGGTAATTAGGAAAACCAAAAAGAATTTGGTTAATTTAGATTTTGCAAAAGTGGATTTTGTTTCTCGTTCGGCCGCTCATGAATTAGTTTTGCTAAAAGAAAAATGGGCTAGGCGGTTAAAAGGTATCTCTTTTATTAATACTAACGAGGATGTAGCTAAAATGCTCAGGTTAGTAGCAGCTAGTAGAGTTTTACCTCTGCGAAAGTCAATTAAATTTGAGCCTGAGGTGGTTAGTATAAAATCTTTAGCAAGGGTTTGATTCTTATAGAGTAGGTGCGTTGCTATCTTAGGGTGTTTTTGACAAATGGCTTTTTAAGAAGCCATTTTTTGTTGATTGTTGAGGGGTAGTGGGGGTTTTTAGCTTATTTGTGCCGTTCTTTGGCGTCGGGAAACGGATATTCTCCGACGTATGATTTTTGTAAAAAATAGGGGTTTTATGTTGTCCCCTATTGAGTGCTAATCTCTTGTGACTGGATGTAGGTCTTGTTGAGCGCTGGCAAGTGTTGTAGAATAGGATTGGACGAAGATTAAAAGATTATGGAGATAAATAAGTTAATTATCGACTACCTCGAATACTTAGAGGTGGAAAAAAATCACTCACAAGAGACCATTAAAAAGTACGATCGCTGTTTAAGGAGATTTGTTTCTTGGACAAAGATTAAAGAACCGGAAGAGATTACCGGTGACCTAGTGCGAAAATATAGAGTTTATCTTAATCGGTTTAAGGATCGTCATGGTCATGGTTTAAGCAGGGTTACTCAGAATTACTATGTTGTTGCCCTGAGGGGATTTTTGAGGTATCTGGCCAAGAGAGATATCAAGAGTTTAGCAGTGGATAAGGTGGAGCTGGCCAAGCAGTCCGGAAAGAAAGTTGAGTTTTTAGAGGGTGATGAGCTGTGGCGTCTCTTGGATGCTCCTTCAGGTGGAGATTTAAGAAGTCTGCGAGATAAAGCTATCTTGGAGACTCTTTTTAGCACAGGGCTTCGGGTTTCAGAGCTGGTTGGTCTTAATAGGAATACGATCGATGTAAAAAAGAGGGAATTTAGCGTTAGAGGAAAAGGAGATAAGGTTCGGGTGGTTTTTTTATCGAAGCGGGCTAAACGGGCATTGGAGGAATATTTGGGTAAAAGAGCGGACATCGACCGGGCACTTTTTGTAAGGATTCCTAAAGGCAGGCGAAGGATCCCATCCGGCCGCAAACAGTCAGATTTACGGTTAAGCGCCAGGAGCATCGAGAGAATGATTAGAAAATATGCGGCTAAGGCAGGAATTATAAAAAAAGTTACTCCTCATACCCTAAGACACAGCTTTGCTACTAATCTTTTAGTTAATGGAGCAGATATCCGCTATGTTCAGAGCATGCTTGGCCATTCTTCAATCAGCACTACCCAAGTTTATACTCATGTAACAGATAAGAGGCTCAAAGAGATTCATGAAGCCTTCCACGCAAAAGACAGGTCAGGGTAGAAAAGAGCCCTTTGGTCTCCCCTACTCTAGCATTCAGACCCTTGCTTCAATTTGACGAAAGTTCAGAAAAATGGTGTAGTATTGAAGGACAGCCTCAGCGGATATCGTAGGCCATCTATATTATATTCCTGCTGGATCTAGTTTTTTAGAGACCTTTATATTGTCTGTCCCCTACCCTGCTCCTTATTTTAACTTTAGAAAGATAAGAAAAATGGCCTGCTACGGCCTGTTTTTTCGACCCACTTCTTTAGGTGCCGATGATTGGACATGTGGAGTACCGAGAATTGAAAGGGGCTCAGGTGCCGCAGATTGGACCGGTTCGTGGTTGGGTTGGTGGCTGAGGGTTTTGAATTTCGGTGTGAAGTTGAGGTAAATAGACCATTACTTAGGGGTGAATATGATTGGCTCCAATGGGATCTCTTCAAGAGTGAAAAAACGGGTAATGGCTTTTTTGAGAGTTCTTTTGTTTGGAGCAGCAATTAAGGTTATGTAGATTTCTTCTTCTGTTTCAGAAGCAACTGCCCATTTTCCTTTATCATCTAAAGTTTGTCTTGCTATATTTATTTTTACTTTTCGAGAAGCAATTATGCATTTATCTTGGGCCAAAATTTTTTCCACCTCACTTACAGGGATTACAAAAAGATAATGGTATTCTGGGGGAATCTTCTCCAAGTATTTTTGATCAGGACTAAAAGTGGCAATCAAGGGATAGCCGGATTGGATAAGCCCTTCAGCTGCGGCGATATAAATACCTCCAAACCCGTGCGTGCGAATACGGTATCTTTCCATTGGTTTGTGAACAAGTCCGCCTGCCTCTTTATCACCTATGAGCACCCACAGCTTTTTTCTCTCAGGATTAAGCTTTTTTTCTAACTTTCTCCAGTTACTTGTTTGAGCAGGAGCTTTGAAAGGAAGCAGTTTAAATGACTTCGCCAGTTGTTCAAATTCCTCCAAGTGTTTATCAAAGTATCTTTTAGGACAGCTAAGCCTTAAACGGTAGTAGAACTCGTCACCCTGTACTAGATATATTTTCTCCTTCGTGACCTGACCACGGCTTCTAAATTCGGTGATGCTCCAAAAAGCCGGGTGTTCGTCTATGGTAATATGGGTCTCCTCAATGATTTTCACGTTTGTCCATTTGCATTTTTTCTCCATACCCTCAATCCACTCGTGTTGAGTAGCGGATAAATCAAACTCTTCTAGTGGTGTGCTGTATATTCGGAAACCAATGTATATAGTTGAGTGGTCACGCCTGACAAACCAATAGTCATTGAATTTATCGGGCCCCTTTTTGATCCAAGCTCTGCCTGGTCTTTGGAATTGGTAGAGTCTCTCTTCGTTGGTCAGATAAGTTGGTTCGGTAGATTTTGCTTTGGCTATAGTAGGAATTACCAGGGCAAGTAGGAGTGAAATACACATTAACCCGATGGCTAGTTTTTTCATTTTTCTAACCTCCTCCCTGACTGTCGCTTATAAGTTTTACAAATATAGTAAAAAGAAAGGGACTTACTTGGAAAATCCAAAATTAATTACTTAAAAGTGTATGTTATCCCTAGACTAAGAGAAAGCCCGCTCCAATCTATATCCTCTCCCGTACTATATGGATTATATTCAGGAGGGTCTCCTTTAAATAATCCTTCGGCTTTAGCACTTATATACCTTATCTCGCCTATAACAGAAAGATTTTCTCCTACTTTATATTCTGCTCCTCCCAAAAATTGAAATCCTATAGGGCTTGCACTATCGGATTGAGATTTATTTACATTTCCTGCCCATTCTTCATAATGGTCATAATAGGAACCTTTTCCCCTTGCTTTAGTTTTAAGCTCGGTAGAGAACAACCCTATCCCCACACCAGCATAAGGACAAAAAGCTTTATCAGGAGAGAACCTGTAAATTCCTGAAAGAATCAAAGCTCCCAAATTTGCCTGAACTTCATAGTCTATATCTACATCTACATCTGTATAAGGAACTAAACCTGAGTAAGAATCAGAAGTTTTTGAACTAAAACTAAAATACTCTCCTCTAATTGCCCGATTAGGACTCAAGTTATAACCCAAATTTAACCCATAAGCTAAACCACTCCCAAGTTCCCAATTTGTCCCAAGACGCTCGTTTAACGGTTCCAAATCATTATTTACTTTGCCATAGGTGGGATTGTACCAACCCACCAGGCCTCCAAAGTTTAAAGCTGCCTGTGCCGGACCTGCAAAGAGACTGAGGGCACACACTAAAGCACCTGCGGCCAGAAAACCAACTATTTTCTTCTTCATCATTTTTGTCCTTTCCTTTTAGGTTATTCCTTCGTATCTAAGTTTAAACCTCTTTTTCTTTCTCACCACCTTCCATTTTAGAATCCTAAAAGTCTGTGTATGCTACAACTGACTTAGCAAAAATCTCTTGATAGAGGATTTTTATTAACCTCCTCTTTCTATCAATGTAATTTTGACGGTATCTCGTACTTCATGACCATTATCGTCTGTGCCTCCAATTATCAAATCCTGTGTACCGGGAGCATCAAAAGGCTCCTCTTCTACAGTCTCTTCAATTTGTCCATGGCCGGGTAGATAGTGAGTGCCGAGTTGTTCGTCAAACCATCTGCGGGCTTCATCGCCTGTCCGACCCCACTCCTTAACGAAGTTTCCTTGCTCGTTGTAATACTTTACCCATAAATAGTTCAGGTCTACACCAACTCCATTTAACTCGGTAATGGTAGCAGTAGTAACCTGCGGTTCATTGACGTAGAATACGGCGGGATCTAGGGTGACTTCAATGTTCGCCGTCGCAGGTTTATGACGACCAGATTTAATACAACCGGCCAAAATAACTATAGCCACTGCTGCTAATGCCAGAACAGCTAGTTTTTTCAGAGTCACTTCTTTTCACCTCCCTTCGTTTCAGGCTATTATTAAAAGATACTATTGATTGGTTGTCAAATTTGGACGGCCTAGTTTGAGTGTTACCCCTTTTATTTGCAATAAAAAAGGGGCACATATCACTATCGGCCACCGCTAAGTAAATCCGACAATGACTGTTACCCCTTCCCTGCCGAAGCAGGGTTTAAGTAACAGTCCTTTTCTTACTTAGCGGTGAGGGGGCGAACCCCTCTTTAAGAAAAAGACTCTAAAGGAGCTTATAGAATTAAAGCTGCTATCAAATTTTGTCAAAAAACTAAGATAATTCTAATCATTTTTGAAAAGTTGTCAAAAAGAGGCCTCTTGACGTGGTAGATTTGTGTGTGTTAGGTTTAAAGAGGAGCATTGGAGAGATGTTTTGAGGAAGGAGGTGATGATTTACGGTTAATCACACTATAAATAAAACTTTAGGGTATATAGATAGGATTTGGGATTCTTTTTGCAGTTCTTATTTATTTGATATTAAGAATTACTGGGGTGATTCACTCGGCTGGCTATGAGGAGGTTTTGATAGCGGTTATTGTCGGTCAGGTTTTCTATAATGGTTATACTTACCGAGCTATTCAGGATATAGACAGCCGGTTGAAGAAGATGGAGTCTTAGTGAGTGTTTTACTAAACACTTCGGTTTGCGATATACGAAAAGTCCCGATGGTTTTTCTATCGGGACTTTGTTATTTTTAGTATAAGAGGCACCGGAAATCGGACGGTCCAGGCACCGAGGATTGGACGAGAGTTGGGTGTGGTATTAAGAAGAGCCGTTATGTGAAACGGCCCTCTTGATGGTGTTGAGAGTTTATAAGGCTGGTTAGATTTCTATTGTCTTATTTGGCTAGGCCAAGCTTCATTTCTATTCGCTGGAGGCGCTGTTCGAATTCTATTAGCTCAGGCCGATACACTACTCCAGTGAGTTTGCTGCTAATCTCTTCAAGATCAAGTCTTATTTCTGCATGCTCTTTTTGGTTTTGGTCGAATTTCTCATCGACGTCGTCAAAGCCTTTCTTGACGATCCGAGCTAAACCTTCGATTTTTTCGTCTATCTTCTTGTCAGTTTTGTCAAATCTCCTGTCCGTCCTCGCGAACCCTTTTCCCACTACGGCTACTAGGTTTTGGAATTGTTTTTTGGTTTCTTTGTCCATGGTGGTATTTGTTCTGTCTTTATTGTAGAACTTTGTTGAGAAGCTTGTCAAGAGAGGTTTCAGGCACCGGAAATTGGACGAGGGATGGGTGCCGCAGATTGGACGGTTTTTGGGTGAAGAGTGGCTTGGTTAGTGGATTTTTGGGGTTCGGTGTTTGGGTGGTGTGGTGTTGGTTTGGTATTTGTTATGGCGTTGGGTTGTGGTGTGGGGATTTGGTGTTTGAGTTGCTGGAGAGGTGTGTTTGGGTTGGTGGTTGAGGTTTTGAGGTCATGAGGAGAGATTATTATGCTTTTGTCTTTGTCGCTCAAAGTCAGCGGTGAAGATCTTAATTACCTTTTCTATGGTATCTTCTCTTAGGTTTTTTGGGATTGGGGTGTAATTATTACACTTCAGGCAGTACCATTTTTTCTCGGTTTTGTCTCGGTCGAGTTCATAATGGCATCTAGCGCAATAAGGGCCTTCTACCCATACTTGTTGGTCGTCTTCCCCGCCGGCAAGTGTATCGTGGCCGAGCCAGACTTTCCATTTGACTCCTGCGCCATCAATGAGTTGTTCTGTGTCTTTGTACTTATGTCTAGGTGGAACTGGTGGTGGAAAGAAAATTCCTATTCTTGAGCCTCTATTCTTTAACAGCTTGGTTAAGGTGAATATGAGGACAAGGGATAAAACTATGATTGTGGTGATGTACCAAGTGCTAAAGAAAGGCAGAATATAATGAGAAAGGAGCTTGAGAGAGGTAAGTTCTGAGGAGCCTAAAAATACGACAAGTAGAGCTCCAAGTAAAATCAGCCAGTGGTCATATAGAATCTTCTTGATAGATGGCATCCGTACTCTCTTTGTAAATTGATGACAGGCTTTATTAGGTATAAGTTTAGCAATTCTGTTGTTAAAGTCAATAGGGGTGCGGATTTGGTGTGAGAGTTTTCTCAAAGCCTTGTGGTTAAGGTTTTGGTTCAGAGGGAAAGAAAGAATCTTTCTTTAGCGGGTTAAAGAGATTATTCCTCGGGTCTGGTCCCAAAGATTATGATAAGTGCTAGTAGGGTGATACCTCCAAAGAGAAGGAGTCGGTCGGTTTCTTCTTTACTTTTCTTGAGACTATAAACCCAATTATTCAATTGAGAGAATGAACCTTCCAGGTTGTTCCAGTCGATGGGGATGTGCTCCATTCCCTGAAGGAGCGCAAGTTCCTCCTGGTGGATGCCTGTCTCCACAAACGGAATTACGGGCTTCTTCCTGCCTAGAGCAAACCCGATCTCTTGTTGGACGAATGTAGAATTGAGTCCGTTTCGGGTAACGATTGCCAAAAGACAATGGCTTTGGAGGATTAAGTTCTGAATTTTTTCAGAAAGAGTTTGTGATGGTGTTGCAGGGCGAAATTGCGAGGCTATAATTGGTGTCACTCCATAGGACCTAAATTGAGAAGCTATGACATTCGCCATATGCGAATCTTCATCGCTGTGACTGATAAATACTGAGTAAGCCATTTTAAACCTCCCTTTTTGAGAAGCGATTTTTGGAGACTCTCTCTATTTTAGCAGGGGGAGGAAGGGTGTCAAAAAGGCTCAGGGGTTTTGAGGTGTGTCGTATGGTTTTAGAAATAGGGAAGCAGGGCGGTTAAGCCCTGCTTTTCAAAAATTCTGTGAGGCTTTTGGAGAGTTCGAATCCTTCCTTAAAGATGAGTAGAGGCTGTCTATTTTCACTACTCCTCTTTGCCTTCCTCAGGTGCAGCAGGTTTCGGGACAGCGATTGCTCCTTCCACTATCTCCTTCACCTTCTCCTCGGTAACATAAGTTTTGGTTTTCTCCTCAATTAGAGTTATAGCTTTTTCTTCGCTTAGAGGAGCCGGCTGTAAAGTGAGTCGAACAGCCAACACACATCCAACAATCGCTATAACTAAAGCGACGATAGAGAGTACGAAGTTCATTTTTACTCCCATTTTATATCACCTCCTTTACAATCCAACCATTTTTTATTTAGCCTTATCCCTTAACACTTTGCCAGGTAAAAACGTGGGCCCTTTGTTAACCGGGATGTTTATGTTTTTTGGTCCATCATTGTCTTTGACTGCCAATAAATTCTTTCCGGTTTTTTCCCGTTAAGACATTTCTTATTTTCGCCTTGGTAGATGTGAAGAGAGTATTACAAGAAATATAGCCAGTCAGGGAAGCTCTGAAAGATGAGTGGTCCATAGTGAATCAAATCAGCTAGATGTTCGAGGCTTTCGTTAGCCTCTGAGGCTACCAAATAACCTATGATGCGAGCATCAAGCTCAATAGAGTGAGCCTCTCTTGGATAATACTGTTGGAGGTATCTCTTAAATCTTTTAGCCTTCTCTTGAACATCTTTTCTACCTTTTAGGAGAGGATCGTCTTCAGTCCAAAGTATAGTCTCAGGAATTTGATGCTGCACTCTGTGTCTGAGCTCATGAGCTACCATACTCAAGATAATCTTTCTTTGCCTATGATAGTTAAAAAGATTTGAGAAAAGGTATTCCAGGTTCTCTTTTTCTAGTAGGAATAAATCTTGGTGTGGATCGTAGGCCATGGCAGGGACAACAACTGCCTGCCAACCCATCCCTTTTATCAATCTCCTTCCTGTTTCAAAAAAACTAATTTCTATTTTCTGATCAAAGATTAGGAGTGACAATTGCTCAATTTGCTCTATTATTCTATCTATAGAGTGCATTTTCACTCCTTTTAGCCTACTTTAATCTTTTGAATCATTTCTTAAGTCTTACCTCTGCTGCTCGAGGACCTTTTGGTCCTGTCTCGACTTCAAACTCTACTGATTGTCCTTCTTTTAAGGAATCGAACCTTAGACCTCGAAGGGCTGTTCGGTGAAAGAATATATCTTTTCCATCCTTGATGGCAATAAATCCATAGCCTCGGTCTCTCATCAATCGTTTTATTATGCCTTTGGCCACTTGTACCTCCTAGAACAAGGTTGATAAATGTTTTATTGAGTCAGTTCGTTGCCTGACTTAGCTCACTCTGGCAAGTATTCACAGGTGAGTTCACTGACACCATATTTCTTGTAGAGTACTTTATTGATATCACTGGTGAAGTTCTTGATAATTTGGTCAGCTTTTTCTTTGGTCTCAGCCTGAACGCTCAACTGCGCTCCCTTAAGGGGATCTATTTTTAGCTCAATTGGGTACTTTTCCAAAAGCTTATTTCTTATTCCCACCACTTCCTTTGAGACTTTGTTTCTCGAAGGCGGAAAAATTCCCAACAGTTTCCTTTTGTGCCTAATGGCGTCAATGGCAGGGTCTGTTGAAGTAAGATAGTTTCGACTTTTAGGAAGAGAGCGGCTAACTTCATAGATGAATTTGGGCCTGTTAGGCATTGCATAGCTCCTGATGGATAAATATCCCTCGGCAGGTTTTGCTGCTGGAGCGGTGAGAGTCCTGAGGCACCGAACCTCTTACTTCTCCAATAAGTCCTTTAATTTCTGAAGGGTTTTTTCGACGCCTTTGTGGGCTACTCTGCGAACAATCAAGCCATCAATTATTGTCCCCATAAGACCGAAGGGTAGTCTATATTTAATTAAGTAAGTTACTCTGGTTCCTTTTTCCGTAGGTCTAAAGAGCCATTGTATCTCTATTTGGGTGCCCGAGATAGGCTTTAAGCGCCAACCTCTATTGTCGACAAAGTCGACTACCTCTAATTGAGATTCGAACGGAATACCAAAGATTTTGCCTATCATATCAAACCTGGCGCCCTTTCCTCGTTTAATCTCGGTAGTCGGTTCGAACCTCACCAGGTGCTCGATGTACTTTGCGGCATTAGTATAATCAGCAACAAAGTTAAAGAGTCTGTCCAACGGGACATTTATTTCCATCTCTTTTATTATTCTGGTCATTGGTTCAGCCTCTAATGTGCTTATAAAAAAAGGGGCAAGTTGTTAAGAATACAACTTGCCCCTTGAAGTTTGGCGACGAAACTAAATCTAGTTGGTAAGACCCTTCGTAATCCAGCGGAAAATGAACGCGGGGCAGCCACCCTGACAGAACCCTGAACATTTTAGCACCTTATTTTGATATTCCTCTTTTAGTCTAGGGTGCGTCCACTAACCTATACCCGGATGTCTGTTTGGATTACAAAGTTAAGTCTACCGGCTTAGAGTGAGAATGACCGATTTCCTAAAACCAACCTTCCTACATTTGCTCTTACACCTTTTGCTTCTGTTTGATCCATTCCTAATATAACAAGAGAAAATTCTTCGTCAAGTAGATGTCCAAGATGGAGTACGGTTGTTTTGGTAAGCGTGAGAGTATAAGGTTAATTGAAGTAAAAATCTCTTATTTGGCTAGGCCGAGTTTTGTTTCTATTCGTTGAGAACCTTGTCAAGAGTAGGTTTCAGGCACCGAATATTGGACGGGTCGGGTACCGAATACTGGACGAAGGAGGCGCCGAGTTTTGGACGGGTGAGGCACCGAGAATTGGACAAGGGTTGGGCGCCGGAGATTGGACGGAATCAGTGTGGTTTTGGGCTTAGTTGTTAGATTTTTGGGGTTCGGTGTTTGGGGTTTGGTGTGTCAAACACCTATCCACTTTCTGTATAAGTCGGTATCGATGCAAAAGCATATAGCGCAATCAGCGTAAGGAATTCGACCCCGGGTGATCTTCAGATACATACTTTGAAGGAAGGCGTGATTATTGGGATTATGGATTGAGACAACGCGAGCTGGGTCTTCAACTCTACAGGGAATCTGTTTTCTTAGAATAAACTTGGCAGTTACCTGCCCGATGGAGATATTGAGACCAAATCTTTCTGCAAGTCTTTCGAGGAGATAGAGAGGAGTTATTTGGCCCTGATCGGGACACAAATCGGGAAGTATCTTGAATGCAAGGTCCACCTGGAGATTTTCTTTAACCTGACGGGCGCAGACAACTAGGTAAAATTCTTTTGGTAGGAGAGTTACCTTCTTGGAGAAATATACCAGTTGTTGTTCTTTGTCCAGTGTTATGAATTCCACATGGTCTTTATTGAGAATGGCATCCCTGGTATGACTGGGGCGAATTCCGAATTTCTGAGAACATTGTTTTTTGAACAGGTCTGTAAACTGTATTTCCATAATTGGTTCTCAAATTAAGTCGAGCAAGTTTGGTATAAGTGAATTATATGCGAATCTTGCTTTTTGTCTAATACGGAAGATGTATGAACTTTGTGCCATCTCTCATTTCGTTTTGCGGATAAAAGAAGTTAGTGAAGGGGTTTGAAGGAGGGTTGGAGGGAATGAGACGAAGTCGTAAATGCTTTGTTAGCCAAAATATTACTTCATACGTTACTACTAGAAACCTATGCATGAATATTTTTCAGAATATTAACAATGCCATTCTCCACCCATACAATAGTCGGCATTATTGGTCCATCTCTGTCAAATGGTTCAATATGAGCACCGATAGTGTCATAATAATAATGATCTACTCCGTTAAAAGCTCCGATAATTAATCTGCAACCTTCCTTTAAATCTATTGTTACTGGTGGCATTTTATATTCTTTGTTTTTGCAAATGAATATCCATTCTGGAATTTCTAGTTTGGTTCTATCAGGCAATAAGCTTGGAGTAAAATCGATCCATATTTTGTCCATACTAGAAATTTGGGAAACAATATTGATTTCTTTACGTATTTTTGGTTCAGACTCTTTTCTTGCCAAAGGCATAATTTCATATCCAACTTCTAAAACAAGTTGTGGTTCCAAAATATTAAATAAATAAACACTCGGATTTAAAAACTTATTTGAAGACACAAAGTAAGGCTTGCCTTTTGGGACAATAGAAACAGAAATAGAAATTTGGTCTAATTTCGTATGTTTTCGGTTTAAAGTAATAATTTGGTCAGGGTGTCTACAAAAACGGGAGATATCTTGAGCAGTCTTTCCATAGTATTCTTGAACATTATGTAGATTTATACATCCAGACCATAATTGTGTGGGTTTTTTGATTTCTATTAACGGTGGTAATTTTGGTAAGGGGAGCGTTATTTTTTCTTCTTTTTTTGTTCCTGACCGTCTAATTTTGGTATGGCGTGTGCCATCACTGTGAACGGTGTGATGAAAATCGCTAAGTTCATTCAAGAACTGAATTAAGAAAATTCCATCATCGTGCCTTCCTGCAAAATGATGTTTAATACTCATTATGATAAAGGGAGTCCGCCCTGCTTCTTCAACCACCAAATTGATCCAATATTCTTTACCACGCCGTATTTCTAGATATTTACTAAGGGTATCAAATTTAACCATAATTCTCCTCTATAAAGTAATGCAGTTATATCTACTAAATGAAATATTTCGGCGTTACTTCGTTTATGCATGACAATGAACTTTTATGAAAGTGCTTACAAGCACTTTGGATCAGAAAATGGTCTGTAACATTATTTTAGCAGGGAAAGGAAGGGTGTCAAAAAGGCTCCAGGGTTTGGGTGAAATGCCGTGGTATGGTGGGTATTTGTTAATTAGGAAGGTGAAGAGAGGTTTAAGGGGCTCGGCTGCTGTTAAAAATAGAAAGCAGGGCTTAACCGCCCTGCTTTGTTGTGTTTGTGAAGGGGTGATTGGTCTGTTTGATTCGTTATTCGTTAGGCGAGGGAGGACGAGTCCAAGTATAAAATCCTCTCTTACCTTCAAGTATTTGCCCGTCAACTATTTTGAGTCTGAAGATGTAGACGCCGGGGATTTTCCATTCGTAGTCTATGAGCTCTGCTTTAGTCCAGTCCCCTAGTTTAAAAATATCCCACCATGCTCCATTCCAAGCTCCTGCGTCCATACTTTCATCCTCGTCGATTTCATGGGCGATGAATTTGCGAGTATCTAGTAGTTCAGTGGTACCTTTCTTATAGATTTCTGCAGTACCATTCTGTTGGAGAACCTGCCTTATGTCGTCTTCGCCATCTTTATTCCAGTCGCGAATGTTTTGAGTCCAAGAGTTGTCAGAAGTATAGACAACCGTGACAGGCTGGTCGTAGTGGAGTGCAGGTCCGGAGTTATCGTAATCTTGTATCCATGTCCAGCCTAGGTTAATGTACCTTTCAGTCTTTGCCATTGCTGGCGCGCAAAGTGTTACTGTGATTACGAGAAATACTAAGACTCGAGCTATCTTCTTCATTCTTTTTCACCTCGCTTTCTTTTGTGGATAGTATTTTGTGAAGCTCTTTTGTCACTTCCTCTCCTGAGAGATTTTGTTTTCAAGCGTATTATGGTTGATTTGTTGCGAAAAGAATTAGCGGTGCGTCAAAACTAGCTTGAGAATTTGGGATCCGGTTAAGTGAGCGGGTTGATAGAATGAGGAAGGTGTAGTTTGGGTTTTTGGCCAGTTTTGAACTTGGGAATGGTTGTGCTAGTGATTACTTTCACATACGTCACCGTAAGAAAAATATGCCTGTCGGTTGTTAGCCTGTTTTGAGGTGTAGAATGTTTTGTTGGAGAGCTTCTGTGACTACACTTTGAAGGAGTTGAAGTGCAAGCAACAAGGTGTAACTGTGGGTTTAGTGTGGTTGATGCAGGTGTTTACTTATTTGACTTGAATTTGGGCCTCCTATTCTCTTGTTAATCTGAGACAAGTGTTAGCATATAAGATTTTTTTGGTTGGTCAAGTTGGATGGTGAAAATGTCAATGCAAAGTAATTATGTCACCCTTTCTGCAAAATAAAAATGTCATACCCCAACCGCTAAAGCTTCCATTTGAGAAGGAGCGTATCTTTTATCTTCTTGAGGAATAATAGGTTTAAAGGGAAGCTCTTCCCCCTTGTAAAAGATATGAATAGTTCCGTCTAGGTGCTTTTGTACCTCTACCTTTGCTTTAGCAAAACCAAATCTTGTTTCTGTGGGAAGGATCTGGTATTTTCTTGCCTTATAGTTTATGGTATTGTCTCCCTGAACACGTCTTTCTTCTTTTATTGAGAAGATACGGTCAAGATCCATTCCTTCGGGGATAGGCCTATAAGCTATCTCTTCTACCTTAGGCTTTCTGGTGAACTTTTTGTTATATTTGGGCAAAAACACAGAGTGTAGATACTCATTTGCCCCTTCTAGACTAGAGATTCCTTCAAGCCTTAACTCGCTTATCAGTCTATCTTGAAATGTGCCCCAGAGCCTTTCAATTCTTCCCTTTCCTTGAGGACTTTCAGCAAAGATAACATTTATCCCTAGCTCCTCCCAGGCTCTTGCCATTTGAGTCTTTTCTTGCTCCTTTTTTATGTTCACATGCAAGCCCCCATGGCGAGTGGTGATGAATTTGGAGTCTTTGTCTACATAAAGGGATAAGGGGATACCTTTCCTTTTGATGATTCTCTTGCAGACAGCCATATTTTCTTCCACACTATCCTGATAAGCAAACTGTACCCAGGGAACATCCTTGGTGGCATCATCTATTCCTCCGATGAGTTTGATCTTCGGGCCTCTTCCCTGCAGCCAGTCATGATCAGAAGTATCGAATTGCAGCATCATACCTTCCTTAGGCATAGGCTCTCTGAAAGACCTGTGCTTAGGGTATCTTTTCTTCTTTTCATAGGAGCCTTTTTGAAGAAGGATACCTCTTACTGTTTCCCGAGAGATAAAGATTCCTTCTCTTTCCTCGAGCATTTCGGTAAAGTGAGAGATGTTAAAGCCATCGTACTTTTCCCGGTAAAGATAATCTATAGTATCTCTCACAGGATCTGGTATTCGCCGAGGTGATGCTCTTCCTCTATTGCCATGGATGATCCCCTCTATTCCTTTCTCTCTTAATTTTCTCTTAAGTCTAAATACTTGCCTTTTAGATAGGCAAAGTTCCTCTGCAGCCAGGTCTGCCTTCAAATATCCTTCTATGGTGTTCTCAATAACACCATATCTTGCTATTTCTTTTGCACTCAATTGCCACCTCTCCATTTTCACCTCCCAATCATCACCTATTGAGAGGATAGTATATCAAATTCTAGGAAGGGGTGACATTTTCACTTTGCAATACTATGACATTATCATTTTGCAACGACA
>Ga0209979_1001375_pt1 | contig 26965 bp, 29 predicted proteins | sample AnhtaG_FD_183114 | JGI IMG/M metagenome (GOLD analysis project Ga0209979, IMG submission 183114) | Deep subsurface microbial communities from Anholt, Denmark to uncover new lineages of life (NeLLi) - Anholt_01485 metaG (SPAdes) (version 2) | ecosystem: Environmental > Aquatic > Marine > Oceanic...
ACTAGTATCGCATCCACCGTGGTCAATTCGTCTCCCTTGACCAGTACGACATCGCAAGGGGCGCTCTCGATCACCGGGTCGAGGATATGACCCATGACCCCACCGTGGGTCTCCGTGTACCCTTCCCAGCCCAGCAGCATGAGGTCGCATTTCTCTTCCACGGCCGTGTCTATGATCCCCTGGGAGACACTGCGGGCGACCCTAGTAATGGGTGTGACGGGCACCGATCCCGTATCTTCGGCAGCGAGTGACCACCTGAACAGCGATTCGACCCCCTCCGCCGTTCTCGACCCTTCACTGAGAGGCACCTGGGCTGGGACCGTTACCACCCTGAGGGGCAAGACATCCCCCTCCTGCTCGCCGACCAAGGCAACGCCCAGTTTGACCATCTGCGACTGCTTCTCCTGGGGTCCCAAGGGCACGAGCACGCGATACCCGGCCTCCAGTCGCTCCCGCCGCCGCCCCTTGAAGACCACCACTCCTTCCTGTCCAGCGATGTATCTACGCTTGCCGTAGGCGATGTAGACTACGAACCCTGCCGCAATCCACACTGCACCACCGAGCACCGGTACGATCCCCAAGGTGGGTACAAGAAAGAGGTTCACCACCAACGCCAGCGCAGGGACGAGAGGGTAAAGCGGCAACTTGAACGATGGCGAGTCTTCGAGACCGCGTTGCCGCACGAGGTCCGCCACGGCTATCGCGCTCATCGTCACCAGAGCGCAGAACCCCCCGAGGCGGGCGATGAACTCCAGATTCCCCAGGAGACTGAACACAATCGCTCCCAGCCCCGTGAGCAGCAGCAGCACACGCGACGCCCGGACCCCTCCTCCCTCCTCTCTCCACGAACCAGGGAAAAGGCTGTCCTGGCCCATGACACGAGCTTGGCGGATCACAAGCAGGATGGTGGAGTTCAAGGCCAACGGGATGAACACCAGACCGACTACCACCAGTAGTATGTGGCCATAACTGCCCACACACTGCTGCGCCATCAGAGCCAACGGTACCCTGGCCTCGCCCCAGCGAACCCCCACCAGCGCACCCGCTGCCATCAGGCCTAGCAAGATAGAGACGATGGTTCCCAGGGAAAGGGAGGCCACAAAGGCCCACGGTACTGTTCGTCTTGGCTGACGGATCTCAGAGGCGGTGAGAGGTAGAGATTCGAAAGCGAGGAAGCCGATCAACAACAATGAAAGACCTGCCTGGATGCCCAGCGTATCTCCGGCGGAGGACGGCCTCAGGCCATCCCAGCGGATGTGAGGCAGACAGAACAGGCAGAGGAGCAGCAAGGCCACCACCACGCTCCAGGTGATGGAATCACGCGTGCGCCTGAAGCCTCGCTCACCGAGGATATTGTAGCCCACGATGACCACAATGAGCAACATGGCAACCAGTGGTTCAGGCAACGCGACTCCGAGGAAGATCTCAGCCGCGTTTGCCACCCAAGCGCCGAAGCCCAAGGCGACAACGGCGCAGAGGAGGACTCCCCCGAGTAGGATCGCCCACCCGGTCAGAAAGGCCCAGGGCACACCCGTCGCGTCGCGAACCAAGATGTAGGCCCCACCTTCTCGCCTGCCGCTGAGCTGCAATTCGACGTAGCACGCCAGGGTCAGCAGGACAACCCCACCCATCAGCAGGTATGAGAGGAATGAGCCGGTCCCAGCGACGGCCATGACAGGGCCAAGCAAGCTGAAAATGGCGGCGGCCATCAGGATCGCCAGGATCCGGGCGACCGCTCTTGCGGTATCCAGCTCTCGACTGAAGCGTATCTCGGTTGGCAAGACGTCTTCAGCCACGGGATCTACCTTTCTGAGGGGACCTGCAAATCCTAACACAAGAGGACCCAAATGTACAGTCAACCATTGCTATGAGGGTTCAGGCGTGCTATAATCTCCAAGGTTGTCTTCGATCGAGAGCCAGCGTGCGCTTCGCAATTGTAGAGGGGGCTACCAGAGTGACCAGATTCATTTTCTGCACTGGCGGCGTAGTATCGGGGGTAGGAAAAGGAGTCACCGCCGCATCCATAGCGCGGATCTTGAAGAGCCGGGGTGTCTCCATCTCCATCCAGAAGCTGGACCCCTACCTCAACGTGGATGCCGGCACCATGTCCCCCTATCAACATGGCGAGGTCTTCGTGACTGAGGACGGTGCAGAGACGGACCTTGACCTGGGCCACTACGAGCGCTTCATAGACCAGAACCTCACGCGTTCGAGCTATGCGACCACGGGACAGGTCTACTCGGCGGTGATCGCCAGCGAGCGCAGGGGCGACTATCTGGGGAGCACCGTGCAGATTATCCCCCATATCACCGATGAGATAAAGCGTCGCGTCCATCAGGTGGCTCACGAGAGCGAAGCCGAGGTGGTGATCGTCGAAGTGGGAGGCACCATTGGCGATATCGAGGGCTTGCCCTTCATTGAGGCGCTTCGTCAAATGCGCAGCGATGTTGGCCGGCAGAATGTGCTCTACGCTCACGTCACCCTTCTCCCACGTCTGGCAGTCACCGGCGAGCTAAAAACCAAGCCTACCCAGCACAGCGTCAAGGAGCTGCGGGGCATGGGACTGCAACCCGATCTCATCCTGCTGCGTGCAGACTCCTTTCTCCCCGACGGCATCAGAGCCAAAGTATCCCTGTTCTGCGATGTTGACGAGTCGGCTGTGGTGCCTCTGGTGAGCGCTCCCACCATGTACGAGGTCCCTCTGATCATGGAGGAGGCTGGCGTGGGCGAGCTCATTGTGGAGAGGTTCGGGCTGAAGGCTAATCCGCCCGATCTGGAGGAATGGCGGCACGTTGTAGAGCGGATCAAGCAGCCGGCGCGTCAAGTGTGCGTTGCACTGGTAGGAAAGTACGTGGAGCTAGTGGATGCCTACATGAGCGTCAGGGAAGCGCTCTATCACGCGGGGGCCTACCACGATGTCGGGGTTGACATCAAGTGGGTGGAATCGGACTTACTGCAATCGGGCGCCGAAGATCAACTGGCTGGCGTTGATGGCATCGTCGTGCCGGGAGGATTCGGCTACAGGGGCATCGAAGGCAAGATACAGGCGGCGAAATACGCCCGAGAGCATGGGGTTCCATATCTTGGCCTCTGCCTGGGGCTCCAGATGATGGTCATCGAGTTCGCTCGCTCTGTGGCAGGCCTCAAAGGGGCCAACAGCACCGAGTTTGATGCCCATACTCCGCATCCGGTGATCGACCTCCTGCCAGAACAAAGGCAGGTATTCGACAAGGGAGGCACGATGCGACTGGGGAGCTACCCGTGCCAGCTCGTTCCAGGCACCAGGGCAGCCGAGGCCTACGGGCAGGAAGTGGTGCACGAACGTCACCGCCACCGCTTCGAGTTCAATGACCTCTACAGGAAAGCCTTGACCTCCAAGGGTCTGATCCCTAGCGGGATTCTCGAGGACGGGGATCTGGTGGAGATCGTGGAACTGCAAGATCACCCTTGGATGGTGGCCACCCAGTTCCATCCAGAGTTCAAGTCCCGTCCCAATAGGCCGCATCCCCTCTTCCGCGGCTTTCTCTCCGCGGTGATCAAGAGGAGCGAGGAAAGGGCAGCTTCCGTGCCACTCCAGAACGAGAGAGTCGCCTAGTCTGGGGAGCGCCAGGGGTTGATGAATGGGACAGCCCGATTTCCTGGTCGTTGGCCATGTGTCCAAGGACCTCACGAACGGAGGGCATCGTGCTGGTGGCACGGCTATCTACTCTGCCCTCACCGCAAGGAATCTAGGCCGAAGGGTGGCGGTGGTCACCAGTGCTGGTCGTGATCTGGACCTGGGTCAGTTCCTGGAGGGTGTAGAGATGGTCTGTGTTCCCTCACCGGTCACGACTACCTTCCGGAATGTCTACACGGAAGGAGCGAGACGTCAACGCCTTTATGCCCTGGCCGAGAGAATCAAGACTGAAGATGTGCCTCTGGCCTGGCGAACGGCACCAATCGTTCTGCTGGGACCCATTGTAGGTGAACTCGAAGGAGACATGATAGATCAGTTCCCATCCTCGCTGTTGGGCGTCACACCGCAAGGCTGGTTGAGAGAGTGGGATGAGGAAGGTTCCGTTCTCCCGCGCCGATGGAGCGACGCCGACAGACTCTTGACGCGCCTCGATGTGCTCATCGTGAGTGAGGAGGATCTAGCCGGGGAAGCCGGCACCCTGCGCCCAAAGCTGGGAATCCCCAAGATATCTGTGCTGACCCAGGGAGCCAAGGGTGCGACCTTGTACTGTCAGGGTAGAAGGTCTCACTTCCCTGTTCGGCAGACCACGGCTCTGGATCCCACTGGGGCAGGGGACATCTTCGCAGCCGCCTTCTTGGTCAGGCTAGCCGAGACCGATGATCCTGCGGAGGCGACGCGCTTCGCCAACGTGGCAGCCTCGCTCTCCGTGGAGAAAGCTGGCCTGTCCTCCGTTCCAACTCGTGCAGAGATCGAGGCAGCGATGACGAACCGGCGATGACCCGCATATACGCCTTCGCCAACCAGAAGGGGGGGGTGGGTAAGACCACCACCACTGTCAACCTGGGGGCTTGTCTCGCCGCTCGGGGCAAGAAGTTGCTTCTCATAGACATCGACCCTCAGGCCAACGCGACCAGCAGCCTGGGCGTGGATAAGAATCGTCTTCCCGTCTCTATCTACGAGGCCCTCATTGACCAAGTGCCCCTCAGCCAGGTTGTCATATCCATTGACAAAGCCGGACTCGAGTTGGTGCCCTCCTCGCCATCGCTGGCCGGGGCCACGGTGGAGTTGGTGCGACTGCCAGAGCAAGCCCATCTCCTGCGCAAAGCACTTGCCACTTTGGACACAGAATACGACTACATCCTCATTGACTCGCCGCCCAGCCTGGGCATCTTGACTGTCAATGCGTTGGCTGCGACACACGGAGTGATCATACCCGTGCAATGCGAATACCTCTCCCTGGAGGGGCTGGGACAGTTGGTGCACACGATAAACCTGGTGCGACGAGGGCTAAACCCTCGTCTGAGGATTGAAGGGTTGATCATGACCATGTACGATGTACGTACCAAGATCGCCCAACAGGTGGTGGACGAGGTGCGCAAGTACTTCCCTCGCAAGGTGTATTCCACCATCATACCCCGCAATGTGCGCCTGAGCGAGGCTCCCAGTTACGGCGAGACCATCCTTAGCTATGCTCCCAAGTCCAGCGGTGCCCTGGCGTATCAGGCCCTGACGACGGAGCTGCTGCAAAGAACAGACCAGACAGGAGGAAAGTAAATGCCCCCAGATAGACGAGGATTGGGCAAGGGCCTGGAGGCTCTGATCCCCACCGCTCCTGGCGTGAATCAGGTGGGCGTCGATCACATCGTCCCCAATCCGCGGCAGCCCCGCCGGGTTGTGGACCCGGAGGCCCTGGAGCAGTTGGCTGCCTCTATCAAGGAGCAAGGTCTGGTCCAGCCCCTGGTGGTGACGGAGATCGAAGGAGGATACCAGCTTCTGGTCGGCGAGAGACGTTGGCGGGCCGCAAAACTGGCCGGCCTGGAGACGGTGCCCGTCGTGATTCGTGAAGCAACCCCTCAGCAGATGCTGGAGTTGGCCCTTGTCGAGAACCTGCAGCGGGAGGATCTGAACCCCCTGGAGGCAGCGACGGCCTACCAGCAACTGGTGGAGGAGTTTGAGATGACCCAGCAGCAGGTCGCCGACAAGGTGGGGAAGAACCGGGTCACTGTGACCAATACGCTGCGCCTGCTGAACCTCCCCGACCGCGTGAAAGACGCGCTTCTAGCAGAGGAGATCAGCGAGGGACATGCGCGCGCCATATTGCGCCTGAGGGGCGAAAAGCCACGGGTCGAGGTGCTGGAGGCCATCATCAAACGCGGGTTGAGCGTGCGCCAGACCGAGCAGTTGGTCAAGCGCATGGTGGAGGAACCCCAGCGCACAGCCAAGCGTCGGGAGAAGTCCCCTGAAGTGAAAGCCCTGGAAGATCAGTTCCGCCAGGCGCTGGGCACCAAGGTCAGGCTGACTCAAGGAAGAAAGGGCGGAAGGCTGGTGATATACTTCTATTCCGACGAGGAATTGCAGGGGATCTACGATCTGGTAGTGGGTGACTGATCCGGTCAATACCGGCTGATCCAGCGCTGATTGAGTAGCGCAGCGTATTGAAATCAAGCGAGGGAGGCCGGATTAGAGTGCCCACTCAGTGTCACCCCTGGAGCCACCCAGGAAGTAGCCCAGCACCAGGGGCGCGATGGTCATGATAGCGCCTGTGCGAAGCGTGTCCAGTACGTAACCGAAGCCGCGCACCAAGATCACAATCAGGCACAAGCTTGACACCGGCCTCATGGTGGACTGTAGACCGGCCCCAGGAGGCAAGTCGCTGCCCCGCCCAGCAAAGCCCCACAGCAGGGTGTCAGGAATGCCCCTCGTGAGACCCGTGGACGCCCTTCGGTTTCTTCGGGGATGTTTACGCCACTAGCACCAGTGCACCGACCAGCACTGCTTGGACAGCGAATATGATGCCTACCAAGAATACGAATCCCAGGATGACAGTGACGATGGTCTGAAGCCAAGGTAGGTCCAGAGCCTCCTTCGTAGCCACCAACCAGGCGATCAATCCCAGAATCAGGGCGACGAGGAGGGCTACGGTCGCCAGCCACGCCAGAGTCGGGGCGAAGGCGGCTAGAGCACCGACGACTCCGACGATTTGCCAGACGTACGCCAGGCCCAACGTGCGTATCATTTCCTCGTAGGTGACCTCGGCGTTGAAGAGGGCGCGCCCCACCCATTGCACGACGAAGGAAGCCAAGGCGAAGGCGATGACCACAGCGATGGTGCCCCCGACGGTGTTCCTCAGCCACGCGCCCAGATCGCTGGTAGCAAAGGCCCCCAGTTGGCTGAGGAAAGAGACCACAATCACGAGGATCCAGGCTGTGGTGGTGAATGTGGCATCTTGCTCAACCTCGGCGTAGACACCACGGCGGAACGTGAACACACCGATGATTCTGTTCACTAGCATCTTCCTACCTCCCTTTCTGCAGAGAGCCGTACCATCCTGCCCCTTTCTATATCATAGCGCATGACGCTCTACACAGCCAACTGGATTCCATCTCATCGGAATGCGGCGCAAGGCCTTGAGGAAGTTCTTGTTTTTCCAAGCGTGCTTTGATGGTCTGTCATTCTGAGGTGATCCATGGTGCGCTCGCACCACTCATTGTGTAGGAAACTGAACGTGTCATTGCGAGCAGCCCACCAGGGCGACGAAGCAATCACCAGTGGGCAATGGGAGATTGCTTCCCCTCACCCTTCTCTCCGAGCTGGTGTCCTAGACCCTGCCATCCTTGAGTGTCTTCTTTCTCAACCTCGAGTTGAGATCTCGACGTCCTCAGTCAAAGGCTCGAAGGCCTCCCGAAGTTCGGCGGCGCACTCCTTGGTGGCAAAGACGACTAGCTTGTCCTTAGCTTTGATGGCCGTATCACCATGCGGGATGATGACTTTCCTCCCCCGCTGAACGGAAACCACAATGCAACTCTCTGGGAGGCACACATCCCGAAGCCTCTGCCCCAGCACAGGAGACCCTTTGTCAACAACCACTTCCACGAACTCAGTGCCGCCAAGCTTGCCAAGTCGCAATCGCTCGGCCCGTTGCTGCGCGTCCAGCCGTCGCAGGATGCCGAGATTGTAGGCCCGAATGATGTCGTGCCGATGCACCATCCCCAACAGCCTCCGAGGGTCGTGGTGGTGAACCACAGGCAACCTGCCCACATCGCGCACACCCAATCTCTTCAGCGCCACCCACAGCGGCTCGTCAGGATGCACGGTGACTGGAGAGACCGTGCAGATATCCCGTACCGTCAGATCACTGATATCCCCACGTCTTATGGCCTCCTCCAGGTCCCTATGGGTCACCACTCCATAGAGGTACCCTTCCTCATCTAACACAGGAAACCCATGATGGTGAGTGCGGTCGAATTGCTCCGTCAGCTCCTCAAGGCTCATATTCACGCCCACCACATCCAGATCCTGCCTGGGCGTCATGGCTTCGTTCACGAAGACACCCTGCATGACATCGATGTCGCGACCCTGCGCCAGGTGGATGCCCCGACGCGCGAGCTTCAAGGTGTAGATGGATTCGCCGCTCAGATGCTCTGCCACGATGGTACTGATGACAACAGTCAACATCAAGGGCAGAATGATGCGGTAATCGTCGGTCATCTCGAAGAGAATGAGAATGGCGGTAATCGGCGCACGGGCGGCCCCGGCGAAGACGGCAGCCATTCCCACCACAGCGTAGGCCCCACCCGTGGCGGTGATGTCGGGCAATATGCGATGAACCACAACCCCAAAGGCACCGCCTACCATGGCACCCATGAAGAGCGAAGGTGCAAAGACTCCTCCCGAGCCACCGGAACCGAGAGTCAAGGAAGTGGCCACAAGCTTGGCCACCAGCAAGATCACCAAGAAGGCCAGACCACTCGGGTTGAGCAGAGTGTTCTCAATCGTCTCGTAACCCATCCCAAATACCTGCGGCAGATACAGGCCTATCAGTCCGAGGGCTAGCCCTCCCACCGCAGGTTTGAGGTATTCCGGAAAAGGCCAGGCATCGAAGAGATCCTCAGTTCTATAGAGCAGAAGGATGAAGCCGACGGCCACGAAAGCGGCCAGCACACCCAGAACGGAATATAGACCGAGTTCCCAGGGACTCACCAGTGAATACGTAGGGACGGGAAAAGCCGGGATATTGCCCAAGAGAGCTCTGCCGATGACACTGGCCGTCACGGAGGAGATGACCACCGTGCTGAAATGCCTGACGCTGAACTCCTGAAGAATCACCTCCAGGGCGAAAATGACCCCAGCGATGGGCGCATTGAACGTTGCCGCGATGCCTCCTGCCGCGCCGCAAGCGACCAGATTCCGGGTGCGCTCATCCGAGAAATGGAGCCATTGCCCCACTGTGGAACCCCAAGCCGAGCCAATCTGCACGATGGGTCCCTCGCGCCCCACTGAGCCGCCGCTTCCGATGCAGATGGAGGAAGCCACAGCCTTGATCAGACCCACGATCGCTCTGATGCGCCCGCCTTGGAGGGCCACGGCTTCCATCACCTCGGGGACGCCATGCCCCTTGGCCTCACGAGCAAAGAAGTACACCAGAGGACCGACTATCAGTCCCCCTATCGCGGGAATCAGCACTACATAGTACGCCCCTAGGAATCCCAACGCCACGCGCCCGCCATCAAAGAACAGTCGGGTAAAGGACGCGATGAGCCATCTGAAGACGACCGCTCCAAGCCCAGCCCCAATACCGACTATCACGGCCGTCATCACCAACACCGCACGCTCCGGCGGCTGCAAGCGGTCGAGCAGGCCGGCAAAGCGGTGCGTGAAGCTACGCCACCTCTCTCCCAACCGACCCGGAACCTCGCTATCGTGTTGTCGCACGGGCTTACTAGCCTCCCTGGCGCGTCAAACGTACATAGCCTCCCCACTGTCAGCGCTACGAGTGGGGAGGCTGGTCCCTATATTGTAACCACAATCGTGGGGCTGCGGCAAGTGCGCGTAGTACCGGCGCGATCGGAGTCGTTACCAATCCGACGCTTGCAGATAGGCGATCACTTGTTCATCCGAGAGATCAGGAAAAGAGGCGTAGAAACTGGCTACCGCAAAAGGTGGCATTTCTTGTACGATCAAGCACACCAATTCGTCTGCCTCTGCCTCTACCAGGTTGACAGACCTTCTCGGGCTGACTGGCACAGCCACTACGATCTGGCCCGGGTCGCTCCTTCGCACGGATTGAATCGCGGTGAGCATGGTGAACCCTGAAGCCAGACCATCGTCAATCAGGAACGTCATCTTGCCCTTCAAATCGGGCATGGGCCGTGTCCCCCGATACGCTCGCGTGCGGCGACGCACCTCCTCCTGCACCTGAGCCGCTAGCCGCCGGATCTGCGCCTCGGTCAGGCCCAACTGGGTCACCAACGGTTCGTTGAGTAGTATCGTTCCGTCAGCAGTCACCGCACCCAACCCGGCCTCGGGCTCCCACGGGATCGGGATCTTGCGAGGCACGATGACATCCAGCGGTATCGCCAGCGTTTGTGCCACCTCGAGCGCTACAGGCACCCCTCCCCTAGGAATCGCTAATGCTACTCCATCAACGCCGCCATACGCCTCCGATAGCACGCCAGCGAGGCGCCGGCCGGCGGCTTGCCGATCATCGAAGAAGGGCCGTCTGGGCATGGTGGGGATTGTCTCAAGGCTCATCTCGCGTCAGGGTTCGCTACACTAGCGGCGACAGGCAAGGACCATGCTGCACGCATCTGTATCTCAGTCACCCAATGTCCCACCAAGCCTTGCAGTATTTGCCGAGCCTGACCATCTGCCCCACTCAACCTCTTCGCGTCTTCGGCCGTCAAGTACCACAGTCTACGTGCCTGTTGGATGCGACACTCAACTTCCGTGAAATGATCACGAACCTTGTGTAGAAACCCCATAGTGCCCCTTGGCATAGACTTCATCTGTCAGTCCTCCGACCTCATCTTCTTTCGATTCTGCCATGTCGAGAGATTGACCTGGCTCCAGAACACACCCCTCAACCTCCCGTGCTAGAGCGGCCACCCAGCTAGCAAACGCCTGAGGTGAACGCGACAGAAACTGCGGTTGCATCCATCCTATTCCAATGGGGCAGAAAGTTCCCCAATGGATTGGTACGGCCACGCGCGGGCGCAGGTTACCCCAACGCTTGGGCACCACGGAATGCATCCATGTGCCCCCGGCCCAATCTCGGTCCCCACCCCCGGACAGGGAGCAGAGCAATGTCCAAATCATCGGCAACCGTCCGCATCTCTGCGAATAGATCGGAATCCCCCGCGAAATAGATGTGGTGGCTTCCATCGATCACGAAACCAATGCCTCAACTGTCGGACCGAAAGGGAGCCGGCGCCCAGAATGATTGGCCGGCGTCGCTTCCACCATCACTTTCCCGATCCCTGTCTGTTCGCCCGACGTGATCTCCTCCACCTGATGAATCCCCTGTCTATGCAGAAAACCGGCCGCTCCCCCGGAGACAATCAGATAAGTGTCATCCGCCAGCGACCGCAAGGACGACAAGTCGAGGCGATCCCAGTGCAGGTGCGAAATCAGAACCGCGTCAACGCGCCGGAAACTCGAATCGGGGGTTCCTACATCACGGAGAAGCGGGCCCACTCGGTTGCGCAGCAGGGGATCGGTCAGTAGCCGCACGCCACCCATCTCTACCAGTAAAGTGGAGTTACCTAGACAGGTCAAGCGTCAAACAGGTTCCATGAAACCTTACGCAAAGGAGCCAGCTCTGCTGGAGCAAAGGCCATGGGCCTGTGCAGACCTCTGGCGAGCCGCCTCGAAGAGCATGATGCTCGTGGCCACCGCCACGTTCAGGGACTCGACTCCCGCTTGCATGGGGATCGCTACCCCTCTGTCTGCAGACTCCCGGGCCTCGCGTCCTGCGCCTTGGGCCTCGCCACCCACGATGAGGGCGCTGGGCCCGGTCCAGTCAACCTCGTAGTAGGCCAGATCCCCCTGCGGATCGGCCAGCAGAACCTGTCGGTCGTCCAGTGCCGCCTCGATTTCCTGCCACTCCCGATCATACCATATCGGCAGACGGAAGTGGGCGCCCATCCCTCCGCGCACCACCTTGGGGCTGAAAACGTCGACTGTGCCCTTGGTGGTTATCACCTGCCCCACGGCGGCTGCGTCCGCAGAACGCAGTATTGTTCCCAGGTTGCCAGGATCCCTCACACCGTCCAACACCAAAGTCAGCGCCGAATGGACAGGTGCGATCTGTGGAAATCGTGACACTGCCAGGACACCTTGCGGGGTCTTCGTGTCCGCCATGGCCCGCATCACCTGATCAGACACCCCCAGAACCTGGGTCCCCGAAGCACGCAACGTCTGCAAGAGAGCGGTGGCGCGGGGCCTGCCGGAGAAAAGCTCGGTGCAAAAGACAAAGACGGGCTCTTGGCCCGCCTCTTTCATCTCCTCGATCAAGCGCATCCCTTCGACGATGAAACGGTTCTCCTTGTGGCGAACCGGCTTACGGTGCAGGGAGCGCACGTACCTCACCTTTTCATTGGCTGTGCTGGTAATCACTGCGCTCCCTTGGCTACCTCCACCAAATGAGCGAATGTTTGAGCATCGTTGACCGCCAAGTCAGCCAAGACCTTGCGGTCCAACTCCACGCCAGCCTCCCTAAGACCTGCGATGAAACGACTATAGGGCAGCCCATACTGACGAGACCCGGCGTTGATCCGCGAGATCCACAACCGTCGGAAATCACGCTTGCGGCGGCGACGATCCCGATACGAGTAGGTCAGGGATTTCAACATCGCCTCGTGAGCCCTACGGTACAGCGAGTGCTTCGTTCCCCACTGCCCCTTGGTCAATTTCAGGACTTTCTTATGCCGTTTGCGAGCGCTGGGCCCGCCCTTCACTCTCGTCAACTCGACACACTCCTTGAGTATCTATCCTTCCAGCTCAGTATCGCTATCCCTTCTTACCCAGGTAGGGCAACAGCCTCCTGATCCGCTTCTTGTTTCCCGAATCGCTGACCTCTATCGTCTTGTCGAAGGACCGCTTTACGCGGCCGGACTTCCTGCGGCGAAGATGGCTCTTCCCGATCTTGGCCCGTTGTATCCTGCCAGAAGCCGTTCGCTTGAACCGCTTGGCCGTCGTTTTGTGAGTCTTTATCTTGGGCACTGGATTCCTCCTTCAGTGAGCCCGGCCTCCCCAGACCCGCACAGAGACGGGCGCCTGCGGCGCCCGTCAAGACCGTTCTCACTTGGCGCTGAATGGCTAGTTCGCCTCTTTCTTCTTGCCCGATGGAGAGAGAATCATGAACATGCTCCTGCCCTCCATTCGCGGATAGTATTCGACCGTACCTACATCCTCCAGCCCGTTCGCAACACCTCTCAACATCTCCTGCGCTATCTCGGGATGGGTGATCTCCCGACCCCGAAACAGCACCCGCACCTTGACCTTGGAGCCTTCGCTCAAGAAGTCACGCATGCGCTTGACTTTGAAGTTGATGTCGTGCTCACCGGTCTTGGGGCGCAGACGTATCTCCTTCAGCTCAACGCTCTTCTGCGACTTCCTCGCCTCCTTGGCCTTCTTGGCCTGCTCGTAGCTGAATTTCCCGTAATCCAGCAAGCGACACACAGGCGGCTCAGCCTCGGGCGCAACCTCGACCAAGTCCAGATTGTGCCCACGCGCTATCTCCAAGGCTTCGCTCAAGGGGAGTATCCCCAGTCGCTCACCCTTCTGCCCGATTAGGCGCACGTCCCTGGCCCTGATCATGTCATTGATGCGCCGCCTCTTCTTAATGTCTTTCACCTCGTTGTGGCATACCAGCTAATCTGCCTATCGACATCCTCCTGGGAAGGAATTTGAACCGTGCAGGAAAACAAGCCAAGATAGTCCTCCTCCTGTGCCTAAATATAACATATCCCTACGGCGAAGTCAAATGCGCCATGGCGGTGACATCACAATTCCGAGAGACCAAACGTGTCCAACAAACGGGGTGCACCTCGTCGTGTGACTTCGGCGGATCGGGTCCCATCCAACTCGTGCTTGGCCTGGAGCCGGACGATTGTGATTGGACCGATCTACTCATCTATCAATCGATGAGCTGTATCCTGCTCGTCAACCCAATCTTCTTCAGCCCACTTCATTCCCTTACGACCAGGAACTATCCTTATCGGTCCAGACTTGTAGTATTGGCAAGACTTCGGACCATAACAGAATGTCTCATACCGATAGCGAAAGCTGGGGTTCCAAGGGTCGATGATCATCTCTACCGGCATCCTACATCCCCAGATACAGCCTGTGCATTTGCTGCTGTATGTGCGCGCCGATAATCGGCGATGTCCTCGCCATCTATATGTATCGAGATCGGGAGGCACTCCATGCCAGGGCGGAGGATTATGGCTTGCTCCATCACCACTGTGCAGTACCTGCAACTTACCTGTGCGATAGAACTCAACCGGCTCCAAACGGGCATCGGGCACGAGTACCGACTCACCGCTTGCGTTATCGCCAACCCGGATTTGATGCTTTCTCTGGGTCACTTTACCGATGCCTATGGAGAAGACACGCGCCTCGGTCCCAATTGTACCTTCGATAGCCAGACAGTATCCCAAGTAGCTATGAGCACGCTCGTCGAAAGAACGGGTGAGTCGAATTCGAGGTTGAATTGAAATGACAAGGCCTGACCACGGTACTTTTGTCATCTGTTCTGTCTTGTATTGCCACGATCTGCCGGTCAACAATGATCAGGTGGAAAGCCCGGCTGTGTCTGCATCTAAGCACACCTATGAAGCATCTGTCCGTGGAAGTCAAGTCCCAGTGAGCTGTCGCAGTCGAACAACGCCCCAGGAGATTGCTCGATCAAGTCCGTGAGCCCATCCGGCGCAAGCACTACTCCTACGGTACTGAGCAAGCCCATCTCAACTGGATCAATCGCTACATCTTTTTCCATGGTGTGCGCCATTCAGTAGCCCCCAACTCTTTCGATCTTATTTCTCCACGCCTTCACACAATGAGAACAACTACCCCCTTGGTGGCGGTAGTTGTGGTTCCAGAGAGAGATCATATGCTCTAAGCCATCTATCCCCCCGCCACCAGCAGCATGAAGATCACGCTGTCCCCCTCCTTCAAAGCCACATCTAGCTCATCGTGGACGACCCACTGCTTCTCATTGACCAGGATCTGGATGATGGCGTCCAGATCGCCCTCCTCGTCCAGCAGGGCCTCTCGGGCCGGCCGCCCATATTCCTGCACCAGATGATCGAGCAGGTCCGCAACCGTTTCACCAGGGAACTCCACTTCGAGCTCCTTACCCCCCATGGCTTTTGCCAGTCTGGGCAAAGCCATGAGACGGAGGTTGACCTTCATAGCGTAACCCGGCTCCTTCCAGGACGAAGAGCCTTCATCTTCGCCGTGAAGTCATACTGTCGACACCTCGGACACAAGCTAAGGTACTCATCAGGGACTTCGCCTCCGTCCAGCTTCCCGCGTATGTAGTCTATAGTGTGCGTCGGCACTATGAAGCGACCACACCTCTCGCAGAAAAGCCCATGCTCCGTCACGCCTGCCTCCACGGCCAGAGATCGAACACCTTCCACGAAGTCTCTGAACCTCACCCCCGCCGGGCACAGTTCCGTGCAGATGTCGCAAGTCAGACAGAACCAGATACCGACATCGGTCAGGAGGTCGAATCCGAACAACGCCTTCTCTACAATGCCCCGCGGCGAGACTTCATAGGAGAAGTCGTCGAAGATCTCCGTCATGGGGCAAGCCGAGGCGCACTTCCCGCACTCCACGCACAGGAGGGCCCCAGTCTCCTTCATCAACTGGCTGATCGAGTTCTCCCTCATGGGGTTGGACTCCTGGTCAGCCTTCGAGGGCTCCGGGTATCTCTCTCAGTTGCTCGAAAGTGAAGACCGGCCCATCGCGGCAGATGTACTTGTCGCCGATATTGCAGCGACCGCATTTGCCCACCCCGCATTTCATCTTCATCTCCAGCGTGGTGACTATGTTGGCGTCGGCGTAGTCCAGATCCTCCAGCGCCTCCACCACCAGCTTGATCATTATGGGGGGGCCGCAGGTAAAGGCGACCTTGTTCTCGGGGGAGGGGTCTATCTCCCTCAGAAACGGGGGTACAAACCCTACCGGTCCCTCCCACGATTCATCTCCTGCGTCCACTGTGACATAGAGATCCACGTCGGGCCGCTCTTCCCACTCCTTCAACTCCTGCTTGTAGACCAGATCTTGAGGACTTCTCGCTCCGTAGACAATCTCCACGGCTCCGTACCGATCCCTGTTGTCCAAGACATAGTGGATCAGGGACCGCAAAGGGGGGAGACCGATTCCACCCCCAATGAAGAGCAGGTCGTTTCCTTCAACATCCTCTGTGGGCCACGAGTTGCCCAACGGTCCCCTTACGCCCAGCTTGTCGCCCACCTCCAGATCATGGATGGCGTTGGTCACAGTGCCCACCGCCCGCACACAGAACTCCAGGAACCCCTTTTCCGTGGGCGAGGAGGCGATGCCGATGGGACATCCCCCAACCCCAAAGATGGACAGTTCAACAAACTGCCCCGGCAGATAGGTGAAGGATTCCCTCATTTTGGCATCGTCGAAAGTGACCACAAAGGTGCTAGTGTCGGAGGTCTCCGGCCGCACCTCGGTGACGGTGGCTATCGAAGGTAGGTAGATGTTGTCACTCACTTACTTCCTCCTTGGCGAGAATGTCCTCGATGACCTGGGTGATCTCAGTGCCGGCCGGGCAGTGCACCAGGCATCTCGCGCAACCCACACAAGCGTAGCCAGTCCCATATCTGGAGGGAAACGTACTGAACTTGTGGAAGTATCTGTTGCGGACCCGCTCCGCTTTAGTCGCACGCGGGTTTTCCCCACTGGCCATGAGGGCGAAATCGCTGTACATGCACGAGTCCCAGCAGCGGTACCGCGCTCCGTCCGACGTTGAACCCACATCTACCATATCGAAGCAGTGACATGTTGGACAAACGTACGTACAGATGCCACAACCAAGACAGGGAAGACTGAGCTTCTCCCAGTATTCGTCCTCCCAGAGAGCTTCTATCCTCTCTCTCAACTCACTGACATCCAACTTCCTCATCTGGACCGGCGGCGGCTGAAGCTCCTGCGCCTCGTCAGCACTCAACGGAGAGAAAAGGTCCCCAGACAGCGCTACCAGTCCCTCCCCCCTCTCCGTGGTCACATCAACCAGATACACGTCGCCGACGTCGGTCAGTAGAATGTCGCTGCCCTCAGGCGACAAAGGATCTATGTCGAAGGTGGTGCAAAAACAGCTCGACCGAGGAGGCGTGGGACAGGCCAGCGCGATGAGCGCGGTTCTGGCTCGCCTCTCCAGATAGTAGGCGTCCTCCAGATCCTCGCCGAACACAGCGTCCAGGAGAGACAGGCTGCTGACATCGCAGTTGCGGATGCCGAACACCACCCTGTCCCTCTCCATGGGCTTCGTCTCTTCCAACTCTATCTCCCTCCCTCTCTTGCGGAAGGAGAAGAGACTCTCTGCTGGCGGAAAGAACAGACTCTTGGGTGGAATGAGCGAGTTGGTATAATCCAACTTCAGTGCCGCGCTCGTGTCAACCGGCTCGAACCCTATGACGCCTTCCTCCTCCGTCGGACCGATCAGCTCGTACTCTTCAGCTATTCTATCCAGCCACAGACCGAGGTCAGACTTCCTGATCTTCTTCCTTTCCACCAAACCCTCCTACATGAACGGGTCTTGATCATCCAGCTTGAAGTCGATCAGAGGCGGTACCTGATCAAGGTCCATCCCCGCCTCGTAGTCGAACAACTCAGCAATATCCTTCTGCACCTTCTTGAACAGAAGGCCCAGAGGGATGTTCATAGGGCATACCCTTTCGCACTCGCCACAATCTATGCACCGCCCTGCCAGGTGAAGGGCTCTGATCAGGTGATAGATCTCGTTCTCGCCCAGCAGGGGAGGCTTCTCTATCCAACGCGGCGCCAGGCTATCGAATATGCACTCCTTGCAGTAGCAGGCATAGCAGACCTCCCGGCAGGCGTTGCAACGGATGCACCGAGCGAACTGCTTCTGCCAGAAAGCCCTTCTCTCCTCCAGCGAAAGCTGTTCTAGCTCCTCCACCAGGGCGAACTCCCCCTTGTCCGCGTCTATCGAGAAGGGCATTACGTCGCCCAAGGTGAAGTCGTACTCGAAGGAGTTGGGGTGCTTGCAGTAGAAGCATTTGTCGCGCAGAACCTGCTCTTTGGGAACTTTTCGCTTCTCCTCCCCGACCGTGACCAGGAAGTCGTCTCCCACGTCCTCCACGCCCTTCACCACCTCCAGCGGAAGGCCGAGCACCTCCTCCAACTTGCGCAGGTCCACCTGGCCTTGGCATGGAACTCCCACCACGACGATCTCGTCCCGCTCGATCTGGTGCTGTTTGACCAATTCAACAATAGCCCGAGCATCGCACCCCTTGACCAACAAGCCAACCTTTCCGTCGAGCTCCTTGGCCCTGAGGGCATACTTGCTGAGATTATGGGCGCAGAGAGGTCCCCACACCAACTTCTCAACCTCGTCCTCCTGCGCTACGAAGCAGGGCGCAACATCGTGGGGCTCAAACCCCTGGCCGTAGCCGATGAAGTACTCGATAGCACCCTCAGCTAGTAGCTTTCTGACTATCTCGTGTAGCCTTTCCTGCATTACCTTTCCCCCGGACCTGTTGACTAGGAATGTGCCCGCGGCCTGTTCGGGCCCAGAGCCTTGATCTGCTCCGTCACCTCTTCCACCGTGTCGGCAAACTTCGCGCCTTCAGAGGCCGACACCCATCTGACCTGAAACCTCTCCGGCTCTATCCCCACGTATTCCAGAAGCTGCTTGAGGAAGAGCCCCCTTCGCCTGGTGAAGTAGTTGCCCTCCGAGTAGTGGCACTCTCCCGGATGACAGCCTAGAACCAGTACCCCGTCCAGTCCCTTGGAGAGAGCTGCAATGACGAACTCTGGCCTCACGCGGGCGGAGCACATCACGCGAATCACCCGACAACTCGCAGGCATCTGGAGACGGGATACACCTGCCAGATCAGCCCCCGCGTAGGAACACCAGTTGCACGCGAAGACTAGAATCCTGGGTTCGAAACCATCCCCGTGTTCTTCATGGGCTTCCTGCGCCACCAGTCATCTCCTCAGCCAAGGCACTTATCATACTGAGCAGTTGCCTGTCGTCGAAACCTCTCTGCTGCATGGACCCGCTCGGACAGGCAGCTACACAGCAGCCGCAACCCTTACACTGCGCCACGTTGACGTGGGCCGTCGTGCCAAACCTACCCTCTTGTAGCTCAATGGCGCCAAACGGGCACACCTCCACGCAGTTCCCACAAGCGCTGCAGGACCGCTCGTCACAATAGGCCGTGATGGCTTCTACACGCACGAAACCATCCTCTATGGGGATGGCAGCTTTCGCCGCCGTGGCGTACGCCTGCGACACACTCTCCGAGATGTTGGAAGGATACCGAGCTGAGCCACAGACGAAGATACCATCGGTGGAGAACTCTACCGGACGCAGCTTGAGATGCGCCTCTAAGAAGAACCCTTCGCTGCCCAAGGGCACCTTCAGCATCTTGGACACCTTCTCGCTGCCCTCTTGCGCCACCAGCGGCGTTGTCAGGATCACCAGGTCAGCGGGCAGAACCACCTCCCTACCCATTAGCTGGTGCTGAACCCTGACCGCCTCAGCCCGCTCCTCCCCCAAGATCTGAGGAGGGTCATCGATGTCATACCGCAAGAACCTGACGCCCAGTTCCATGGCCCTCCGGTAGAACTCCTCGATATCTACTCCATAGGCCATCACATCCCGGTGAAGCACATACACGCTGCCGTCGGGGTCCTGCTCCTTGAGCCAGATGGCATTCTTGATCGCTGTGGTGCAACAGAAACGCCCACAATAGGTCCTTTCAGGAATGCGCGCCCCGACACAGTTGATCATCACCACATTCCGGGGTATCTCAGCGTCCCTCTTGAACTTCTCCTCGAAGTCCAACTGAGTGACCACGTTGGGTAGCTGTGAGTAGCCGTACAACTCCAAAGGCTTGAGCTCTTGGGCGCCGGTGGCCACGATAATCGTGCCCACCTTCAGTTCACTGGCTGCTCCGTCGCTCGCGACGGTCACGTCAAAGTCGCCTATGAAACCCTCAACGCTCTCCACCTCACTGCCCAGATAGGTTGTGATTTGAGGGTGCTTCTCCACTCGCTCGATCAAAGGCCCTAGCACCTCTGCGGTGTCCTGCTCAGTGGGGAACAGCGTGCGCACTCGCCGTATGAGGCCTCCAAGCTCCCGCTCTCTCTCCACAAGATGCACGTCGACGCCCTGACCAGCCAGGCTGAGAGCGGCAGTCATGCCCGAGATGCCTCCTCCGATAACCAGAGCGGCAGGAAAAACCTCACTCTCGAACTCCTCTTGGGGCTCCAGATAGCAAGCCTTGGCCACGCCCATCTTGACCAGCTCCTTAGCCTTCTCCGTCGCCTTGGCGGGCTCGTGCGCATGCACCCAAGAGCAATGCTCCCTGATGTTGACGAACTCAAAGAGGTACCTATTGAGCCCAGCCTCCTCGCAGGCCTCCTTGAACAAGGGCTCGTGGGTGCGTGGCGTGCACGAAGCCACGACCACTCGATTCAGATTCTGCTCCCCGATCTGGCTCTTGATCGAAGACAGTCCCTCCTCCGAACAGGTGTAGAGGTTATCCTCGGCATAGACCACATTGGGGAGAGTCCGCGCGAACTCCACTACCTCAGGGACGCGCACGACACCCCCGATGTTGTTGCCACAATGACAGACGAAGACTCCAACTCTCGTCTTGGGCATATCTGGCTTCCTACTTCCTCGGGCCCAGGAGCTCCGCGACCCTGGCCGCTGTCGCTGAAGCCTGTATCACGGAATCAGGGATGTCCTGTGGGCTTTGGCAGAATCCGCAGGCGAAGATGCCCGACACGGAGGTATCCACCGGACGGATCAGTCTGTCCTGAATCGCCACGAAACCAGATTCATCGAGTTCCAGGCCCAACTTCTCCACCATCTCTCGGTGAACTCCGTGAGGTACCAGCGCCTGACACAGGATCACCAGGTCCACCTCCATGCTGGTCACCCTGCGTACCCGATCTCCAGCCTCACCGAAGACCGTCTCGTCATACCACACGATAGGATTGCCAGTATCTTGGTCAACGGCGATGTGTCCAGGGCGACTCCTGACGTAGGTCACGCTGTACTCCTCCCTGGCCCTGATGACATACTCTTGGAACTGCTTTCCCACGGCCCTCATGTCTGTGTAGAAGATGAAAGACCTCAAGTCGGGATGGTGTTCATTGGCCAGGATCGCCTCTTTGGTGGCGTGCATGCAGCAGACGCTGGAGCAGTAGGGCTTGTAGTGCACATCCCGTGAGCCTACGCACTGAATGAATGCAACTGTGCGGGGGACCTTGCCATCCGAAGGCCGCTCGAGATGCCCCCCCGTAGGACCTGAGGCGCAGATCAATCTCTCGAGTTCCAGGGCAGTGATGACGTTCTCGATTTCGCCGTATCCATACTCCTTCAGAGATGTGGGGTCATACGGGTCGAAGCCGGTGGCCATGACGATGGCAGCCACCTCCAACTCTACAAGCTCTTCCTGCTGCTCGAAGTCTATGGCGCCTGCCTCACACGTCTCCTCACAGAGTCGACACCGCCCCTTCGTCAGGTAGAGACACGTCTCCGCATCTATAGTCACCTTGCGAGGGACCGCCTGAGGAAAAGGCAAGTATATCGCCTTGCGCTGGCTAAGCCCCATGTTGAATTCGTCGGCCACTCGACGAGGGCACTTCTCTACGCAGTCGCCGCACCCAGTGCATCTGTTCAAATCAACGTACCTGGGCTTCCGACGCACGGTGACCTTGAACTCTCCAGCCTCCCCACGCACTTCATCAACCTCAGAATAGGTGAAGAGATGCACGTTCTCATGCCCGGCGCACTCGATCATCTTCGGTGCCAGGATGCACATGGAACAATCATTGGTGGGAAAGGTCTTGTCCAACTGGGCCATCCTGCCACCGATGCTCGGTGTGCTCTCCACAAGATAGACTTGAAGGCCCATGTTGGCTAGATCGATGGAGGCCTGAATGCCGGCTATGCCACCACCGATGACCAGAACCGCTCGATTACTCAACCCCCACCCTCCACCAAAGATTGCAACACACCACAGGAGGGCATACCCTGTCAGCCAAACGTGACATGAAGCATGCCCTCACCGGTTCCCAGGAGCAACTGTACTGGCCTATGCAGCCGCGACCTTGCTCATCAGCTCGGCGAGTTTGGACGCAGCGTCCCTCTTCTTCCTCAGGTTCACCGCATTGGCGTCCACGTACTCTAGAGCACCAGGGAAACAGAACCTAACGCACTGCGGGTCACCATCGCAGAGGTCGCACTTGATAACCTTGTTGGTGACCGTGTCGATGCCCATGCCGCCGAAGGGACAAGCGGTTACGCACATTTTGCAGCCGATACAGAGATCGTAGTCCAGGGAGACCACGCCCAGTTCCTCGTCTCTGGAGAGAGCGTCCTTGGGACAGACCGCAATGCAAGGAGCCTCCAGACATTGCTGGCAGACCATGGGCATGTCGAAGCCTTCCATGAACCACTTGATAACGTGAATTCTGGCCCTGCTGGGGTTGCTCACTCCCTCGTGCTTTACCGAGCAAACCATCTCGCACAGCCGGCAACCGGTGCACTTGTCATGCTCTACCAGAATCACTTTTTGCATGGTAGGTAACCTCCCCTATAGCATGTGGGAAGGCTCTTCGTCCAGACCGAGCCTCTCTAGTGTCTCTGGAGTGGGCACACCGTTCTCGTCCCACCCATGGAGTTCGTAATACTCGTCGATCATCCCCTTGAACTTCTCACGGTCGATCGTCCGGCCGCGAACGATATCCAGGCCTCGAGTGGTAGGTTCATCGAAATACCGATCCACCAGCGTGTCGTCCTTGCGGCCAAAACCCTCTCTGATGTTGAACAGCCTCTCGATGTTGTAGCACCGCTCGGCCACCTCCCACACATCACGAGGCGACATCTCCAGCCCCGTGTTGTAGTGAAGGAACTTGGAGATGTGATCGAAGTTCATCAGGTTAGGGCTCAGGAAGACACAGTGGTACTTGCACACCCCAACCAGATCTATGGCCATGTACATCATCTCCTGCCACAGAACCTGCCAGGGCTTGCCCTCGTAATCCCTGTAGTCGGAGGTGTACTTCCCTTTGTACTCGACGGGGTTGTTGTACACCTTCTCCAACAAGAACACGGGCAGATGATAGAGGTCGATGGCCGGCCGGCTCCTCAGGTGGTCCGAGCCCCTCGTGCCGGTAGCTATCCCCAGTGCCAGGGCAGGACTTGGCCTCTCATCTGAATGCAGATTGCTCATGCCTTTCACGTGGATGTTGTACTTCAGCGAATCCTTGCCTATCTTGGCAGCGGCTCGCAACGGTCCCTCGGCCAGGATGTCGCCGATGCCCTCCCTGAAGGAAATCTGGCGAATCAGTTCTAGGACGGCCTCGTCGTTGCCCCACTCCAGCTTCAAGCCACCGGTATCCTTGTCCGTAATGATCCCTTTCTCGTACAGTTCCATGGCCCAGGCCATCATACTGCCTATCTCCAAGATGTCGACACCGTAATGGTTGACCAAATGATTGCCCATCAGCACGGTCTCGAAGTTGTTGCAGCCCACCTCCCAGCCAAAAGCTCCCTGCGCGGTGTACTCCGGTCCCTCATCATAGATGCCGTCTACGATATACCTGTGCCGGCAGTGGATGACACAGCCGAAGCAGCCCACCGTACCGAAGCTGTACTCCTCGATGTGCTCACACTCGATGGGCTCCGCATCAAGAAGCTGGTTGTGCTGGAAATTCTGTGTCCTGACCAGACCAGTGGAGTTGGTGACGCTCTGGATGAACATCGTGCCGTACTTGCCCATGATCTGCGCGAACTTGGTGCCACTGATGTGCTGCATGACCTCGTAGTCATATTCAAGGGCCTCATCGGGATACCTGATCTCCACATCCATGGTGCCCCGTGCGGCAATGGCCTTCACATTCTTCGAGCCCAACACCGCGCCCAGGCCACTCCGGCCGCCAGCGTTCTTCATCCCGTTCATCACGTTGGCGTACCTGACTAGATTCTCGCCCGCCGGACCGATACAGAGTACCTGCACCTCCTCGCCCAGCTCCTGTTTGAGGGCATTCTGAGTGTCACGCGTGCTCAGTCCCCACAGGTGGGACCCATCTCTGATCTCGATGTTGCCATCGTTCACCCAGATGTACACCGGCTCTTCCGCCTTACCCTTCACAACTAAATGGTGAAACCCAGCCCAGGTCATCTCTGGTGCGAAGAAGCCGCCCATGTTGGTGCTGCCCACAGCCCCTGTGAGGGGTGACTTCGCAGCCATGTGGGTACGGGCCGAAGCCGAGGAGAGAGTGGCGCTCAGAAGCCCCGCGCTTACAATCGCCACGTTATCCGGTCCCAGCGCGTCTATACCTGGCTCCGTATGGTTGTACAGCAGGTACATGTCCAGGCCCCGACCGCCGATGAACTTCTTTCGCACCTCGAGCGGAATGGGCTTGGTCTCTATCTCCCCTGTGGAGAGGTTGATGTAGGCAATCTTCCGATTGAGAGCCATCCTTTCATAGCCTCCTTCTAAGTGAAGTGAGAGCTGCACTCCCACACTGAGCGAATCGGCGACATCCAGCGCGCAGCGCTAGAATCTAATTCTATCCCACATCGGACCTCGGATCTTGGCCAGTTTGGGGTTGACCCACGATACGCGCCACTCCCAGCCACAGCTCGGACAGGTGAACTTCTCCGCCTTGGGTGGTACTCTGTATCGCTCGAAACAGTTAAGGCACCTGACCTGGCCGATGCGACTATCCGCCTTCTCGCTCCCCTTCGTTTTCGCGGTCTTCTTGGCCATAGTATCCTCTCCTCACCAGATGATCAACCTAAAGTTGACCACTCAACTCCAATTATACTGAATTGACGCCCAAACAGCAACGAAAGATGCCCCTATGGGCGAACCCTGGGCAGGAAAAGTACCCTACTGCAAGCACTCCAGCACCGCAGCGATCCCCATGCCCCCGCCCACGCACAGTGTAGAGAGCCCATACCTGAGCCCCCGCCTCCTCATCTCGTAGAGCAAGGTGAGAGTCACCCTCGCGCCGCTGGCACCGACCGGATGCCCAAGCGCAATTGCTCCACCGTTGACATTGACCTTGTCCCGGTCGAGGCCCAGTTCCCTCTCGCAGGCCAAGTATTGGGCAGCGAAAGCCTCATTCAGCTCTATGAGCTCCATTTGCTCCAGCTTCATCCCAGCACGCTTGAGGGCCTTCCTGCTGGCCTCGACCGGGCCTACGCCCATGATGTCCGGATCGACCCCCACGCTGGCCCACGAGATGAGCCGCCCTAGAGGTTTGAGGCCCATGTCTCTTGCCCTCTTTGCGGTAGTGAGCACCAAGGCCGCCGCCCCGTCGTTTATGCCGCAGGAATTGCCAGCGGTTACGGTGCCGTTCTTCTTGAACACGGGAGGCAGAGCAGCAAGGGTTTCCAGAGTGGCATCGGCGCGGATGTGCTCGTCACGGTCCACAACGATGGTCTTCCCCTTGCGGTCCTTGGTTTCGACGCCCACCATCTCCTCGGCGAAGCGGCCGCTCTCTCGCGCCGCCGCTGCCAGGCTGTGGCTGCGGTAGGCAAACTCATCCTGCTCCTCTCGCGAGATGTGGTACATCTCCGCCAGGTTCTCCGCCGTGAGACCCATGACCAGCCCATTCCACTGATCAGTCAGCGCCACCAGGATATAGTCCTCCACCTCCACATTGCCCAGTCGGAAGCCGTCGCGGCTACCGCGAATGACGTGGGGACATTGGCTCATGTTCTCGGTGCCCCCAGCAAGCACCATGCTAGACTCGCCCAACAGAAGCTGCCGAGCGCCGATGACGGCGGCCTCAAGACCGGAGGCGCAGAGCCGATTCACCGTCAGACCTGGCACCTCGATGGGTACCCCGACGCTCATGCCCACGTGGCGGGCCAAATATGGAGCGTCCTTGGAAGTCTGCACCACGTTGCCGAAGATCACATGATCAACGAGCGCGGGGTCCACGTTGGAGCGCCTCAGAGCTTCGCTGGCAACCACCGCGCCCAGATCTGTTGCGGTGACGCCCTTCAATCCCCCGTTCAGGCCCCCAAAAGCCGTGCGGGCGCCGTCAAGTATCACTACATCATCCATCTGACTTTTCGAGGCTAAGTCCCCGGCTCTAGGTCTGTTCGGGACCAGGCGCTACGTCAGGTTCTCGAATATGCCAGCCATTCCCTGCCCGCCACCGATGCACATGGTGGCCAGCGCATACCGCTTGTTGCGCTCCCTGAGCTCGTACATCGCAGTCAGTGAGATGCGCACGCCCGTGCAAGCGGTGGGGTGGCCCAGGGCTAAGGCACCGCCGTTGACATTCGTGATCTCGCGGTTGTTCTTGAGTTCCCGCTCACAGGCGAGATATTGGGCAGCGAATGCTTCGTTCAACTCGATAATGTCAATGTCTTCCAATTCTATCCCAGCCCGCTGAAGGGCCTGTCTCGTGGAGGGTACGGGGCCGATGCCCATGATATCGGGATCGCAGCCCATAGCGCCATAGGATACGAGTCTGGCCAAAGGCTTCAAGCCGCGCTCCTTGGCTTTTTCCATGGTTGTCACCACCACGGAGCCAGCCCCATCGGTGATGGGGCAGGCGTTCCCTGCCGTCACGGTCCCATCCTTCTTGAATGCAGGTCTCAGCTTGGATAGCTTCTCAACCGTAGTATCATCACGGATGCGCTCATCCTGCTCGAAGAGTTTGGTCTCGCCCCTCCTCCCGGCCGGCACCTCGATGGGTATGATCTCCTTCGCCAGGCGGCCGCTGTCGCGCGCTGCCTTGGCCAGCATATGGCTGCGATAGGCAAACTCGTCCTGCTCCTCTCGGGGGATCTTGTACATCTCGACGAGGTTCTCAGCCGTCAGAGCCATGCGCAGGCCATTGTAGCTATCAATGAAGTTCAGATCCACCCAGTGTTCGATGACGCCTTCACCGTATCGGAGTCCATCTCGGGCGTTTCTGATCACAAAGGGCATCTGGTCCATGGCCTCCACGCCCCCAGCTAGAATGAACTGATACTCATCGTCGACGATGAGCATGCGCCCAGCGGTGACGATGGCCTCGAGACCGGAGCCACAGATGCGACCCAAGTTCAACGCTGGCACAGATATCGGACACCCTGCTTTGAGGGCGATGTGGCGAGCCAAGTATTGAGCGTCACCGCTGGACTGGGAGGCATTGCCCCAAACGACATGGTCTATCCAATCCGGTTCCACACCGGAGCGTCTCATAGCCTCCTTGGCCACGTGTACTGACATGTCGGTGGGATGGACGTCCTTCAAGGAT
>Ga0209979_1001376_pt1 | contig 26960 bp, 32 predicted proteins | sample AnhtaG_FD_183114 | JGI IMG/M metagenome (GOLD analysis project Ga0209979, IMG submission 183114) | Deep subsurface microbial communities from Anholt, Denmark to uncover new lineages of life (NeLLi) - Anholt_01485 metaG (SPAdes) (version 2) | ecosystem: Environmental > Aquatic > Marine > Oceanic...
CATCTTGCGCAGATACTTTCGTCGTTCATCAATGGTCATCTCGTCGTCATTGGGCATAGTTCCTCCGGTAACATTATCATTTGAGTGAACTATACCACTTCGGTAACATTTTACGTGAGTGAATACGTGTGCTTGATTGAGAGAAGGAAATATGCTATAATTAGAATTGAAAGTATTTCCAGTTCGGAGGGAAGGAGGGCGTAACGGTTTCTAACTAGGGTTGCCGAAGTGCTCTTGGTTCGCCGATACGGGAGTGTCGGCGTTTTCTTTTGACTAAGTGGGCAGGTGAGATGGACCCTGCTCCCTCTACTGCCCGAACTCAAGGTGAAAAGGTTGTGAAGTGGATGCGGCGAACGATAAAGGAACGGCTCTTGGAGAAAGGCGAAGAACAAGGTTATGTTTCATTAGAAGACATCCTCCAGGAGTTCCCCGACGCAGAGCTCCATATCCAAGAGATATCCGATATGTACTCTCTCGTGGAAGAGGCAGGGATAACGGTCATCGAGGGGGAACCGGCTCCTGAAAGCCGGGCCGAGGAGGTTGAACCCTCCAACGGAGAGCTGGAGCGAGCCCCTGGCTTAGAAGAGTTGGAGCCTGAGAACATCTTGGCTCTCTATTTCAAGGAGGCGGCTCAACACTCCGTCCTGAGCGCGGAGGAAGAGATCTCCCTGGTAGAGGAGATGAGGGCAGGGAAGAGGGCGAAAGAGCGGCTGGCCCAAGAGGATCTCCCATCCCAAAAGCGTCAGAGGTTGGCAGAGAAAGTGGTGGAGGGAGAAGCGGCTCGCGACAAATTCATCCGTTCCAACGTGCGTCTGGTAATAAGTATCGCCAAACGGTACAGGGGACAGGGGCTCAACTTCTTGGACCTGATTCAGGAGGGGAACGTGGGCCTCATGAAAGCAGTGGATAAGTTCGATCCCCGTCAGGGAAATAGGTTCAGCACCTACGCGACTTGGTGGGTCCGCCAGGCTATCACCAGGGCCCTCTCCTACAAAAGCCGAACGATCCGGCTTCCAGTACATATGGGAGAGAGGCTGAGGCGGGTGAAACAGGTCTCCAGCCAACTGGCGAAGAAACTGGGCAGGAGGCCAGAGCCACAAGAGATAGCGGAAGTTCTGGAGCTCAGTTCAGAGCAAATGGAAAGGGTGCTCAGAGCCCCTACCTATACCCTCTCTCTAGAGAAACCGGTGGGGGAGGATGGGGAGAGCCAACTGGGCCAATTTATAGAGGATGAAGAGATCCCTCCCCCTTTGGATACCGTCATCGACGAAGAGATGCATGAGGAGGTGGAGGAGGTGCTTTCGAAACTTCCCTCCCGAGAAAGACGGGTGATAGAACTCCGGTACGGCCTCGACGACGGGGTGCCTCGGACCCTCGAGGAGATCGCGGAGAAGTTTGATTTGAGCAGAGAAAGGATACGTCAGATCGAGAGGGACGTGTTGCGGAAACTCGGGCACCCCCATTTCAGCAGGAAATTGAAGGTTTACTTGCATTGAGGTGGCCTGAAGCACGAGTCAGGACTGATCGACGGGATCCGGGGGTCGCCGAAGTGGTTCAATCGGGCCAAGAGGTGCGGTTTCATCCAGTGCCCAGGCGTAGAGGATGCCGATTGCTGAGAGACTAGTATGTGTGAACTACAGGGGTGCTGTCCATGGCAGCTCTCTACCAGCCCGTGGGACCACCAGACATCACCTAATTGACTACTTCGCTTTCGCCGCCTCACTTCCATACCCCTCCGGACCCATCGCCATGTCCTGAAAGTCGTCTTTCTCATCTGCTCGAACCACCCTTATGTTAGGCGGCTTCTCGCGTTGAGCATCGAGGCGGAATCGGATCGGCCAAGGGATCTACCCTCCAGTTCTGCATATACTGCTTCGAATCTGCCAGAGAACGTCCACGAGACTACACGCATGCCCAGCCTCCATCGGACGCCGACCAACCACGAGCAGCAAAGAACTGCCCGGTAAGAACAGTCTAGCATTGTCAGACAAGGAACGTTAAGCTCGTTATGGGATATGCTCGGCAAGGGCCGTTCTTACTAGGATGCCTTCGGATCGGGGAAGTAATCGGTCAGTGTGGCTACAGTGACAGCGTGAAGCCCGCGGGAAGGGTATCCGAAGAGACAACCTAGGCGTCCCCACAGACAGGACATCTGTCGGCAACACAGACTATCTCTCGACAAGGCGGTTGAGTTCATCCCTTTCAATACGAGGAATAAGTAGTCAGAGGAGACATTCCGAATAGAGCATTGCGCAAGGGAACCATCATAACGCTTGAGACGAGATCACCCTGGTGGTGTCCTAATACCTAGACCCGGAAAGCCTACGGTTCGAAAACGGTCGGGTCTGGCCCTCCCTTTCTTCGTCATCCGTTCCACTCCTCGGACACGGGTTTCTTTGCCACTAGTGACATAGAGTGGCTGGCGGTAATCTTCCGGCTTCTGGAGGAAAGGCGCTTGAAATGGCGATCGGTCACGACGAAGCCACTGGGTATCGCTGGGTTGAGAAGGTGGTGAACTCTCCAAATGACGAGCCCATTTCCATACGATTCATGCGAGCCGTAGCGCGTAAGGAGTTGACCAGAGAGGCTTCACACGGTAGGATATCGCTCACAAATCTTCACCATATCGGTGCGACGCCGTCGCCTCTGTCGTCCACTGTCAGTCACCGGCTATGGGAACTATTGCAGGCGTAATGATGGATATGCAAAAAGCAATAGACTATCTCTTGGCTGGACAACCGCTTGCCCTGGCCACTGACTTTGACGGCACGCTCAGCACGATCACCCCAACTCCACAAATTGCCCAGATCCACGCTGGGTGCCGTGACTGCCTTGCCAGGCTCTCTGGTGAACTGGCCTTGGTTACTGTCCTATCAGGCCGAGAGGTAGAGCAGCTGCGTCAACTGGTAGGACTGGAAGGGCTGGTCTATATCGGAAACCACGGGCTGGAGCGGTGGGAGAAGAGCAAAAAATACGTTGAGCCCCGGGCTTTCCAGTACGCTCCGGTGATCAATAGCATCCTGGGGCGGGCCCGGCAAGAGCTGAGGCTATCCGGCCTTGTCTTCGAGGAGAAGGGGATCACCGCCTCAATCCATTACCGATCGGCTCAGGATCCGGTCGCAGCGAGAAAGCGAATCGCGTCCCTCCTACGTGATCTGGCGAGGGAACCGGGCCTGAAGGTGCTCGAGGGACGTCGCGTGGTGGAGTTAAGGCCGCCCCTCGATCTGAACAAGGGCACCGCGCTGCTCGATCTACTCCGCAAGTATGATGTGAGGGGTGTGATCTATGCCGGCGACGACAAGACCGACCTCGATGCTTTCCGAGCGATTCATCGCTGGGCGATTCAGGAGGAGAGGCGGGCTTTAGCCGTCGGGGTCATATCACCAGAGATGCCACATGGGCTAATGGAGGACTCTGATCTGGTGGTCGAGGGAGTCAAAGGGGTGGCTGAGTTCTTGGCTATTCTTGCCGAGGCCTTCTCTAGGAACCAGTGATAACTGAACCCTGGATACGAGACAGATCCAGGAGTTGGTCGTAGAGCCAGTCGGTTACCGTGTGGCCCTCCACGATTCTGCGTAATCTCCTGGCTCGCTGTGCCCGCTCGCCGGGAGACATAACAAGAGCCTGGTGCAGCGACTCCGCTGTTTCCACCAAGTCGTAGGGTGAGATCACCAAAGCTCCTTCCCCAAGTTCCTCACATGCTCCGGCGCCTTCCGAAAGGATAGGAACCCCATCCCGCTCGTTCACCACGGGCCCCTCCTTGGCCACAAGGTTCATGCCATCGATGATGGGGTTTACCAGCAGCACATCATAGAACTGCATGGCGGCCACAGCACGGGCGTAATCCTCTCCAACGAGGAGCTCAACGGGTTGCCATTCGCTGTCTCCGTACTCCAAGTTGACCGATTGAGCGGCCGCTATTACCTCCTCTAGGTACTTCTGGTACTCTTCGATGGCTAGGCGTGAGGGCACCAGAAAGGCTAGAAAGCGCACCCGGCCTCGGTGCTCAGAGTAGCGCTCAAGCAAGAGGTCAAGAGCCTGGAATCCACGGACGATGTTCTTGCTGGGTTCGATACGGTCAACGCGGACGATCATCTGCTCTCCCAAACGACGGAGGAGATGATCGCGATGTCGAGTGGTTTTGCGAGCTTTGCTCACCCTTCGTAGGGCAGCGATATCTATCGAAATGGGATAGTTGCGAACCCGAACGACCTTTCCATCCCGTTTTACGGTGTAGGACGAGTAATCCACTTCAGAACCAGGCAGCAAACTTTCGCAGGTTCGAAGAAAATTGAGAGCGTAGCCTCTTGTATGAAAGGCTAAGATATCGTTCGCACAGAGGCTGCCCAAGATCTGCTCCCTGACGATGGGGGGCAAAACCAACCAATAGTCGGGACCAGGCCAGGGGATGTGGATGAAGTGGGAGAGCAAGGAACCCTCGGGCAGCCGAGGAGCCAAGTTCCCCGGACATAGATACAAGTGATAATCCTGCAACATCACGATGGCGGGCTTTCCCGCTCTTGTCGCCTCCTCAGCGATGGCCTCAGCAAAAGCGCGGTTGACCTCTTCATAGCCCTTCCAAGCCGACCACATCTCCGGGGTAAAAGTTGGGGTCCGAGGCACATCCCACATGTAGTGGTGCAGGAACCACAACAGGGGGTTGCTGATCGTCGAATAGTACTTCTCGTAGGACTCCCTTTCAGTCAGTGCGAAGCGCAGACGAAAGTTATAGTCGCTGGTCGAACAGGCTATCGCTTCTCCCGATGCCTCACTTGCCATCTCGCGATCTACAGAGGAGATGGGACTGCAGATCCACACCGGGTTTGTGTATCGGCTGATCGCACTGACGGCGCTGACCACACCTCCTGTGCCGCGTCTACGGCGTACCTTCCCACGTCTGGAGCGTTCAAAGGTGACCGCTCCTCGGTTGGAGGCAATGAATAGAGAGCGCTCCGCGAACAGGTCGCGCGCCAATCTGCGTAAGCGAGCCCTTCGCTGCCTGAGGGTGGGCTGCGTGGTCTCAGATTGGGCCATGAAAATCTTCCCCGCCTTTTCCCACTTGGATTCTATGTCAGCTCCTCAATCAGCGGCTGGATGAGTTGGCTCATGACCCCTCGCCAGGTGTAACGCTGCAATACCCGCTGTCTGAGTCTATAGGTCGGATCGTCCTTCATAACTTCCATGACGAGATCGGCGATGGCAGAAGGATCGGCATCGAGTTCGAAGAAATGGGCGTGTTCTCCAGCCGATTCATGAAAGGGAGGGATGTTCGAGCAGAAGACCGGGAGACGAGCCAAGCCTGCTTCCAGCATCGGAATACCAAAACCCTCGGAGCGGCTGGGAAAGAAGAGCGCGTCAGCGATCTGATAGAGATCGTTGACCATCTGATCGCTTAGGAGGAGCGGGGTGCTGGGGTCCGGTCCGTGCTCGTACATGAATATTACTTCCTCCTCCACCTCCCTCTCTTTGCATAGCTCCTTCAACTCTTCCAAATAGGCGACTTCGCCTGGATAATGGGGATCCGAGGGCCCAGTGACGATCAGCCAAGCGTCGATCCCGCGCTCTGGCAGGGCGTGGATCACCTCAATAGCCAATTCGATGTTCTTCAGATTGGTGATGCGAGCTGGGAGCAGGAGCAACAGCTCCGGGTCCAAGAGACCGAACTCGTCCACAAGGTTGCGAGAGGCAGGGGCCAGACGGAAGAAGGCTGAGAGGCTGACTCCAGGCGGGATGAGGTGGATTACCTGCTCGGGAACGCTCAACAGCCTCGCAAGTTCTTGGCGACGATCCTCAGAGATAACCACGTAGGTCAACTCCTCGCGTGACTGGCGCAGCAAATCCCAGGGGAAGCCGGGATGCATCTTGCTTCCCTGGGCTGGATCGGTCCAGGAGAGATCGTGATTCCAGGCCACAAAACGGGTCGGCAAACCCTGATCGATCAGATCGTGAATAGCAGCCGTCAGGGGCAAGTTGAAATGCAGACTGAGTACGTTGTGGACGAAACAGATCTCCATTCCTTCCAGCACTTGGCGAAGCCTTTCACGGAGGTTGTGTTGTAGATCATGGAAAGCGGATGGCACAACGCCTTGTTCCAGGGCCCGTGTCACCCTAAGGACATCTGGGTGCACAGAGTCCGCCTCCGGGATGAGCCTCATCTCCAGCCTGGGGTGCCAGGACTCCCCTCGTCCGGCGATGATCGTTACCGGATAACCCCGCCTTGCCAGTATCCGCCCGTGATCACGGATGGTGGCTTCCACGCCTCCGATCACTGGCGGCGCGGTGTAGTGAAGTATGCTTAGGGAGGGTTTGGTCGCAGGATCCTCCAACTCGATCAAATCACCTCTCCTTGACTAGCCTCGATGGCCAGATCGATAAAAAGGGCTGCCGACCAGCCGAAGGCAGGGGCGGCGGTAGGGCCCGGCTCTCCCGTCTCGGGATCGTAGAACTCGTACATATCTTTGTGCCTCATGAGTAACTCGAGGGTGCGCTCCCGCAGTTCCTCCGCTAACTTCACTCTTCCGCTCTGCGCCAGGGCTTCTACAAAGATATAGTTAATGTTGATCCAGGTTGGTCCTCGCCACATCCGGTGGCTATCATACTTAGCATCATTCCGGGCCACGGTGGGGATGGGATAGTCTGTCCAGAACTCTTCCGGGTCGGTCAAATGGTCGATTAGCCTATCTACTACCTCCTCGGGCAGCCTCCCGGTCCAAAGGGGGTGAAGGTTGAAAGGGGTAACCACGCGGATTGGCTGGTGATCCTTCGTGGCCCAGAAAAGGCCCACCTCCGGATCGTAGAAATCTTGCACCATCCTCCTCAAGAGGGCCTCCGAACGCCTCTCCCACATCGCTGCCTCGTGGGCCTTTCCCAGTTGCGCGGCCATCTGGCCCAAAGCCTCCATCTGCAAGCAGAGGTAGGTGTTCAGATCGGGAGACTCCACCGGCATCCCCTCATCCCACAGTGGACTGTCGTCCAGTCCCGAGGAGAAAGGGTGATTGTATTGAGCCAACCCATCAGCGTCGTCGTCGTTAAGCCCGAACCACCAGGAGTTCCAGCGCACCAAGGGGTCGTAGAGCTCCCCCAGGAATGACTTATCCTCGCTCAGTTGGTATACTTTCATCGCTGCCCAGGCGATAACAGGGGGCTTGGTCACGGCCGCCGGCAGAGGCTGCTCCATGTGGGCGACCACCCCCTCGTCGTATATGGCATCGGGGATCATACCGTCCGACTGCTGCTTCTCCACCATGATGCGCAGTTGATTTGCTGCCAGTAGTGGGTCAACGTGTCGGTAGGCGAGGGCGTGGAAGCAGGCATCCCAATGCCAGACCCCCACGTAGTGCTCTTTGGAAGGCATCATCCCCTCGTGAGCGAGTGCTCCACGTGGGCTGACCAAGCCGTTACCCATGATCCACCATGCATAGTAGTAATGGAGACGGTACCGATCTGCCACCCTGGGAGCCCGCTCGAACCAACGATGCCATCGTCTCTCGGCGCGTCTCAAAGTACGGGGAAAGGGGTATACTTTCCGATTGGCCTCTTCCGCTCCGGATACACTTAAGGTTACCGCTGTACTCTTATGCGCCTTCACCAAGAACTGGACTAGATACCCGTCCTCGGTACCCCTCACCTCGTTTACGGCTACCCGGCCGTTGGTAGTGTAGGCGACATTGCGTACGGTCTTGAATTGGCCTCCATGCTCGTCTTCCTGCCACAGTTGGGGCCGCACACGGAACCTCAAGCCTGCGGTGACGCCTGGGGGTAGGCCGAACGCCAGGGTATCACGGTCTTGGAAGGCCAAGGCGAAGTCCCCCAGGCGGGTTTTGAAGAAGAGAGCATGAGGGTAGGAGGTCAGTTTGTAAGGCAAGGGCATTTGATGCTCGTCTATGAAGGTCAGCTCCGCCATGAGGGGGACTCTCTGCCGGTAGCCATGTAGCCCTGGCTGCAGGGAGGTCAAACGTTCCGCCAGTTTCACGCACAGCCTATGTCCCGCCTCTTCTTCGTAGACCAGCAGCCGCGAGCCACGGTCACTGAAGGGTACCTTTATTGGATCAATAGAGTTCTCGAGTTGGCCGATCAAAGCAGAGTTAGGTCTCACAAACCTTCTCCTCCTGGAGAATGGGCACCAAGACCAAGCCTGCTAGTTGTGCTTGACATAAGTGCTCCTGAAGGCGTTGAGCTTCCGACCAAGCCGCTAGAACCTACGAACCCCGCCTATCCCTCCTTGGGGATTGAGTTGGCCGGCGAGGCCTGCAGATAGGATCTTCATCTTCGTAGAGTACTTTCTGCAGAGATATGGAAGCAGGGTGGTCAGGGAGGCATTATGAACATCGGACGAATTGCAGACCGGACATTTCGAAAACAAGTCGCTGCTGCAAAAGCCGCACTCCAAGCACTCCCTCACCTCAGCACTGATCTCCCTAGATGCGATGAGAAGTTGTAGTCGTCCTTGCTGCAGGGAGGTGAGGGTAGGTTGCACGCCCGTCACCACTGCTTCGCGGCCCACAGCTTGCTCCACGACACGTCTCACCAACTGAAGGTTCTCCTTCTCCACTGCCGCCCGTTGAAGCGGCCAGGTCTTCTCCAACACTTCGTGTTCGTAAGCAGATGTGTCCATGGGTACGATTGGAACGATTTCCTCCCTCAACTGAGGGGATAGAAGCCTTTCCAACTCGTGGACCGCATCTGTTCCTGCCAAGAAGAGCTGTTCCACATCCTCGCTAGAGAGAAAGCCCTCAATTGACTCAACAACTTCTCTCAAGAACCTCTGAATCTGCTCATCGAGGCGGTCCTCGAAAGCGTCACGATGGCTACCTCCTATCCTTTCATACTCAGGGAATGAGGGGGCGACCTGATCTTTCTGCTTCCAATCGGAGGTGTCCAAGGAGAGGACCATCTCCTTCCGCTCAGAGATGGTCCCCAGATAGACGGTGAAGAATCTCGCGTTCTCGCTATCCGCCAGGACTACCCCGTACCCCTCATACTCATCAAGAAGCCAGAGTAACTGAGGCAGGTGAGGCCTGCCCCAATGGATCTCATTGGTCACAGGCAGAGGCAAGTCAAAAGCCTTCCACAGATCTTCTCCAGCGAAGACGATCAACCCTTTGCCTGCTCGTGGATAGTAGTTCACGCACTCCGAAACCCTCGATACCGCCCCATCGAAACCGCTCGATTGCTCGTCGGGCAGATCGGCGCTGAGAGCCTGTAAAGCGTTTTTCAGCCATATGCCAAAAGCTGGCATCGCTCTCTGGTTTTCAGGTTTTGTCGGATCGACCTCCAGATAGACAGTCAAGACGCTGGTCTCTCTCATTCCCAGAAGCTCAGACACATCCCGCGGTGTAACCAAAGATCCCTCAGCCTCACCCTGACCCAGGGTTGACATCTTTAGCATCCCTTCTTGGGGAGAGTGGAGGAAAAGTCATTGGATCGATGTCCGACATCCACTGATAGATCTTGCAGCCGCCTGGGCGATAGAAGGGGCATGAGCTGAGGCACCTGCCGCCATTGGATTTGTGCCTGAAGGACAAGGCACCCTGCAATGGGCGGTTGTCCCGCCCATCCGGATAGATGCACACGCTGATGGAGCAGGCCGAATACCGGTCAGACATGTCTCCTACTACCCTAGCCCAGAGCTCCCTACAAACCACTCTCTATCCCCCGAACCGAGCCAGGTGAATCCCGCTCTGCCATCAAGGCCCATTTTGTGCCTCCGGGTACAGAGAGGGCGCTATCGAGAGTTGCGCGATTTTTCGCCGTCTGCCAGAGTGATTGACGTTGTCCTCCTGGCCCACCGATGCTGTAGTGGGCCGAGTTTGTTCTACTTCTTTCCTGCTGTCAATTTTTCCCTTAGCTCTACTATCCTTTGAGCAGCCCGTAGCCTGGGGTCCTCTGAGCGACCAATTGCTTCGCTTTGCTCAATGACTTTCTGAGCGCTATGGAGTAGCTGTTCCAGCGTGCTACCTCTCCAGGCTTTGGGCAATTCTCTCAGCCCTAATGTCCTGGCAGTTATTGGTCTGTTTTCTGTTGGTCCTCTCATTTCCTTCCTTATCTTTCTTGGCATCAAGGGGCGCACTGTGCACACCTGTCGGTATCTGGAAGGATCGCCAGCCGTTCCGGTTTGATCTCCCGGCCGCAGCGCGCACAGAGGCCATACTTTCCCTCCCCGAGGCGATGTAGGGCTTCTTCGATCGAGCTCACCTTGGCCTCAGCATCCCGCCGAAGCGACAAGTTTATCTCCCGCTCGAATATTCTCGGGTCGCCCTCGCCAACCCCATAATCGACCTCGGTTTCCAGTTTCCTCTCCAAGCGACGCAGCTCGGCCCGGGCTTTCTCCAGTTGATGTTCTAGCCTTTCTTTGGTCCCCTTCATCCTTTTCACGCTCAGGCACATGTTTGGGTGATGTACGGCACTAGTACGCTTTCCCTTCAGGGCGCGAAAACGTCATGGCCAGTGACGTTGACTGCCTTCTTGCCCCGAGGGTCATGCTCTAGATCAAACTGCATCCTTTCGCCTTCATAGAGAACCCTGAACCCGGCGTATTGGATGTCGGAATAGTGAACGAACACCTCGCCCCCGCCATCATCGCGCACGATGAACCCGTATCCCTTCCTCGGGTCGAACCACTTCACGTAGCCAGTCAATCTCCCATCTTGGCCTCGATTTGCCTGACAAGTAGGGCGCATTTGCGGCTCAACGATCTCTCCCTCTCCCGCCATACGTCGCTGTTCATCCACGCCGAATGCAAAATCGGTCCCACACTGGGTGCAGTTCAAAACTTTGTCCTTGAAATTCATACTCCACTCCAATGAACACTTGATTCTTTCCGGCTGCCAAGTCCACCTCTTGCGGCTCGTGTTTCACCAAGTCGCCTCGCATCTTTACCTCCCCTTAGCCTGGCAGTGAAGATATGAAGGGCTTGAGTCCCCTCCTCGAGAGAAACTAACCTCTCCTTGTCGGCCTTTGGGCTAGGCCAGTACCACCTCCGCTCCCGTCTCCTCCTGTATCTCCCTGGCGAAGGCCCGGTCGGCCGTTCGGTGTGTCTAGTTCGATCACATAGTACTCTTTTGTATCCCCTTCCTCTTCCAGTTTCTCGCGGGCCACAACCGTTCCAGCCCCGTGAACGGGGTGGATAAGCCTATCTCCAACCCTGAACCCAGCCATCCCTTCACCTGCCCTTCGCTATTCCGCTGCTTACAAGATCCAATGGGAGAGAATCATCTCTGAGGACCTCTTTTGCACCCGCCTGGTTTCTTTCCATCTCTCGGGTATGGCCTTATGGGTTTTGATCCCGTGGATACCCTCTTGTCGTCATCGCTTCCTTGGTCTCGCACCTCTTGTCGCGTAGCTCCCAGGATGAGACGCTAAGCATCGGTCCGAGGATGGCGAGCAGGCAGGACATCGATTGGAACTTCCCAAGGATGCGGCAGAGCGGGGACGCCTGGCAGGATAAAATACCTCGACCTCGTTATTCCTTGGACTCCTCAGGGCCTCTCACACCCTGCAGCCACCTCTCTATCTCACGTGCTGCGATGTCACGACCGCCCAAGCCAAAAGCCAGGGCTACTGCTACGGCAATGGCTCCCACGAGCAAGCCAAACGCCATATTGATGATCTCGTTAGCCAGCCCCATCTGCCGCAAGGCCATCGCGGCAGCGAGCACCAGGATGCCGATCCGTGCGGCGAGGGCCATCAGCCCAGCCTCGGCTGCCGCTGTCCCCATGATCACACTGGAGGCCAGATTGCTCAGGTGCAGGCCAACCGCGAAGATCACCAGGCCCAGGATCACATGTCCGGCAAAGACGGTGAACTGGGCCAATAGCCCGGCCAGGGTGGAAAAGCCCACGAGCCGGGAGGCTTCGATAGCCGCGAAGAGCAGGATGGCTACCAAGACCAGATATCCCACCACCTCCGACGGCGTCCGCTGGCCCTCGGCTGGCTCCTTGCCGATACCTAGCCGAGCCAGGATAGCGTCGAAGCCCATCCCGCTCAAAAGGCTGCTGAGCAACCCGGAGACCAATCGCCCAACCACATACGCGAGGCTCAGGACGAGGAAGGCAGCGAAGATGGACGGTACAGCGTTAAGGGTGGTCTGTAACATCTGGCTCGCCGGCTGGGAGATAGCCGCAAGTTGCAAAGCGTCCAGTGCGGCGATCACTGTGGGGATGAGGATCAGCACGTACACCAACAGCCCCAGCAGGCCGGACAACGTCCGTTTGCCCAGTACGGTATCCAGCCCGGCCGGTTCGGCGATCCCATCGAGACCAGTAGTAGCGAGCAGGTTGGTCACGATCCTCTGCACAATGCGGGCGATGAACCAGCCCACCAACAGGATCAGACCGGCGCCGAAGACGTTGGGCAGGAAGCTGAGGATCTTGTCGATCATGCTCTGGACTGGCAGGAGTAGTCCTTCCAGGGCAAGGGTGCTTAGCACGGCCGGCAGGAAGAGCAGAAAGACAAGCCAATAGACGGCATTAGCCAAGGATTCGGTAACGGGTAGGCGCTTGGCTTCTTCGATATCTGTCTGGCTGGCCAGACGCTCATCGATCTTCGCAGCAGTCAGCGCGCGCGAGACAAGCAGTTTGAGCACACTGGCCACGATCCAAGCTATTAGCAACAGCAACCCTGCGCCCAGGACGCGAGGGGCAAACTCGAACACCTGGATCAACAGCTGGTTGAGCGGCTCCGTAATGATCGTCAGGCCCAGCGACTGGAAGAAGGCGATCAAGACGAAGAGCATGATGAGGTAATACACACCCTTCGCGATCCACCTTTCCGTTTCGATACGCGCTGCGCCCTCCTCACCGGCGATCCAGCGGGCGAGCCTGTCGTCCCATTCGGTGCGATGGAGCGCACGACGAACGATGGCCGAAATGACCAGGGCTACCAGCCATCCGATGACCAGAATGGCCAGCGCCCCGATGAGACTGGGGATGTACCCACCTATCACCTGGATGATTTGATTTAGCACGACTTGCATGGTTGCAACCTCCTCTCATAGAGTTGACTTACACTATAGTGCCCGAGGGTATCCAAATTCGTTGCCAAGCGTCCCTCTTCTTTCGTCTTTAGAATGCTACTCGAATTCGTCTCAACAGTCTGACGGAGCGCTGGGTTCATCTCCTGCTGGTAGATATTGGGATCAGCCTCACCTAAACCATAGTCCACCTCTCCCTCCGGCTTCTCTTCAAGATGGCGAATCGCAGCACGAGCTTCTTCCAGCCGATGTTGGGGTATCGCTTTCGCCTGTTTCGGCTTCGTCTGATAGCGTGTATTCTCGACAACTTATGGCCTTGATACGCTTCCAATAAGGCTCTTCCCCCTCACCGCTTCTCTAATCGTCTACGGTGTTACGACATCGAGTCTCACTACGTTGATCGCGCTGTCTCCTTTAGGGCCATGCCGGAGTTCGAATTGCACCTTCTCTCGCTCATTGAGCACCTTGAAGCCGTAGCCCTGGATATCGGAGTAGTGGACAAAGACATCTCCGCCCCCATCATCCCGCGTGATGAATCCATACCCTCTCCTCGGGTCAAACCGCTTTACGTAGCCGCTATATCTCACTTGTGTGCCTCCTTCTCGTTCGCAAGCCGGGCACAGATGAGGTTCAACGATCTCCCCGTTTTGCATCATCGCCCGTTGTTCATCTACACCAAATAGAAAGTCAGCTCCGCACTCATTGCATCTTAGGATCTTGTCTGTAAAAATCATGTCCTTTCTCCCGCTGGTTGCCACTTGACTAGACGCTATCGCCAGTCAATATCCTCCATGGTCAAACGCGCATCACTCATGGGCCTCCAATTCGATCCGGAATGTGGCATCGGACAAACCCTCAACACCGTGCCGAGGAGCTCGATCTTCTCCCTTTCACCTCCCGATTCCTCCTCCTTTTCGGACATCCATTGCACCTATCCTCTTTGACGGAGCCACTGTGGTAGCAACTCACTTGCCCTACTCTTGCCACCGTGAGAGCCTTCTCTCAAGTGCAGATTCCATTCGCTCCTTAGCCTCGTCCGTCTCTATGCCTTCGGACACAGCTAGTTCTTGGGCCAGAAGCCCTTTAGCCCTCTTGAAAATCCGCCGGTCATAGGAGTTGAACCCGCTCTGGACTTCTCGCCACGCTAGATCGCGGATCAGGTGAGCTATCTCCTTGAACCCCCCTTCAACTAGCCTCTCCTGTACTTGCGCACTTCTTTTCCGATAGTTCTTGGACATCTTTCTGGGCCGTCCCGCAAAGAGCTTCCACAGAGCAGGACGATTTCCCTTTTTCACCACCCTGCGCAACCCTATTTCTTCAGCTCGCTCCACGGGTGTCATGAGAATCCCATTGCTCTCAGTTAGGCTGATCACCAAGTAGTCGGTGACTTCTCCGTTCTTGGTCTCGTTGTCCAGGTCAGCCAGAGTACCTGTCCCATGCACCGGGTGAAAGAGCTTATCGCCAATCTTGAATTCCGTCAAATCTCCTTTCCGTTCTAATCCCTGATCTCAAGACTCGGTGGACTCGCGAGGACGGTCAGTGGTCAAGATCCAACTCGCGGGGGACTGGATCAAGGGAAGCGCTTCTGGAGACCTCTGGGGGGATTGGATTCAATTAGTGAGTCCGGACTAGAAATCGTTCATCTCCAGACTGTTGATGAACTCTCTGAAGACCCTCAATCGATCATCGTCCTGCGATGTATTACGGGTTTCTGCTCCACGTTGCAGAAGGACCACACCCGCCTTTTGCATGATCTCATGTGCCACCAGGATAGGGATACCTCTCCTGACCGCCAGTGCGATGGCGTCGCTGGGCCTGGAATCGAGGGCAACTTCCTGCCCGTCTTTGTCCAATATGATTCTGGCCAAGACGATTTGCTTTTCCAAGCCATATATCGCGACCTTAGTCACTTTGGCACCCAATCGTTCTACTGCTGTAAGTAGGAGGTCATGGGTCATGGGCCGCTGGAATGTTACCCCTCCCATCCACAGCAGGATGGGTCTGGCTTCCAGAGAGCCGGTCCAAATGGGCAGATAATGTGGTCCGGCCTTCTCTTTGAGGAGGATTACCCAATGGTTCGCTTGGCGGACGGACATCACACTGAACAATTCCACTTCGATCATCTCCGACTCCTTTCCCAAATCCCTCGGAGAATGCGTTAATCAACGGCTACGTCTGAGATCTAATACCTGGCTCACGTCCTTCCCGTCCGCGTTACTGATAGTCAGGTCCTCTTACAATTCCTCCTTCGACCGCTCACTCTTCGTGGGCGATGTGGCCAACTCGCCCTTCCCGTGTCCTGCTTTTGCTGGCACCCCTAACCACGAATCGCTTGGCTGTAAGTCGGACTCAAGCTCCGGCTGTTCCATTCCTCGCCTCGGTTTCTCTGGCGCTATTTCGACGAACGGCCCACCCTCCCCTCGTTCTGATCCCCAATGAGCCATCAGTCCCTGGAGGATGCCACTCATTGTTTCCACGAATACCCTGTTCCACCGGCTCGGTCTAGCGTACGGATGGATGTTCCTGTGCTTGAGCACGTCTCGAAGATGGCCCACTATGAACAAGACCAGGTTTGAAATGCTTCCTTCCGCCCCATCGCGCCAGAAATTCTTAGCCACAAAATAGGTGCCGTTGCGGGCGTACCAGTGGTACCATTGCTCGGCAGCGATCCTATTACCGCCTCTGGATGCCCTTCGGTGGTACACGATCGCCCGGGGGTTGAAGAGCATTTTGTGGCCGAGTCGAGCCATTTTGAGACAGAAGTCTGTCTCAAACCGGTACGCATTGCCTGTGTAGGCCAAGTCGAAGCCTCCTGACCTGAAGAATGACTCTCTTAGGAAGGACATATTGGCCCCCGACAGGTGATCTACGGGAATGACACCCGGGCTAGTCAGGTCGAAGTTGCTTGCGATGATCCCATCGTTGCAGACCCTTCCGATATCGAGCACATCTCGTGTAGAGAGAGGTCTGAAGATGTCGTTGTCTATAGGTATGACCCTGCCACCTACTCCTCCCGTATCGCTGCCCTGATAGCACGTGTGTAACTCGCCAATCCAATCGCCAAAGGCTAGGCAATCGTCATCGGTGAAGACCAGGATGTTGCCCTGCGAGTGCCGAGCGCCGGTATTCAGCGCCTTGGGCGTCCCCAGGCGGATCCTGCTTTCGATCAGCTTTATGGTAATCCAAGCTCCGAATCTCTCCACGGTTTCCCTGTTCCGCCTCCGCACCTTCTGATGGGACGCGTCGTCAACGACGATGATCTCAAACTTCTCATAGGACTGACTGACCAGCGACAACAGCAGGTCTCGCAAGTGAACAGGTCTGTCATACGTAGAGATGATGATGGAAATCAGTGGCAACGAGCGTTCCTTCCTAGTTGCGCATCTGTATCGTGCTCTTCCCTCCGCCCCGCTCACCACTAGTTCGCCGGCCATCTGGCTGTTTGTGCCCCCATTCTTGCACCCTTAGTCACTCCTCCGGCGCCTTCCCACTATATCGGCCGTGTCGTCTGATCAACGTCACTTGGAAAGGATGTAGCAGATAGAGCACGGGAACTCTTCCCCTGGGGCTTTGAGGCGAGCTCGGACTTCCAACGCCAAGTGATCGAGCCACTGCTCGAAACGGTCAACCTCCACCAGAGAGATGTGACTGTCCCACTCCCGGTCTCCAAAGGGATAGACGATGGCTATCCTTCCACCCTCAACGGCGACACGTGCTATCTCTGCCAAGGCGGCCTCCGGATCTCCAAGGTGCTCCAGCACATCAAAACAGAGAACCAAGTCGAACTCACCACTGGAGAATCCCATGTTTCTGCCGTCCATCACAGCATAGTGCTCCTTACCATCTGAGATGGCCTGACAGGCTCGAGTGGCAACTGGAGAGAGATCCACGCCCACCCTTTCTTTCGACTCCTCGAAGAGATGTATTGTCCCTCCCAAACCACAGCCCACCTCTAGGAGCCTAAGCTGCGGGAGTTCAAAACCAGCCTGCACCAGCTCCTCCTTGATCCTGAAAGCGAAATAGACCCTTCGAGCGGCGACGTTCTCGACCCACAGATGCGAAGCGTACAGGGGGTGCTCGTAGTATGTATCCCCGCCCAGTTCTAGGTAAAGTCTGCCTTTCCTGGATCTACAGTATGCATCATTGGCCAGGACCTCCTGCCAGCCAAGTCCGAACGAGCGGCAAAGGTGCCCCAGTTGTCCAACCGCTTTACTGGCATAGTCTGGGATGACGCCGCTGTACACGGCTAGGTTGGCAGCGTAGAGGGCGAACGTCGACTCGGGTTTGTGGCTCAGGCGGCCGGACGAAGGGATGTCTTGCTGTCTGAGCTCGCACGTCAGCTCTCGGGAAACCTGGAGTACACGCCCTAAGAAGGAAACCCAGGTTCGCCGCTTGCTGGGGACCTCACTGCGTTCCCAAGCCAAGGCTCTGGCAACATCGAACGCTTTCCGGATGCCGCCCAGACAGGCGTTGGCAGGGAACGAGCACTCCCGCTCTTGTAGCTGGATGAGGTCCCCTTCGACTATGATCCGCCGCCTTTGAGCCCCAGTATCCGCTTAATGCGTTTCCTATCCGACTTGGCCACCGGTAGATCGCCGCGCATTTGGCGCTTCGCTCTCTTCGATTTCTTCCGTCGCAGGTGAGTGGCTCGCGCTTTCCTTCTTCTCAGTTTGCCGCTGCCTGTGACTTTGAACCTCTTCGCTGTGGCCTTATGAGTCTTGATCTTAGGCATACGATGTAACCCAACACCTCCTTTCAGTTTCCGATCATCCCGTCCTTGAATTCCCTGTTTGGAGCCCCGGCATTCTCACTCGACAACACCTGCGGAGCCGGGACCCTGGCAACCGACTTACCCTTGTGGCGTTGCAGCACACTATCCCCCTTACGAGAAGGCCTACGAGTCGCGCGATAGCTGGTCCACAACCTCCTTGCGACTTCTGAGGTTCCCAAGAAGCCAAGAACTATGAGAGTCAGCAGCACTTGGTTGAGGAGGCCTCCCAGCATCACGAGGAAAAGCCTGGCGTCCCTCTTGGCCGGTACGGCTCTCCCGCTTGAGGGCATCTTGCGGCCGAAAGCACTCTCATACCGGGCCTCGCTGTAGCTGATCAGGAGCGAGGCAGTGAGGGCTACCGTGCCGAGGATCCAAACGAGTGGTTGACCTGTGGCAGACACAAGTCCATAACTCATGCCGGTTATGATTACTGCATCCGCCACTCGGTCGAGCACTGCATCAAACCAAGCGCCGTACTTGGAGGTAGCATGCTTAAGCCGAGCGACTTCACCATCACAACCATCGATCACGGAGGTTATCTGAGCCATGAGGCCACCAATAGCAACAAGCGGGTAGCTGCCGAATGAGAATAGCGCCCCTGAGATGATGCCGATGACGAACGCGAGGAGCGAGATTTGATTGGGTGTCAACTTCGTGTTAACCAATAGACTCGTGAGAGGGCAAGACAACTTTCGATTCAAATGCCTGGAGATGATGCCATCTCTGGCCTTCGTGAGTCGCTGAAGTAACAGCTGCCTGGCCCTCTTCAAATCCTCCTCAGTATCGACATCCAGCCAGAAGGCCCCTTTCAGGTCGAAGGCTCTCATCTCTCTTGCCGAGCTATCTATCCATTCTCTCTTGACGTCGTTCCAGGCACCTCTGCCCTCATCGACACATCTCTCTATCACGGGGAATACTTCTTGTGAGCAAATAAACGCTCCGGCGTCCAGACCGTTGAACTCTGTCAGATCCTTTCCTATCCTTTCCACCCTGCCATTGGAGAATAGGACCTTCGTGGCCTCCGTGGGGTCCACATGTCTGGCTGTTGAGTCAATCGCGGCCACGAAGGATCCCCGTGCATTCGACAGGCCTTTGATCGCTGAGGGCTCAAAAAGGTGATCACCCGTCACCACCAAGAAGCGATCGCCAACATGATCCTTGGCTGCCAGTATTGAGGTCGCGCTCCCGCCCTTGTAGTCACCATTCTCAATGACCTTGACCTCAAGACCACGCTCGGCCACCAGGCTTGCAAGCAAATGGCCTTTGAAGCCGGAAACCACTATGATCTCCTCCACACCCGCTTCTCGCAAGGTGAAGACTGATCTTTCCAGAAGGGTCAAGCCCAGAATGTTCACAAGTGGCTTAGGCACCCCACGTCCCAGCCGCTGCCCTTCGCCTGCTGCCAAGATCACCGCTTTCACTGCCATCCTCCTCCCCTATTGCTCCAAGTTGCATTCTTGCTCTCACTGTTCTCAGATTCTCAACCTCAGCCCATCATATGCCACAACGACTCCTTTCAACCCCTTTGCATAGTCCCTAAGCGCATCAGGCGTCTTGTTCTTGTGGCTAATGTGTGTAAGCGCCAGCTTTTTGGCCTTCAAGCGTATCATTAGTTCAACCGCGTCCTGCACTGTGATGTGATCCACCTTGGGAGGCAGGAATGTAGGGGTATTGGCGATCAGGAGATCTGCCTGTTCTGCCAGCGTGGGCATCTTCTCACACTGGGTGGCAGCCATATCTGAGGTGTACACCACCTTGCAGGCATCATCCTGCACCACCAAGCCGAAAGTCGGCTCCTCGCCGTGCTCTACCGCAAAAGGTGTGATGGAAAGATCCCCGACGACCGTAGGTTCTTCGTTGGAACAGATCATGGTATCGAATACATCTTTCATCTGGCCTTGAAACCAAGTCCTCTCGGCCAGGCGATCGTCTACGGAGGCCGCAACGAATAGTTTCAACTTGTCACGGGACCAGGTAGGCTTCCCTTGCCAATGGCGAAGCTCCTCAAGACCTGCTGCATGTCCATAATGGGCATGGCTGACGTAGACCCCATCCAACTTGACGCCTCGGCACTGTTCGTTTATCAGCTCCCTGATCTCAGGCGGGGCCTCAATTAGCAAGTTGGAACGGCCCGTTGAGCACAGGGTGGCTGAACGCCGGCGCATGAGTCTTCCACCGGTTTTCGCCGCCCTTCTGCAGTGACTGCACTGACAGTTGATCGCTGGTATGCCTTCCGAAGCGCCCGTACCCAGGAATCTCAGTTCCATCGTATGTCTCCTCCATAGCAGTGTCTCCGTGACCTTCGAAACTAGCGCCTTCTGCGGCCGCGTCTTGTGGACTGTCGGCGGGCCTGCTTGCGTCTCGCTTTGCGGATCGCTTTGGCCTTCGCTTTGCGACGCTCCTCGCTCTTGGACACGAACCATCTCTTCTGCCGTAGGGTGCTGAGGATCTTACTCTTAGATACCTTCTTGCGGAAGCGCTTCAGCAACTCCTCCTGTGACTCGCGTGGCCTCAATCTCACCGTCACAGACTACTCCCCCAATTTTCGTGATATCTCATGTTGCTGCATACCTTGTCAAGATAACACAACGACTCGGCGTACCCTCCGCCTCCCAGACTTGCCAGGCGGGGCAGCCGAGTCAGTAACACTCTAGGCTCGAGATCAAACTCGCTAATGACTCATATAGAGTCAGTACCTGTGGTTCCCTTTCAACTTAGTATATGTTCAGGGAACTCCTCTCAGCTACCTCCGTCAAATCCTCCTGCCGGGGCAGGATGTACTTGATGGCTGTCTCCAGCCGTTTGTGGCCCAAGAGTCTGGCCACCACACTCAAGTCGCCTGTGTCCTTCAGCAAGTGCTGGCCGTGGGTGTGGCGTAAGGTGTACGTAGACACGTTTTCCACACCCGCCGCCCGTGCATAGCCGCTGACCAAAGTCTGAACAGAGCGAACAGATAAGGGGTCGCCCTTCCTACTGAGAAAGAGATGATCGCTGCTTGACCGTGAGCGTTCCTCTAGGTATGCATTTATGGCCTTCCGGACTGAGGTGTTAAGGGGGATCTCTCGATCTCGAGAAGACCCTTGCCCACGGATCTTGAGAACACCCTTCTCCTCTAACAGCGAAACGTCAGAGAGCTTGAGTCTCGTCAGCTCGCCCACTCGGATCCCCGTCTGGAGCATGAGTTGAACTATGGCGTAGTCCCGTTTCACGAGACGGGGAGACCCCTGCCGCACAGCGTCAAGAAAACGCTCTATTTCCAACTGGTTGAGCCCCCGAACCACCTGGGACCTTGGCTGCGGTAACAACTTGATCCCCAGTGAGGGGTTCTCCTCCATTAGCCCAGACTCCAAAGCATACCTGTAGAACTTTCGAATTGACTGAAGATGCCGATTGACCGTCGCGGGAGGATGGGGTTTAGCTGTCACAAGTTCTAAGCAATAGCCCCGAATATCCTCACCCGTACACTCCAAAAGGGATCTTATTCGAGCGTGTGCTAGCCAGGAAGCGAAATGTCTAGTGTCGGACAGGTAGTTCTTGATAGTTGCCAATGAAAAGCCTGACTCCTTCAAGTACCTTGCGAACTCGGTTACTGGCTCTGCAGATTGGCGTTCAAGCACGTTCGGTTTTCCCGCCAATGAGTTATTGCGTATAAGTAAACCTTATACACTTAATTATATCACGCCCTCCCTTCTATGTCAAGTGCCGTTGATTGTTGAGATAATGGCTCTGTTTCCCCAGGTCGATCAATCGTGTAGCAGTACGTCGTAATCTTGACCATTACAGTCCCAGAATGCTTCTGCTAGAGCAGCATGACGCTTTCACTCTCCCTTCGGCGTGGTCGCAACCGTGCAATTCCCGTAGTCCCCGGGGACACAGCCTTCAACGGAATTTGACGCTCATCTGGTATGGAGTCGATTCACTTATGCGTTGAAGCGAACCCCGACACGAGATGGAGGAGTTTCTCAAGGGGGGGAGATTCACGGGTAATGCTTTTCAACGACAGTGTACAAAAACCAAGGTTTCATCTTTCCAATGAAAAGGCTCACCGTGAACCTGGCCCCTGCCGACCTCCCTAAGCAAGGCCCAGCCTACGACCTACCCATCGCCGTGGGGATCCTTTGGGCCTCAGGGCAGGCCTCACCCCTCTCTTCCTCTGTTTTCATCGGGGAACTCTCATTAGATGGTAGCGTGCGTCATGTCGATGGTATCCTCTTCATAGTGAGCGTGGCTAAGGAGGAGGGTTTTCAGCGGCTCTTCGTACCCCATTCCGATGCCCCGGAGGCCTCTCTCATTGGTGGCTTGGAGGTCATCCCTTTCGAGAGCCTGGCTCAGTTAGTGGCCCATCTGAATGGTTCGGAAGAGATCCCGACCTATGAGGCTGATCCCGAGGCCTTGGCTGTGAGAGAGCCTGTATATTCTGTGGATTTCTCCGATGTGAGGGGTCAAGAGCATGTGAAGCGGGCCTTGGAGGTGGCCGCAGCAGGAGGCCATAACGTGCTGATGAGTGGGCCTCCTGGAGCGGGGAAAACGCTTCTGGCCCGGGCTCTCCCCACCATCCTTCCCACCATGAGTATCGATGAGGCTTTGGAGGTGACGAAGATCTATAGCGTGCGGGGGCTTTTGCCATCGGGGACCCCACTGATCATTCAGAGGTCATTCCGGTCTCCTCATCACACTATCAGCCATGCTGGGTTAGTGGGGGGAGGGAGCTGGCCCAAACCGGGGGAGATAAGTCTGGCTCATCACGGGGTATTATTTCTAGACGAGTTACCGGAGTTTGGCCATCGGGTATTGGAGGTGATGAGGCAGCCCATGGAAGACCGGGTGGTGACCATCAGTCGAGCCAAGACCACCATGACCTTTCCCGCCAACTTTGTGCTGATTGGGGCTATGAACCCTTGGGGATCATGTCATTATAGGTGGATCAATCTTCTTGCTCTCCCGGGTCTTGCTGGGATGCCTCGATGGGTTCCACGATGATTATCGCTTCAAGGAGCACGTTTTCCAGGTGGTCGTCCAGGCGTCTGGAAGCCTCCTTGAGAGCGTCACTCGAACTCGCGGCCTCCAGTTCGATCTCCCAGTCTTGGAAGTTAACCGATACTCGATAGCGCATCTTCTCCTCCTTGGTTCTCACTGCGCCTCTTCTATGGCCCTCTGGACCACCTTGCCCGCCTTAGCACTCCTGGGCGCCAGTTTGTCCAGGTAGATCCTGGTGGTAGCGGCGCTCTTGTGGCCCAGGGCTCCTTGTACTTCCGGCTGGCTGGCTCCAGTATCGTGATAGAGTTGGGCAAAGGTATGCCGGAAGGTGTGCACGTTCATGTCCAGGCCCACCTTCCCTGCGATTCTCTTGACCTGCTTCCAAAGATAGTAAGGGTCCAAGGGTTGATAGAGTCTCTTCCCCTTCCTTCGCTTAGTGACCGGGGCAAAGAGCGCGTGTGGTCTCCTGGGGCGTCTCTTGGCGATTCTCAGATACTCCCTGATGGCTTCCGTGGCTTGCAAGGTAAGTTCGAAGGTTACGTACTCCCCACCTTTGACCCTGGTTCTCACTGTGGGGGGATCACCATCCAGGTTAGTATTCTTCCACAGGATCCCACAAACCTCAGAAGCCCTCATGCCGGTATGGAGCATAACCAGAGACATAGCATAGAGCCTGGCTCCATGAATGGTTTCTCTATCAATGGCCTCCAAGAACTTTTTGACATCCTGAGGAGACAGGGACTTCACCTTTTCGGAGGAGTAAGGCTTGGGCCTGAAGGAGTTCCGCCATCTCCCCTTGGGGACGGGGTTGTATCGGATGATCGCCTTGGTGATCGCGTACTCAAAGAACTGGGAGATGATGCTGATCCTCTGGTAGATGGTGGATGCGGCGTACCCTGTCGCTTCCAGGTGGCTCTTGTAGGCTTCCACGTCCTCGGGGGTGATCTCCTCTATCGGCTTTCCGGCGAATTCCAAGAAGCACCGCACTACCGACCTTCTGACCTTGGCGTTCCTCTTGGCGGTGACCACATTAGGATTCACTTTTGAGAGAGCGTAGGCGGTAGCAATGTCCATCTCTTGAGGTTCCCGCTTTATCAGTTCCTTTGCCATCTTGTCCCTTTTCGTGCTTGTTATTTGTATAATTATAATAAATATTATATAATAGAAAGAACGAAGTGTCAAACGGTGTTTTGAGATGAAACTAAGGATCGGATGGTTGACAACAAGAACGAAGGTATCATAATGGGCTATGGCGATTGCCAAGATCCGCTATCCCAGTTACCAATGTGGTGAGTCAGCGAAGATGGCACGAGGCCAATGACAAGAGCCACGCGAAAGGCCAGGATACATTACGGTGAATACCGGTGTCTTGATGGGCTGAGGCGAACCTTGGTCTCGAGAGTGAGCAATGGTTCGATCATCACTCGATTTGACAAGACACCAATACCTAGAAGAGAGACAGACGTAGTATGCCCCCATTTTCTCGAACTCAAGTGGGCTTACGGTTGTCCCTTCAATTGTGCATGGTGTTATCTCCAGGGAACCTTCAGATTCAAGCCCGGAGGGATCCCTCCTCCAGTAGTTAAGCCATACGACAAAACACAGCGTCATGTTGAGAGATTCATAGAAGAGGTTGAAGAACCCGAGATCCTAAACGCGGGCGAAATCGGTGATTCGTTGATGAACGAGAACGCGGAAGTCCCGTTTTCAAAGTTCATCATCCCCTTGTTTGAGAAGCAAGCCCGTCACAAAGTTCTATTCGTAACCAAGTCCCACAATGTAAAGAACCTCTTGGAGATAGAACTGCATGATCAAGCGATAATCAGTTTCAGTCTGAATGCCATCCCTGTCGCTGAAAGATGGGAGAGAGCACCAAGTGTATTGAAAAGAATCGAAGCGGCAAAGAAAGTTTCTGATGCTGGATACGAGGTCAGACTGAGAATAGACCCGATGGTTCCCATAGCAAACTGGCAAGAACACTATCTGCGATTGCTCGAAATCATTTTCGAGAACCTTACACCGGAGAGGATAAGTCTAGGATCACTAAGGGGATTGGCAAGTACCATCGGTCAGTCTACAGATAAGAGTTGGGTTGGATTTCTGAAGGAGTCTTCTAGTTGGGGCAAGAAAATCGATTTCGGAATAAGGTATGCTATGTATTCAACGTTGATCCAAGAGTTGGGTACTACCTACGATTTTGATGAAGTGGCCTTGTGCAAGGAGACCATCCAGGTCTGGGACGACTTGAAGATGGACCATAGAGAGAGATAAGGTGTAACTGCGTGTGGTAAGGGGCTGGCTTCCCAAGAAGGGGAGATGGTATGGAAATGGCTGGAAGAACAACTTCCCCTCACCGGTGAGGGGAAAATTCCCGATCCCCATGGTTTTATTCATTCGCATCGCCGGTCTGGATCCTGGGCTGATTTGAACAAGCAATTCGGCATACCTGGGACTCCTCAGCCGGTTGCGGGCAACGATTGATCACGATTCGATCGACGAGAGATGCCATATCAAAGGGCCTTCACGGGACCAGAAACGGGAACCGGGGATGGCGCCGCTGTCTCTGCGCTACGTACCTTTGCTCCACTCTTGACATCGTTGGAAAGCCTCGGTACAATGTTTCAAACCCCAAGATAGCAAGGTCTCGTGACTTTCTCCTAGCCATCGAGGCCAAAGCCCGGGGTGTGGCGGACCTTGGCAATCGCAGCGGATACATGGGCTTGTCTGCTCACCTAGCGGGCAAGCCCGTTGTGTTGAGATTGATGGACGCCTATATCATCAGTGTCGTGGTGGAATCAAGGAGGGAGCATAGGTGAGGAGATTATCTTCGCTCTTCGGGAAACGTGAAAAGGAGAAGCCCCAAGAAGAGGAGATCCCTATTGCCTGTCCCTATTGCGGTGAAATTCTGCCCAAGAGGCCAACACGGAAAAGGAAATGCCCTTTTTGCAGAAACGTGATCTGCGTCCGGACTGATCCTGACACGCGTGAAAAAATGATAACAACTGAGAAAGATGCCCAAGAGATTGATGTTCGCCGGAAACGAATAGCCTACCGCAAACGTTGGATAGGGAGATTAGCACTATATGGAATTACCGACCAACATTTTGAAGCCAAAAAGGCTCAACTTGGCAAAGAGTTTCAGAAGGAACCGCGTGATGCGGATGTGGTTTGGGGCCTATTCAACAACCTTCTAACGCAACAAATGAAGACATCCGATCATGATGCGCTGAAAGGGCTCTATTATGACATGGCTTTGTTCGCCGAGGAGGAAGGGAGGGAATTTTTCCACTTACTACAGCAAGCCCGCAAGATGGAATTGCTACATTGGAGAGAGGCAGGAATAGGAGTCACCAAAGTAGAGATATTGACTGCTGGCGACAAAGCCTGTCCATCGTGCCAGCCCTTGCGAGGAAAGATATTCAAGATAAAGGATGCGCTCAAAGAGATGCCGATTCCTAATAAAGACTGCACGACCCATTGGCACCACCCAAAGCAAGGCTTTTGTAGATGTTCATATTTGCCAGTGATACCTGAGCCATGACCCACCGCTGCATCATGTGGGCAAGATCTTCTGAATGATGGCGACCTATTCGAGGGAGGAGGCTTGTAATGCAATGCACATACAAGGTGTCAAAGCATTTGCTGGAAGTACAAATGCTCATCGAGGAGGTGATCGCTGGAAGGGATATCTACCTGCTGGAGATTGAGTCCAAGCCAAAGGAGGAAGCGAGTCCCAAGGAGGCGCGATACCGCATAGTGCGAAGGGTCAAAGGTCCGGATTATCCGATCGGCCAACTCTTCTTGAAGCAGGTGGCCGATGGAACTGAATTGACCCTCTCCGATCATCCATTTGGGATCCCGAAGAAAGAGTATGACTTGGATGGCAAAGAGTTTACGGAATTTCGCGATCTCCTTCTGGCTAGGATACCCGGGAATTGTAGATTCGAGAAAATATCCTAGATGATGCGCATGGTGAATTCCGGGTATCCGGAATCTCTAGAGCGGTTTTGGATAACCAGGCACGGGGGCCATGCCCTCTCTTCTGCGCCAGGGTGAGAGGAATGTCGAAGTGCAGCCAGGGCTGCCGTGCAGTGCAAGCACCTAGGAGGATGAAGATGAACAAGGATACTGGGAGACAATTGGTCAACATATTGGCGGTCATCGTGACCATCGGGATCAATGGACTGGCAAACGCACTCCCGCTCAATGGGCAGACCACCGGAGAGATCTCGGACCGGTTCC